>Ga0214472_10008269_pt1 | contig 10871 bp, 12 predicted proteins | sample RVTome_6_FD_207662 | JGI IMG/M metagenome (GOLD analysis project Ga0214472, IMG submission 207662) | Soil microbial communities from uranium-contaminated site in the Upper Colorado River Basin, Wyoming, United States - RVT140D175 | ecosystem: Environmental > Terrestrial > Soil > Contaminated >...
AACGCCTCTTCCGCTCCGGTGCGGACCAGCTCCGTTGAGGCACGGGCGCCCAGAATTAGGCTGAGGGCGTCGATGAGAATCGTCTTGCCCGCTCCCGTCTCACCGGTGAGGAGATTGAGACCCGGCCCGAAGTCGACTTGGAGCTCCTCGATCACGGCGATGTTGCGGACGCGAATCCAAGAGAGCATGTAAGTATCTGGTTACCCGAAGCAATGTACCACAGCGCCCTCAACGCGGAAAGATCGCCGTCTCCCCGCTCTCCGATCGGACGAGAAACGGGGGTCGTTACCGCCTTGTCCCGCCCGCCTTCGTCCTATCGGACTACGGCGAGGGTCCCCCGGATGTGGCGAAGGCGGACCAGTCCCGCCGAAGCCGAGAGAGATTTCTTGGGCGAAGGCGGACCTGTCCCGCCGAAGCCGAGAGAGATTTCTTGGGCGAAGGCGGATTGTTTCATTATTCTTTGACAGGCCCCAAGTGCTTGTGGTAGTGTGACCTCCGCGCATCACCATCTAGTGGTCGGAGGCCACTTGGAGCCAATCCAGGAAATCACAGCCACACCCCTACAGAGTCCCACAGGCCTCGACCCGTTTCAGCTCATCGCCGACGCCGGACCGGTGTCGATCGCGGTCCTCGTCATTCTGGCTGTGTTCTCGCTCGTCTCGTGGGCCATCATCTTCAGTAAGTGGATGGTCTTCCGGCGCGCGCAATCTCATTCCCAGGCTTTTCTCGAGATCTTCCGGCACAGCAAGAAGTTTTCCGAGGTGCACTCGATCTGCCATCAGCTGCGCTCAAGTCCCCTAGTGGGCATGTTCATGTCGGGCTACAATGAGCTTGGCTATCAACTCCGATCGAAGGGCGGCAAGAGTGGCGGCGGCATGGAAGCCGAGGGCTCCCAGATCAAGAGTCTGGACAGCGTGGCGAGGTCGCTGATACGGGCTTCCAATGCCGAGATGGCGCGCCTCGAGAAACGGCTCGGATTCCTCGCGACGACGGGCAGCGCGACGCCTTTCATCGGTTTGTTCGGAACGGTGTGGGGAATCATGAACGCCTTCCAGCGAATCGGCGCGACGCAGGCCGCGAACATCAGCGTGGTCGCCCCGGGCGTGAGCGAGGCGCTCATCGCGACCGCGGCCGGCCTGGCGGCGGCCATCCCGGCGGTCATCTTCTACAACTACTTCGTCAATTGGGTGAAGGCCATGTCCATCCAGATGGATGACTTCGCCCTCGAGTACTTGTCGATCATCGAAAGGAACTTTACCTAGTGCCGTTCCAACTTGGTCGATCTATCGGTGGAGTTGCCCATAGGCCATGCTGTCACCACGGCGGATACGGCGTTTCGGATCGAAGGAGTTGGAACGGTAGTAGCAGGCTGATGAAAAACGAGTCAGCCTGTGCGACCGGAGGGAGCCCGGCCCCCGCGGGGCCGACGAAAGGGCCGAGCCGTGGGGGTGGGGCCCCACGGCACTGATGCGCACATGACCATGATGGGCGGCGGCGGAGAAAATCAACAGGGACGGGGCTCCGCCCTCGGGAGCTATTTCAGCGCGCGCAGCTATCACGGAAGCCAGGCGATGTCGGAGATCAACGTCACGCCGTTCGTCGACGTGGTGTTGGTGCTCTTGATCATCTTCATGATCACCGCCCCCATGTTGCTGCGCGCGATGGACGTGAACCTCCCCGCCGCGGGGCTTCGTCAGGACCAAGCGACCGAACGCCTCATCGTGACCATCGACTCGCAGGGACGCACTTTCGTTGACGACCGGGCGGTGAACGTGGAGCTCCTCGAGCAGCGCATCCATGACGCGGTGGAGCTCCAAGGTATTCGCGTCGCGTACCTGCGTGCCGACGAGGAGCTTCAGTACAAGCAGATAATCGCCATCATGGATCTCATGAAGCGAGCGGGCATCGACACCATCGGTCTGGTGTACGTTTACCCGGAGGAGAAGCGAGAGTAGTGGGTACGTCCCCTGCGGTCCACCCCAGAACTGCCGCCAGGGTCCTGACTCGGGAACAAGATCCTTTCCGGACGATGCTCTGGTGGTCCGCCGCTTTCCACCTGGCGCTGCTCGCCACGTTCGCGATCACGTCCCGGCTTGCACCCAAGCCCTCTGCCTTACCCCAGGGGATCGCATGGGTCGTTCCGGGCGTTCCCGGTCCGACGCAGGGTATGGGTGGCGCTCCCGCTCCGGCCCCCGAGCCGGAGCCTGAGGAGCCTGAGGAGGAGCCAGAGCAAGCTCCGCGGGTCGTGAGACCGACGAGAGAGCAGCGCGAGCAGATGCCCATGCCGGACGCGCCGACCACGACGCGCACGCCACCTCCCCCCAAGCCAGATTCCGGGCTCACCGGCCGCGATGCCGCGAGCGCCGACTCCGCACAGCTCAAGTCGACGGGCCCGGCGAGCCAAACGCCCGGCCTGGGGCTCGGCGGCAGTGCGGGCTCCGCCTTCGATCAGGATTTCGAGTACGCGTACTACGTCCAGCAGATGCTCGCGCGCATCAGCGCCAATTGGCAGCGGGTTCCGGTTCGTGGTGAGGCCATCGTGATCGTGCGTTTCACGATCGTCAAGAACGGTAGCGTCCAGGACGTCGAGGTCGAGCAATCGAGCGGGCTTTCGATGCTCGACCGAGCCGCGTCGCGGGCCGTTTTTCTGGCCGATCCCATGCCGCCGCTGCCGGACACGTATCCGCGGGACCGCGTCGGCGTCCATCTCCGATTTCAGTATGCCGACACCTATTGAGCGTCTATTGAGGGGCGAGGACCATGATTTCATGAGAGTGACACGGCTCAGTTTCATTACGCTGCTATCCCTCGCGATCTGGGGAGTCCTCAACCCGCCCGCAGGCGCGAAGTCGCCGGAGGGCGAGCCGCGGGGGTGGGGCCCCGCGGCACTGAAAGGAGTCCCGGGGCAAGATCAGCAGGCTCAGCAGGCTTCCCCGAATCCGCAGGACACGGACTGGTACGTCCAGGTGGCGCGCCCGGGGCGCCCCGTCTATATGGCCCTGCCGACGTTTGCGCTCCGCGGGAGCGCCGCGGCCGACTCGGCTCAAGTTCTTTCGGGCGTGGTGTGGAGCGATCTAGAGTACGCTTCGATCTATCGCTTGGTTCCCCAACACCTCTACAAGATCGTGGGCGAGAACGTCAGCCCCAGCTCCATCGACTACTATCAGTGGGAGTCCATCGGGACCGACATCCTCGTCGTGGGAACGGCCGAGATCCACGAGAACCGGCTGGTCTCCGAAGTGCGGCTCTACGCGGTCCAGTCGCAGCAGATGGTGTTCGGAAAACGGTACGAGGGGCCCGCTTCCGGCGTCAGGACCATGGCGCACCAGATCGCGGACGACATCCTGCTGCAGGCGGGAAACTACCGCGGCGTCGCGCGCACGAGGATCGCGTTTTCCGCCGACCGGCGAGGCGAGCAGAGCAAGGAAATCTACGTCATGGACTATGACGGCGAGAACCAGCGCCCTCTCACCGCCAACCGGTCGCTCAATTTGACACCCACGTGGTCCCCCGACGGTCAGGCGCTCGGATACATCTCCTATCGAAACAACAGCCCGGATCTCTACATCGCATTCATCAACGAAGCGCGCGGCGAAGCCCTGGTGGCCGGCCCGGGCATGACCTTCACGCCCTCCTGGTCACCGGACGGCCGGAGGATCGCGTTCACCTCGACCCGCGACGGGAACTCCGAGATCTATGTGATCAACACGGACGGATCCGGACTGCGGAGGCTCACCAACCATCCGTCCATCGACACCGCGCCCTGCTGGTCGCCCAACGGCCGGGAGATCGCGTTCACGTCCGACCGGGCGGGTGCCCCCCAGATCTACGTCATGGACAGCGACGGGCTGAATCTTCGCCGAATCTCCTACGAGGGTTCCTACAACGACTCCCCGACATGGTCCCCCTCGCGTTCGTTCAGCGAGATCGCCTGGACGTCGCGCATCGAGCGCGGCCCCTTCGACATCGTCGTCTACAATTTCGAAACGCAGCAGGTTCGGCAGCTCACGACGGGCCGTGGCAGTAACGAAAGCCCCACCTGGTCGCCCAACGGCCTGCACATCGTTTTCACGTCCACTCGCACCGGGACTTCCCAGATATTCACGATGAACCGCGACGGCTCGAACCAACGGCGGCTGACCTCGGAAGGAAACAACACGACGCCAAAATGGGGGCCGGCGCCGGAGAGCGTCGATCCGTAACAAAAGCGCAAGAGATGAAGGAGAATTTGACCGCGAGTTGAGTGCAGAGTATATCCGTTCAGAGAGCCGCGCCAGCTCGGAAAGCAGACAGCAAGTCAGGAGGTCGAGTGTGAAGAGTGTGAAGCTTCGGATGGATCCCGGCACCGGGCTCAGTGTCTGGCCCAGCATCTGCCAGGGCGGGCTCGTGCTGGGGCTGTTGGCCCTATCGGTGACTCTTGGCCTGACTTTGGCGTGTCGCAGCTCGTCGCAACGGCCACCCGCCACGACGCAGACCCGGCCTCCCCCTCCGTCCACTCCGTCGGCCACGGCGCGGGACAGCGGTGGGATGGAGGATTCCTCCCGAGGCGATCTGGTGCCGGTCGACGAATCGGACGACATCCTGTCCATGAGCCTCGAGGACATCAATGCGCAGTCACCTCTCGACGACATCCATTTCACCTATGACAGCGCGGAGCTCAGCGGTGAGGCCCGGTCGGCCTTGGATGCCAACGTGCAATGGTTGCGCCGCAATCCTTCGGTGACCATTCTGATCGAGGGGCACTGCGACGAGCGAGGAACGGTGGAGTACAACCTGGCGCTGGGAGAAAGACGCGCGATGGCGGCTTACAACTTCATGGTGAGCAGCGGACTGCCGTCCGAGCGCATCAAAACCATCAGCTACGGAAAGGAATTCCCGCTCGACCCTGGACACGATGAATCCGCGTGGGCCAGAAACCGGCGAGCCCACTTCGTCATTACGTCAAAGTGAAAGGGCAACCACCGTGTTAGGCAAAAGAGTCTCACTGCTTGTCTTGGCGTTGGCGGCCATCTCTTCGGGGCGATCGGCGGCCCAGGGGCACGACGAGATCATGGCGGAGGTGCGTCGGCTGCAGGTCCAGGTGTCGCAGCTCGAAGCGAGTCAGCTCGAGCTCCACCAAGCGATGCAGAAATTGTCGAGCCTCCTGCAGGAACAGGACGCGTCCATTCGCCGAGCTCTGGTGGACACGGGGACCACGCTGCAATCCCTTCAGGAGCACCTGCTCGTTCTTTCCGAAAAGATCGATGAGACGAACGGCCGGTTGGGGAACATGAGTCGCGAGCTCGCATCGCTTCGTCCCACGCAGCCGATCGTCATTCCCCAAGAGGGCGCTCCTGCCCCGGCGGAAGAAGGAACGCCGGCGCCCATGCAGCCTGTCCAGCCGCTCGCCTTCAGCGGGCCGGACCTCTACCAGCAGGCGTACACCGACTACACGCAGGGGCGCTACCCGCTCGCCATCTCCGGATTCAAGGAGCTCCTGGCCGTGGATCCGGAAAGCGACCTGGCGGACAACGCACAGTACTGGATCGGGGAGTGTCTACTCGCGCAGAGGCAATATCGGGAGGCGCTCGAAGCCTTCGATGCGGTGCTCACGCTCTACCCCGCCGGCAACAAGCTACCCGAGGCGACCTACAAGAAGGCGGTGGCGCTCGAGGCCCTGGGTAGCCGTACCGACGCGGAAATGGAGCTGGAGGCCGTGATCCAGAACTATCCCGGCACGCCCGCGGCGCGCGCCGCGGAAGGAATGCTGCGGAACATGCGTCAGCAGTGAGCCCGGCATCTCGCGCGCCCACCGCACAACGAAGGAGGAGGAGAGCTCATGCGAGGGGTCAACAAAGTCATACTGGTCGGCAACCTGGGAAGGGATCCCGAGGTGCGCTACATCCGCGACGGGACGGCGGTCGCCAACCTCCGGATCGCGACCTCTGAGACCTGGAACGATGCCAACGGCCAGAAACAGGAACGCACCGAGTGGCATCGCGTCGTCGCGTGGGGCAAGCTCGCGGAGATCGCCAAGGAGTACATGACGAAGGGGCGGCAAGTCTACGTCGAGGGGCGGCTACAGACGCGTTCGTGGGACGATCGCGAAGGCAACAAGCGTTATACGACCGAGGTGCGAGCCGACCAGATGATCATGCTCGGGACTCGCGGCGATGCCGGCGGCGCGCGCGACGCTTCGGGTCCGGATTCGGCACCGCCTCCCGACGAGCCGTTCCAGGCCACCGACGAGGACGTGCCGTTCTGATTTCCGTTCACCCTCCCGCACGGCCGTAGCGATCTTCCAGCCGTACCACATCCTCGAGCTCGGGAGTCGAGACCTCGAGCACGTCGCACGTCTCCTCCGCGATCATGCGGTGGATCGTGCGCGGGCGAAGGTGATAGCTGTCGCCCGGCAGCATGTGGATCCGCTGCCGCGCCTCCCCCGGTTCTTCCACCTCCAGAATCAGCTTTCCGCTGTTCAGGCGAATCGTTTCCTCTTTGATCTCGTGGTACTGGAGTGACAAAGCGTGACCCGCTTCGATGTGGAGCACCTTGCCCACGTAGCGATCGGTCTTCGCCCAGATGATCTCGTAGCCCCAGGGCTTATCGACTCGGCTCACTTCCCCAGACACGGGCGCGCCTTCTTTCTGACTACCAGTAGAGCCCTTGCGGAATCCGCTCGGCCATGCGCTCTCGAACGAAGTCCGATATCGCCTGAGCGGTCGGCAACCGCAGGGCCCGGTCGACGACGTCCCGCGCCTCTTCCAACGAGAGCTTCCGAATGATGTCCTTGACCGATCCGATAAAAGGAGCGTTCATCGATAGCTCGTCCAGCCCCAGGCCCAACAAGATCACCACGAGTAACGGATCCGCCGCCATCTCGCCGCACATGCCGACCGGGATTCCGGCCCGGTGTGCGGAATCCACGACGAAGCGAATCGTGCGCAGCATCGCGGGATGGAGTGGTTCGTAGAGGTAAGAGACCGTTTCGTTGCCGCGATCCACGGCGAGAAAATACTGAATGAGGTCGTTGCTTCCGATGCTGAAGAAATCCGCATGCGGTGCGAGGAGATCGGCGGTGACCGCCGCGGACGGCACTTCCAAGGTCACGCCGGCGGGCAGATCGGCGGAGAACGCCTGACCGTGGGCGCGCAGCTCGACCTTCGTTTCCTCGAGCACTTCCCTCGCCTCAAGAAGCTCCTCGACACCACTGATCATCGGGAACATGACCTTCACGTTTCCGTGAACGCGGGCGCGGAGAAGCGCGCGCAACTGGGTTTTGAACAGGTCGCGATAGTGCTCGTGCCGAAGCAGCAATCTCGTTGCTCTCAAACCGAGCGCCGGGTTCAGCTCAGGGCCCTCCATCTTCATGGCCTGCTGATTGCGCGTCAGGTCGAACGTCCTGACAATGACCGGCAAGGGCTTCATCTGTTCGGCCAGGCCGCGATAGACGTCGAACTGTTCCTCTTCGCCCGGGAATTCACCCTCCGAGCGATTCAAGAGCCATTCGGAGCGAAACAAACCGATGCCGTCCGCGGATTGGGCCACCGCGTCCGCGCACTCTTCCGGAGAGTCGATGTTCGCCTGAATCGCCACCCGATGCCCGTCCACCGTCTCCGCGGGCAGGTTTCGCATCCGCGCCCACTTCTCCTTGAGGGAGCGATGCTTTCGCTGCCGGGCGCGATACTCGCGGATCATTTGCCGGTCCGGATTCACGACCACCAGGCCCTCGCTGCCATCGAGCAGCAGCGGGGTCCCCGGGGTCGCGTGGTACATGAGGTTGTGGACGCCCACGACGCAAGGAATGCCCAGCGAGCGCGCGATGATGGCGGTATGGTAGGTCCGGCTTCCCCCTTCCATGGCGAGGCCCGCGATGTGCTCCCAGTCGAGCTGGCCGGGATCGGAAGGACGCACGATGTCCGAGACGAGCGCATAGTCTCGCTCGAGGCGGCCGTAGTGTTGCTGCTGCCCTCCGGCGAGATTGCGGAGTAAGCGGCCCGCCACGTCGAAGATGTCTCCCTTGCGCTCGCGAAGGTAATCGTCCTTCAACGAGTCGAAAACGGCGGCGAGCTCTCCGAGCGTGGCTTTCAAGGCCCACTCTGCGTTCACGCGCTCCTCCCGCACGATGTCGAGAGTCCGTTCGACCAGCAATGGGTCGTCCAACATGAGGATCTGGGCGTCGAAGATGTAGCCGTGCTCGCCACCGAGACGCTCCATGGTGCGGGACTTCATGTCTTCGAGCTGTGCGCGCGTGAGCGTCTGCGCCGCCTTCAGGCGAGCGCACTCGGCATCCACCTGCGAGCGGGCGATGGGAATTCGAAAGATCGGGACTTCCTGGTGCTGGAGGACGAGGGCCCGCGCCACCGCGATGCCTGGTGCACCCCCGGCGCCACGCAGGATGATGGGGCGGGGTCGCTGGGCGCGACCGGAAGCACTCGGATTGGGCACCACGACGCTCATGGGTCTCGAAAGACTTACGTCTTTTCTCCGAAGCCGCTCACCACCAGTTTCACCAGGGCGTCCACCGCCTCTTCCTCGTCAACGCCGGTCGCGGCAATGGTGAGCTCGCTACCCGACGTGGCGGCGAGAAAGAGGATTCCCAGGATGCTCTTGCCATCGATGGTCGTCCCGTCCTTGCTCACCGTGACCTTGGAGCTGAATTGCGTGGCGGTTCTCACGAATTGCGCCGCCGCCCGGGCGTGCAACCCGAGCGGATTCATGATCCCAACCGTACGTTCAACCACGCGGTCCATCTTTCTGCCCGGTATCCTTCGCCGCCAAGAGGTCACTGGCTAGACAAATGCTCTCCTTGCCCTGAGCGGATACCTGGCGAGCCGTCTTCTCCAGATCGACCCCTTCTGAGCTGCGCAAATTAACGAGCTTTATCAGCATCGGCAAGTTGACGCCGGTGACGACCTCGACACGATCCTTCTCCAGGAACGCCAAGCTCAAGTTGGAAGGCGTTCCTCCGAACATGTCCGTGAGCACGACCGTCCCGTCTCCGGTCTCGACCCGTTTGATACCCTCGAGGATCTCCTCCTGTGCGTTGTCGGGATCATCGTGCCATCCGATGGAAACCGCTGCGACATTGGGAATATCGCCGACGATCATCTCCGCCGCGGTGACGAGCTCTCGCGCAAGCTGCCCGTGCGTAACAACCAATATTCCGATCAACTACTCTCCTCCAACTCTCCCTCCGCGACCAAGTCGCGATGGGTCAGGGTGACCGACAGACCCTGTTTTTTCAACCTACGCGCCATCGCGTTCGCTATCATGACCGAACGGTGTCGGCCCCCCGTGCATCCGATGGCGATCGTCAGATAACTCTTCCCCTCCGACGTATACTGTGGAATCAGATAATTGACAAATGAGTCGAGCTTCTCGATGAACTCACCGGTGGCCGGGTAGGAGAGCAAGAAGCGCTCGACCTTCGGGTCGCTGCCGTCTTTGTGGCGAAGGTGCTTTTCGAAAAACGGATTAACGAGGAATCGGACATCGAAGACGAGATCCGCGTCGTGGGGCAAGCCGAACTTGTAGCCGAACGACAGGACGTTGATTGCCGGTCCGCGGGTGGTGTCGGCATCCTGGAACTGATCCAGCAGATAGCGGCGTAGCTCGTGGACCGTCATCTCCGAAGTGTCCAGCACCTGGTCGGCCAAGCGCCGGATCGCCGAGAGCTTGCGGCGCTCTTTGCGGACCGCGTCACGAACCGATCCCTTCCCCACCGCAAGAGGATGAGGGCGCCGGCTTTCGCTGAAACGCCGCACCAAGACCTCGTCTCGTGCTTCCAAGAAAATCAGTGCGGTCCGGAATCCGCGCTGGCGGAGGCGTCGGAAGACGTCCGGGAAATCCTTCAAGAACTCTCGCTCTCGGATGTCGGCGACGACGGCGACTCGATCGAGGCTGTCCCCTCCCTTGGCGGTGAGCTCGGCGAACGGTCCAAGAAGCGAGGGGGGGAGGTTGTCCACGCAGAAAAATCCCGCGTCCTCGAGCGCCTTCATGGCCAATGTTTTCCCGGAGCCCGAAAGACCGGTGATGAACACGAAACGGGCCTGAGCCTTCTTCTTAGCCATCGTGGGGTCATTTGGGTTTCGCCCGTCGGCGCGCCGCACGCGCGACCCTCGTTGCAAGGTGTCGCGCAGCGTGTTGGCCGCGAGCATTCATCAACTGATTGCGAGCCGCCACCTCGATCAACATGGCGAGGTTTCGCCCCGGTCCCACCGGCATGGTCACCAGAGGCAAGTCGACACCGAGCAGCCGATGGGTCCGGACCTCCAGCCCCAACCGCTCGACTTCCGCGGATTTGTCCCACCGCTCGAGGTGAATGACCAGCCCGAGGGGCGTGGAGCGCTGGATGGCACCCGCGCCGTAGAGCTCTTTGATGTTGACGACGCCCACGCCCCGGAGCTCCATGAAGTAACGGATCACCTCGGGACTCCGACCCACGAGGGTGCCATCCCGGTACTCGATCTCCACGACGTCGTCGGCCACCAGACGATGCCCGCGCTCGATGAGCTCGACCGCCGACTCACTCTTGCCAATCCCGCTTTCGCCAATGATGAGGACCCCCAACCCGTGCACTTCCATCAGCACGCCGTGGACGATTTGGCGAACCGCCAGGCGTTCCTGGAGGAGACGTCCGATGCGGTTCAACGCGTCCTTGCTTGCGAGCCTGGTCGCGAGGACTGGCACCCGCCGTCGTCGCGCGATGGCGTAAAGCTCGGGAGGACAGGACTCTTGACCCGAGGTGACGATCGCCGCCACCCGTAAGCCGATCCAGGACTCCAGGAGACGACGACGCCGAACGGCAGGCAACGTGGTGAGACGCGAGGACTCGGCGGCGTCGATCAATAAGACCCCCCCGGGTTGAGGTTGATGGCTTTGGCGGGCCG
>Ga0214472_10008270_pt1 | contig 10870 bp, 12 predicted proteins | sample RVTome_6_FD_207662 | JGI IMG/M metagenome (GOLD analysis project Ga0214472, IMG submission 207662) | Soil microbial communities from uranium-contaminated site in the Upper Colorado River Basin, Wyoming, United States - RVT140D175 | ecosystem: Environmental > Terrestrial > Soil > Contaminated >...
TCCTCCCGAACCGGTTCCCGCAAAAGCGCCCGCCGCCGCCGAGACGGCGGGCGTTTTCTATTGTGGCAGCGCCAGTCGTGGCCGCTCGAAACTTGACGTCGCCGGTTTCGGGCAGCAAATGGAGCGATGGCCAATCGAGTTCATATCGTCGGCGGCGGACTGGCCGGCTCCGAAGCCGCATGGCAGGCCGCCAATCTCGGCGTCGAGGTGACGCTGCACGAAATGCGGCCGGTGCGCGCCACGCCGGCGCACCATACCGACGCGCTTGCCGAACTGGTCTGCTCCAATTCCTTCCGCTCCGACGATGCAGACACCAATGCCGTCGGCCTGCTCCACGCCGAAATGCGGCTGGCGGATTCGCTGATCATGGCCTGCGCCGATGCGCATCAGGTACCGGCCGGGGGAGCATTGGGTGTCGATCGCGTACCGTTTTCGGCCGCGGTCACCGAACGGATTCGAGATCATCCGAACATCGAAATCGTGCGCGAGGAGATCGCCGGCCTGCCGCCGGCGGACTGGCGCCAGGCGATCGTCGCGACCGGCCCGCTAACGTCGCCGTCGCTCGCCGATGCGATTGCCGCGGCAACCGGCATGGAGGCGCTGTCGTTTTTCGACGCAATCGCGCCGATCGTGCATTTCGACAGCATCGATCTGTCGAAAGCCTGGTTCCAGAGCCGTTACGACAAGGCCGGGCAACAAATGGGGATGGGTGGCACGGGCAAGGATTATCTTAATTGCCCGATGGACCGCGCCGAATACGAGACGTTCGTCACAGCGCTGCTTTCGGCCGAAAAAACCTCGTTCAAGCAATGGGAGGCCGTGCCCTATTTCGACGGCTGCCTGCCGATCGAAATCATGGCCGAGCGCGGTCCCGAAACTTTGCGCCACGGGCCAATGAAGCCGATGGGCCTGACCAATGCCCACAACCCGGACGAAAAACCGTATGCCGTGGTGCAGCTTCGCCAGGATAACGCGCTCGGCACCTTGTTCAACCTGGTCGGCTTCCAGACCAAATTGAAGCACGGCGAGCAGGTCCGCATTTTCCGGACGATCCCCGGCCTGGAGAACGCCGAATTCGCGCGGCTCGGCGGTCTGCATCGCAACACGTATCTGGATTCGCCGCGATTGCTCGACGCCAGCCTGCAATTGCGCGCGCGGCCGGGCCTGCGCTTCGCCGGCCAGATCACCGGCTGCGAAGGCTATGTCGAATCGGCGGCGATCGGCCTGCTCGCGGGACGGTTCGCCGCCGCGGAAATCGTTGGCGCCCAGCCATCGCTGCCGCCGGTGACGACGGCGATGGGCGCATTGCTGCACCACATCACGGCGGGCCATGTAAGCTATGACGATGACGGCGCATCGAATGCCGGACGTTCGTTCCAGCCGATGAACATCAATTACGGATTGTTTCCGCAGGTTTCGATCGAAAATTCCCTCGGCGGCAAGCGACCGCGCGGCAAGGAAAAGGCGCTAGCTAGGAAGAAGGCGCTATCGGCGCGCGCACTGCATGACCTCCAAAACTGGCTTGGAGAAAGCCGCCAGCAAGCGGCGGCCGAATGAATCTCGAATCCACTTTCTTCCTTGCTTCTGCCGAAGGCCCGATCGCCCGGCTTTCGCTGAACCGGCCCGAAAAGGCCAACGGCATGGTCCCGGATTTCTGGAGCGAACTGCCGAGACTGGTGCGCGAAATCGACGCCAATCCGGGGATCCGTGCGTTGGTGATCAGCGGCGAAGGCCGGCATTTCACCGGCGGGATGGACCTTTCGAGCTTCAACGACATCGCCAAGCTGATAGCCGGCGAACCGGCCCGCGCGGCTCTTGCCTTGCGCAAGCTTGTCTTGGACCTCCAGGCTACGTTCAACGCACTTGAAGACGCCCGCATTCCGGTGATTGCGGCCGTTCACGGGGCATGTGTGGGCGCCGGCGTCGACATGATCGGCGCCTGCGACATTCGCATTGCCAGCGCGGACGCGTTCTTTGCCATCGAGGAAGTCAATATCGGCATGGCCGCCGATGTCGGAACCCTGCAGCGCCTGCCGAAATTGATCGCGCCCGGGATCGTAAAGGAACTCGCCTATACGGGACGACGATTCAGCGCCACGGAAGCAAAAGCCTGGGGCCTGGTCAATTCGGTGCATTCAGATCGTCAAGCGGCAATTTCGGCGGCGCTCGATCTTGCCCGCGAGATCGCGGCCAAATCGCCCGTTGCCATCGCCGGCATCAAGAAGGCGGTGGACTTCGCGCGCGACCACACCGTGCGCGATGGGCTCGACCAGATCGCCACCTGGAATGCGGCAATGCTGCGTCCGCAGGATATGATGGCGGCGTTGCAAGCCAAGATAGCGAAAAAGCAGGCCGTATTTGACGATCTGCTTGCCGGGTAACGCGCTAATCACGGCAAATTTCGCGATTTGGGGCCCGAATTTGCCGGTTCCCGGCTTGCGCCGACGTGGTGGCACGCTTGCTGTGGCGGACCAACAAGACAAGAGTTGTCCGGAGGACGACATGCTGATCCCACGCCAGAAAACCCCCGACTTGACCGTGCCGATGGTCGGCGGCGGAACGTTCGACCTCACGAAGGAAGCTAACGAACGCGGAACCGTCGTCTGCTTCTATCGGGGGCTGCATTGCCCGGTCTGCGCCCGCTACCTCACCGAGTTCGAAAAGCAGGCGCCCGAATTCGCCAAGCGCGGCGTCGGGGTCATCGCCGTCTCGAGCGACGGCGAGGAACGAGCCCGCGGCATGGCCGAAAAGATCGGCGCGAAGCAATTACGGTTCGGCTACGGCATGGCGCTCGCCAAGGCGCGGGAATGGGGGCTCTATATCTCGACCTCGCGCGGCAAGACCTCGATCGGCATCGAGGAGCCAACGCTGTTTGCCGAGCCCGGCCTGTTCATGGTGACACCGCAACAGACGCTGTATTACGGTTCGGTCCAGACCATGCCGTTCGTGCGGCCGCATTTCTCCGAACTGGTCGCGGCGATCGACTTCGCCATCGAGAAGAATTATCCGGCGCGCGGCGAATATACCGGCGCGGTGTAGCCGGTCAGCTCTTGCGGTTGGCCACCAGGATCCAGCCGAACAACAGCGTCGCAAGCACGGCAAGCGCCGAAGCTATTTTCGCAAGCGTCGGGTCGCCGCCATTGAGCACCATGATGACGCCGGGAAACATCAGGACAACCGCGACCTGGTGCATCCAGAAATGCGCCCAGGCGAGCTGCGTCTGCGCCACCGGGATGAGGTGGTAGTAAAAGGCGAAGATCGCGCCCATGACGAATCCGAGCAAATTGAGATGAGCATGCGCCGGCGCATTGGTGAAATCCTCCCGGATCGACATGTCGATGCCGTAGGCCATGCCGAACAGGACATAGGCGATGCCCACCGCCAAGAATGCAAATGGCAGCGTTTTCAAGCGTCCCCCCATTTTCGAATTTCGTGATTCCCCGAGAGCGCCATCCGACTACAGGCCAGCATCAATCGCAAGCGTCGAGCCGGTGAAATGTCATGGCGCCCAATCCGGTGGCGCCAGTTCGAAGCCGGAGAATTCGAAGCCTGGCGCCACGGTGCAACCGGCCAGGGTCCATTCGCCGAGGCTGAAGGCGCTTTGCCAGTGGCCGGCCGGCACAACGATTTGCGGGCGCTGACCGGACGCAAGGTCGTCGCCCAGCACGGAATCGCGCATAGGCCCGCCTTGGACTTCGCAGATGCGCAGTCGCAGTGGAGCGCCGGCATAATGGTGCCAGATTTCGGCGGCGTCGACCCGGTGCCAATGCGAGACCTCGCCAGCCTTTAGCAGGAAATGGATCGCCGTGCCGGCGCTGCGGCCATCGATCACGCGAGGGTCGCGGAACGTCTCGGCGAAATGGCCGCCTTCCGGATGCGGGCGCAGGCCAAGCGCGGCGATGACTTCGTCAGCCGTCATTCGCCCGGCGCGAGGCTGACCCTGGACTGGCCGATCACGGGCAGGCCGGGCTTTCCGGCCTCCTGGGGATGGCGCGCGACATATTCGGACTTGATCATCTCGGAAGTCTGCCGGCTGCCGTCGTGGCTCCAGCCCGGCGGCCGGAAGAGATATTGCAGGCGTTGTGCGGTGTTGAGGCCGGGCCGCACGAAATCACGGAGCATCGCCACCCATTCGTGGAAGGCGACGCGCAGCGGATTGAAAGTCGCGAGGTTCCTGACAATGCCGTAGCGCGGCGCATCCGCCTCGTTTTCCGGCACGAAAGTTCCGAACAACTTGTCCCAGACGATCAGCGTACCGGCATAGTTGGCGTCGAGATATCGCGCATTCGTCGCGTGATGGACGCGATGGTGCGACGGCGTATTCATTACCGCCTCAAACCAGGCCGGCATCTTGCCGATCGTCTCGGTATGGATCCAGAACTGGTAGACGAGATTGAAGCCGTAGACGAATGCGATGAATGCCGGATGGAACCCGAGCAGCACCAGTGGAATTTGTAACGTCACCGCGCCGGTGAAATGGCCGGTCCAACTTTGGCGAAGCGCAGTCGAGAGATTGTAATGCTGGCTGGAGTGATGATTGACGTGCTCGGCCCAGAACCAGCGCACCCGGTGGGCGAAGCGGTGGTACCAGTAATAGCGCAGGTCATCGAGCAGGAAGGCGGTGGCGCCGACCCACCAGGCAAATCCCAGATCGAGCAAACGGAACTGCCAGAACCAGATCAGCACGCCGTAGGAGATGAAGCCGAACAGGATTCCAAACGCGACATTGCCGACGCCCATCAACAGGCTCGTCACCGTGTCGCGAAGTTCGAACTCGCCGCGACGGTGGAAGAAACGCATGAACGCGATTTCGGCCAGAATCGCGCCGATGAACAACGGGATCGCCAATTGGGTCACTTGGGGAAACTGCGGTAGCGTCTCGGTCATCTTGCGTTTCCCTTCATCCAGCTTGCGACCAGCGCCGTATCGTTCGATTTGGCAAAGCGCACGCGTGGATGCGGAAAGGTGAAATCGCCCATTTCCAGGTCCAGTTCATCATTGCGCTCGCCAACTTGCACTTGCTGCGACTCAACCAACCGGGTCACGAACTTCGCGCCGAACGCCGCGACGACCCCGATGCGGCCGGACTCGAGACGCAGGAATGCGGCATCGCGCGCGGCGGTCAACCTGCAATCGGCCACGACTTCACGCGGATAATCCAGTGCAAATCGCGCCTTCGCCTGTCCGGCGTCGGCAAGCCGCGCCGGTTTCGAAAGCCCGGCCAGATAAACGGCGCCGATCGCGATCGCGAGTCCGGCGACGACCATTGCGACGAGGATTTCGAGCGACATGCGCTCCCTTAGCTGCGTAGCGGCGGCCGCACAACTATGCCGCCCGCACCGTTTGCGCGGGAGTGGCCGGTTGCCAAACGGTATTTGATACGGCCATTGTCGCCCATGACCGGCAATCATATCGAAATCGTCAGCAGGAAGGCGCGCGGGGGTTCGAAACATCCGCCCGTGATTTTCGTGCACGGCGCATGGCACGGTGCCTGGTGCTGGCAAGACCATTTCATGGACCATTTCGCGGAAGCCGGCCTCGACGCATTCGCACTGGACCTGCGCGGCCACGGCAAGAGCGAGGCGGTGACGGCGATGCGCTGGAACCGAATCGGCGACTATGCCGACGACGTGATCGGCGTGATTGCCGGCCTCGGCCGCAAGCCAGTACTGATCGGCCATTCCATGGGCGGACTGGTGACGCAACACTGCATGAAGCGCGCGAGTGCGAGCCTCGCCGCAGTAGGGCTGCTCGCCACCGTGCCATGGCACGGCGTCTGGCCGGCGACCTTGAAGGTGGCCACTCGCCATCCGCTCATCTTCGCCGAAGCCAATCTGCGCTGGACGCTCTATCCGATCGTACGCGCCCCGAAACGCGCAAAACAGCTATTTCTTGAGGAGGACGTGCCGATGGCGGAGGCAGAAGCGTTTGCTGCCCGGCTCAGCGACGAATCCTATCTCGGCTATCTCGACATGCTGGGACTGGGCCTTGCCGGCCGCTTTGACCCGGGCATCCCCGTCCTGGTCGTCGGTGGGGAAAAGGACTTCCTGTTTTCCCCTGCATCCCAGCATTCCACGGCGCGCGCCTATGGCGGGACGTGCCACATCGTCGAGGGCGCGCCGCACGACCTGATGTTGGCCAGCCAATGGCAACTTGCCGCCAACCTGTTTGTCGACTGGATCAGGAAGCTCGCCTGACGGATGGCCACGCGCCGAGCGCCGCCTTGAAATAGATCCATTGACGCCTGAGCGGCAGGATTTCCGGCGGCCGGGCGAACACGGCTATTCCGGCCTTCTCGACCTTGTCGAGATCGGTGGAAACCGGCGCGAGCGGCAGGAACACGGGCCTCAATCCCCGATCGACATGGCCGAGCGCGTCGAGCGCCTTGGCAAGGTGGTCCCTGCCCCACGCCACCATGGCATTGAGCGCGGCAACGTGGCGCTCGCCGGGCTCGCCGTTCAGCCAGCCTTGGACATCGAGCCCGGCCGTGGAAAGGATGTCGCCGGGGATGTAGCAACGCGCTTGACGCCGGTGCAGGCCCGCCAACCGCAATAGGCCAGCAACCGTCTGCGCGACACCGCCATGGCCGCTGGCGTCGGCGAGCGCAGCCGAGGGCTTGGCGCCAGCGGCAAGCGCGATCAGGTGCAACAGGGCCGAAGCGGTATGGCCGGCATAGGCCTCGAGAGCAGCGATATCCGGTATCGGATCGTGATAGAGGTCGAAGCGGCGCGCCTCGATGAGGTTGAGCAGCGGCTGGACCGGGAGCCGGTGACGGGCGACCGCGGCGAGAAGCTCCACGGCGATCGGCTGGCCGCCGTGATCGCGACTTGCCGAAAGTGTCTCGCTCCACCACTGCAAGCGGATCTCGCCGGTCTGAGCTTCACTGGCAAGTGCCGGTATCCGGGCGATCTCGGCGTTAAAGGCATAGATCGCCGCGGCTGCGGGCCGCAAACCAGCCGGCAGCCACAGCACCGCCGGGTAGCGATCCGGATCGTGCGTCCGCAACAGTTCCAGACAAAAGTCGTGATTTTCGCCGCTCATTCGACCGCGAGCAGCGCGGCGGCAACCGCGCGACGCTCGGCCAGCAGGACGTTGAACGTGCGCACAGCCGCTCCGGTGGACATTGCGTCGGCGGAGATTCCGGCTTCGCGCAACCGGCGCCTGAGCGCCTCCGGCAATGGCGCCAGCGTAGCGCCCGAACCGACAAGCAGGATCTCGATTTCGTCGGCTTCGGCAAGCACAGGCGCAAAGGTCCGAACCTCTAAATCCGCCGGACTCTTCGCGCGCCAGGCATGAATTCCGCTTGGCAAACAGAGAATGGCGCCGCGATGGCTCATGCCAGCGAAGCGAAAGCCGCCATTGCCATAGGCATCGATCGGCTCGCGCCCCGGAAAATGCGCTTCCTGAAACGTTGTCTGCATAACGCGCCGTCAGGCGCCCTGCGCCTTTGCGTCCTGGCTCGGCCCTGTCGTTTCGGGTGCGCTCAGCTGACCCGGCCTCAGACGGAACAGGATCAGCACCGGCGCCGCGACGAATATGGACGAATACGTACCGACGAGAATGCCGAAGATCATCGCCAGGGTAAAGCCGGAGAGCACCTCGCCGCCGAGGAAATAGAGCGCGATAAGTGCGGCCAAGGTGGAGGCGCCCGTCAGGATCGTGCGAGACAAGGTCTGGTTTACCGACAGGTCGATCAGCTCCGGAATCGGCATCTTCTTGAATTTGCGCAAGTTCTCACGGATGCGGTCGTAGACGACGACGGTGTCGTTGATCGAATAGCCGATGATCGTGAGTACCGCCGCTATCGAACTCACGGAGAACTCCAGCTGCAATGCGACGAACAGCCCAATGGTCAGAAACAGGTCATGAAGCGTCGCGATGATCGCGCCGATTGAAAACTGCCATTCGAAGCGGAACCAGATGTAGATGCCGATCGCGATCAGCGAGACCGCGACCGCGATGATGCCGGCGCTGGCCAGTTCCCCGGAAATGGTCGGTCCGACGACTTCGACGCGGCGGAATTCATAGTCGTCCGCAAGCGCGAGGCGCGCTTTTGCCTCCGCGCTCGTCTCGGCGGAATCATCGATGCCCTGGGAACCGATGCGGATCAGCACCGTTGTCGGATCGCCGAATTCCTGGACCTGGACTTCGCCGACATTCAATTCGCCAAGCGCGGAGCGAATGACGGCGATTTCGGCATCTCCGGTCTTCGCCCTGGCCTCGATCAGCGTGCCGCCCTTGAAGTCGATGCCGAAATTCAGTCCGACGATCACGAGCGCGACGATCGCGGCCGCCGACGTCACGGCCGAGAACGGAAACGCAAAGCGGCGGAAGTTCATGAAACCGAACTTCGTGTCGTGGGGTACAAAGTTGATCAGCGGGGACGGGATCTGTTTCGGTCGCCGCGCGCGTATCCACGTGGCGACCATGAGGCGCGTGAAGGTGAAAGCGGTGAATACGGTGGTAAGGATGCCGATCGACAAGGTCACGGCGAAGCCGCGCACCGGCCCAGAGCCCATGTAGAACAGGACGGCGGCGGCGATCAGGGTCGTCAGGTTGGCGTCTATGATCGTGCCGAAAGCCTGCTTGAATCCGGCGTCGAAGGACTGGACGAGACTTCGGCCCTGCCGCCCCTCCTCGCGCACGCGTTCGAAAATCAGCACGTTGGAGTCCACCGCCATGCCCATTGTCAGCACGATGCCCGCGACCCCCGGCAAGGTCAGGGTCGCTCCCAGCACCGAGAGAACCGCGACAATGAGCATGAGGTTGGCGAGCAGCGCGATATTGGCGATGACGCCGAGGAATCCGTAGCCGACGATCATGAAGGCCATCACGGCAATTGTGCCCACGATCGCGGCGAGCTTGCCGGCGGCGATCGAATCGCTTCCGAGCCCGGGCCCGACCGTGCGTTCCTCGATGAAGTCGAGTTTTGCCGGCAGGGCGCCCGCGCGCAGCAGCACGGCAAGGTCGTTTGCCCCCTGCACGGAGAAATTGCCGGAGATCTGGCCGGAGCCGCCGCAGATCGCTTCGCGGATCACCGGCGCCGAAATTACTGCCTCGTCGAGGACAATTGCGAACGGCCGGCCGACGTTGGCGGACGACGCCTGGCAGAAGCGCGTGGCGCCCTTGGTATCAAAGCGGAAATTGACCACGGGCTCGTTCGTGCGCTGATCGAAGGCAGGCTGGGCGTCGACGAGGTTCTCGCCCTCGACCAGCGCCCGGGTTTCAATCAGGTATGGCGTCGGGGGATCGGTATCCTCATACAGTATCCGTGTGCCGACAGGTGCGCGTCCCGAGAGCGCATCCTCGGCGCTCATCTCGCTGGAAACCAGGTGGAAGGTCAGTTTCGCCGTCTGGCCGATCAAGGCCTTCAAGCGCTCCGGATCCTGCAGGCCCGGGAACTGGACAAGCACGCGGTCCTGGCCCTGACGCTGCACGATCGGCTCGGCCGTGCCCAGTTCATTGATGCGCTTGGAGATGACTTCGACGGACTGGCCAACCGCATGCGAAATCGCGTTGTCGATCCCTGACTCGGTCAGGGAGAGAGCCAGCGTACCGTCGCTCGGTTCACTGATCTCGACCTCGACGACCGAACCCTGGCCGAACAGCCCTGCGACCACTGGCCTCGTCAGCTCTTCGAGCTTTTCCCTTGCCTTGGCGACCTCGGTGGGCTCGCGGACGGTAACGGCGATCGCGCGGTCGCCCGACCGCGCAAAACGGTAGCCGATCCGTTCCTCTCGCAGGATCCGGCGAATGTCGTCTTCAAGTGTGGCGACTTTCTCCTTGACCAGGGCTTCCCGGTCGACCTGCATGAGGATGTGCGAGCCGCCCTGGAGATCGAGCCCGAGGGTCATGGCGTTGTGCGGCAGCCAGTCGGGGAGCGAGCGGCGAACGTTCTCGCCGATCAGGTTCGGCGACGCGTAGACGATGCCCAACGCTACCGCCAGCAGGATGGCAATGGCTTTCCACCGCGAAAAATACAGCATGATTTCGTTCCTGGCTTTGCCCGCTTATTTCGCTGGCTCGCCTTTGGTTCGCACATCCGCGATCAGGGAGCGGACAACCCGCACCTTGATGTTCGGCGCGATTTCCACCTCGACCTCGCGGTCGTCGATCACTTTGGTAACCTTGCCGACAACGCCGCCGCCGGTGACGACGGTATCGTTGCGGCGCACCGCCGCCAGCATGGCTTCCCGCGACTTCGCCTGCGTCCGTTGCGGGCGGATGATCAGGAAGTACATGATGACGAAAATCAACACGAACGGCAAAATACTCATGGCGATGTCGGCGCCGCCTCCCACGGATTGCGCATAAGCGGGGCTCACAAACATTCACCATTCTCCTTGCCAAGATTTCCGGAAATGCGCGGCTGCCGGGTGAATTCCATCCCTACCGGTCGCCGGCGCGCGAATATAGTCATCCGCCACCTTTTTGCAAACTGCATCGGCCCCTGCCCGACGTCGTCACATGCGCCTTCCGGCCGCAGGCCGCGCGTGCTAACGGGAAATTCAATCGGAGAGCCAAGCTTTTGACCGGCCAAGACAAATTCGCGATTCTGGCGGAACGCATCGACCGTCTGGTTACAGCAGTCGAGCGCCTGTCGCCGCGCACCGAACCGCGGCTCGAAATCGGCACGGCCGAGGCGTTTGTCTGGCACGCCGACCGGCAGGAACTGCAGCCGGTCGAACGGGTGAACCGCGTCGATCTCGACCTGTTGAAGGGAATCGACCGGGTTCGCGATATCCTGGAAGAGAATACTCGACGGTTCGCGAAGGGACATGCCGCCAACAATGCGCTGCTCTGGGGCGCGCGCGGCATGGGCAAGTCATCCCTGGTGAAAGCGGTGCATGCGGCCGTGAACCGTGATGGC
>Ga0214472_10008271_pt1 | contig 10868 bp, 11 predicted proteins | sample RVTome_6_FD_207662 | JGI IMG/M metagenome (GOLD analysis project Ga0214472, IMG submission 207662) | Soil microbial communities from uranium-contaminated site in the Upper Colorado River Basin, Wyoming, United States - RVT140D175 | ecosystem: Environmental > Terrestrial > Soil > Contaminated >...
CACAACCGAAAGCCTCGCACCGCTCATCGCCGGCGCGATTCGTCACCTTCACCGCGACGAATCGCTGAGCGATTCTCGATATCCCGCCTGAGACCGCAATGTCATTGATCAGGGATATCCGCGAGGCCGTCAAGATCGCTGAGGAGCATGGTGACCCCGGCACGGTTGATCGGCTTTCGCGTCTGGTTCAGGTGCACGAGAAGCACGAGTGGCGGCTGCGGGACATGCTGCGCAAGGGCGACGGCCTCTGCGCGTAACGCGCTACCCCTTCACGCACACCAGCGGAACCAGCTTCACGACCTTGCGGGAGAGGCCCGCTGCATCGGCGGCATCCACGACCGCGCCCACGTCTTTGTAAGCGCCTGGCGCCTCTTCCGCCACGCCGCGTGACGAGGGGCTTCGCACGATGATCCCGCGCGCGGCCAGCTCGTCGATCACCTGCCGACCCTTCCACGTCCGCAGCGCCTGATGGCGGCTCATGGCCCGACCCGCACCGTGGCACGAGGACGAGAATGACAGCCGCTCGCCATCCCCCGTGCCCACCAAGACGTACGACGCCGTCCCCATCGTGCCGCCGACCAACACCGGCTGCCCGACGTCGCGCAGGCCGCTCGGCAAGTCCGGATGTCCCGGGCCGAGCGCACGGGTCGCACCCTTCCGATGGATGAAGACCGACTTCGCGTCCCCGTTGCAGGGATGTGATTCGAGCTTGCACGTGTTATGCGACACGTCGTAGAGCAGCGTGAGGCTGGCCTGCGGCAACACGGTGGCGAACGCCTGGCGCACCAGGTGCGTGATGATCTGCCGATTCGCAAGGGCGCAGTTGATGCCAGCGCGCATCGTGCCCATTGGCGGGATCCACCACTCGTAGTCAGACTTGCGGACGAGCGATGACAGTTCCATATCCCACCTGCCTTATACGTCGACCACGCACTGTGCGCGCCATCCATCGGCGCCCTGCACCACCTGCAGGGCCGTGAGCGTCGCGCCCTTGATCTCCACCGCGGGCTCATGACGCTCAACGTCAACCGCCTCGCCGTAGGCCGTCGCGCGCAGCCGTCCTTCGTCAATCTCGACGGAAAACTCCCCAAACACCATGGCACGCACCGCCATCTCGTAGATGAGCGCGTTCAGCCACTCGACCAGGAGCAGCTCGTCGCTCGGCGCCTCACACGCCACGGGCACCGGATGAATTGGACTCACCTTGGCGGGATCCGTCACGACGGCGGTCAGCGCCAGCGCGATCTGCCGGAATGCCTCAGCCTGCGTGGGGCCCGTGCCCACCACCCCGATGTCGGCATCGTGCGGGAAATGCGCCCACGATGACGCGGACCCCTTCTCTTCGTTCTCCATTCCGCACATCCATCAGGCGGCAGTCCCCTGTCGAACCTGCTCAAGGTGCCCACAAATCGCCTGCAGCGTGTTCACGACATCCTCGTTGCGCACGGGCGTGTTGGCACCCGCCGCTAGGAGGACGTCGTTGATCGATAGCATCCCCAGCAGCGAGCCGTCGGCACCCACGACTGGAAGCCGGCGAACGCGGGTGCGCCTCATGGTGGCCAATGCCGTCTCTATCTGATCGTCGAGTCCGCAGGTTGCGATTTTCCTGGTTGCAACCGCGCCGACCCTGACCTCGGCGGCGCGGGCGTTCCGCGTCGCGAGTGCTATATACATGTCGCGGTCGGTCACCACCCCTACCAGCTCCCCGTCGTCTACCACCGGCAGTATGCCGCAGTCACCCTCCCACATCAGGTGTGCCGCCTCGGCAAGCGTCGTATCGGATGTGCACGCTCTGGGGGCTGGCGTCATCAGCTCTTTGACTTTCATGACGTCCTTTCTTTGACCTCGATTCGTCGCCGCCATTGCGATTTCCCGGACCGTGACCGCAACGCGCGTGCCTCTGAGGTGACACCCGAACTGCCCACCCTCCCAAGCTGCATTCGCGGCTCGCGCTGAAGACCTTTCACTGCCGCAGTGCGTCCACTGCTTGACGCGCCGCGACAGTCTAAGGCACCTTCGCAGAGGGTTCGTCGCTGCCAGTGGGAAATAATCACCTTGCAGCATCGGAATATTCCCAGCATCTCTGCCGCCTGGACCTCATGAGCGTCAATTCACAATAGTTGTTTGTGAGCCGGCGGTCGGCACCATCCTTGCCCCGCGACTCGGCTACACCATGAGTACTCCCATGACGCCGTTCACTCGTCCTCCCATGACTGGAACTCATGAAGATCTCCGTTCAGTGCAGGCCGCACTCGCCTGGTTGCATCCACATTGCCCAAGATGCGGGCGGGCAGACATTACCCCGCTCACCTGGTACGACGTCGTGATCTGGTTCCAGTGCGCTCGGTGCTACAAGCTGTGGCGGGAGGTACTCCAGGAGTTGATCGTCGCGGCGGCCGAACCCGCGTCCGCCAGGACCCCGACCGAGCCGATCACTCACGTCGCGTGTGATCCGCAGCACATGCTTGCGTTCGTGTCGAAGGTCAGGCGAATCAGCGGACATATCCGGCCCCTGCCACGGCGACGCGTCGCGGATGTGACGAACGGGAGTGGACGGCACGCTGAGGCCGTGACCACAATCCGGTGAACGCCACTAACGCCACTTGGCACAGCAGGGAAGACGTGCCCCGGCTTTCGCGTACGCCGAAAGTGGTGACTCACGCGGACAACGCCGTAATGTCTTCCGCGATCCGCTCACCGTGCCGCATCGGCTCGAAGCGGCGTTCTCGGGGTCCCGTGGACGGCGTGCGAGACGACCTCCCTGGCCGCCGATTCTGGGTACGCCTTACCACAGGCCACCAGCGTGTCGTAGATCGTCTTGAACTCTGGATCCCGGGCGTCGCATGGTCCGATCGCTGGTCGTTCTGGCAGCACGGGTACCCCGCAATCATGCTGACCGACACGGCCCCCTATCGGTATCCTCACTACCACTTGCACACGGACACGCCCGAACGGCTGGACTACGAAAGAATGGCGCAGGTGGTCACCGGCTGCGCTGCGGCGATCCACGCGCGTGGACGTGATGATCCTCCTTCCTCTCTGAGAGCGCGATGGCCGGCCATCCTGACACAACGGCGAAGCGGCGGCGCCCCTCACAGGTAGCTCAACCATCCCCGCCAGAGAACGCCGTTTGCGTAAACATCCAACGCGGCTATGTCTCCCGCCACACCGTCGCCTGCTGCTGTCCTGACTGAGGCGACTCGACCAGGCGTCGAGCGCGAGCTCCTGGCGATCGTGGGCGAGCTGGTTGGCGAGCTCGGCGGCGCCACTGTGACGCCATCGCTTGATGACTCGCTCGAGCGCGACCTAGGCATCAGCAGCCTGGAGCGAGTCGAATTGCTTCTCCGCCTCGAACGGGTATTCGGCGTTCGTCTGGCCGACGCCGTGATGGCCGAGGCCACCACGCTCAGCGATCTGGTGACGGCCGTCCTGCGAGCCGAGCCTCGCGTCGCCGAGCCGCTGCCCTTGCGGCACGAGCCACCCGGTCCTGGACAACCGGCACCCTCGTCGGCAGAGACGCTCGTCGAGGTCCTGTCCTGGCATGCGGAACGGACACCGGAGCGCGTGCACATCCACCTTCGGGAGGATGCCGGCAGCGAGGTGCCGCTTCGATATGGAGAGTTGATGACGGGCGCAGAACGCGTTGGCAGCGGTCTTCGCGCGCTTGGGATGAGGAGAGGCGACAGGGTCGCATTGATGCTGCGCACCGAACCGGCGTTTTTTCCGGCGTTCCTCGGCACGCTGATGGCTGGCGCCGTGCCGGTCCCAATCTACCCACCCTTCAGGCCGGACCAGATCGAGGAGTATGCCCGCCGGCAGCGCGGGATCCTCCGGAACGCCGGCGCGCGGGTCCTGGTCACGTTCGCCGAAGCGCAACACGTTGCGCGGCTGCTCCGCGGAGCAGTGCCCTCTCTCGAGCACATCGTCACGATCGAACAGCTTCGTGAAGTCGCGACCGGGGTACTTACCGGCGCATCGCGGTCGCCTGATCCCGCCCTCATTCAGTACACGTCGGGCAGCACGGGCGACCCCAAAGGCGTGCTGTTGTCTCACGCCAACCTCCTGGCGAACATCCGGGCCTTCGGTGAGGCGCTTGCGGTCAAACCAGACGATGTGGCGGTGAGCTGGCTCCCGCTTTACCACGACATGGGGCTGATCGGGGCCTGGCTCGGATCGCTCTATTACGGCGTCCCGCTCGTGCTGATGTCGCCGCTGGCGTTTCTCTCGCGCCCATCGCGCTGGTTGTCCGCCTTGCACGCTCACGCAGGCACCGTGTCGGCAGCTCCCAACTTCGCCTTCGATCTCTGCGTGCACAAGATTGCTGACGACGAGATCCAGGGGTTGGATCTGCGCCGGTGGCGGCTGGCGATGAACGGCTCGGAAGCGGTGAGCGCCGACACCATCGACCGCTTCATCCACCGGTTCGCGCCGTTTGGTTTTCGGGCCGATGCGATGTGCCCGGTGTACGGGCTTGCCGAGGCATCTCTGGCGCTCACCGTTTCGCCGATTGACCGCCCGGCCCGGGTGGACGGCGTGGCGCGAGAGCCCTTTGAGAGACGTCGCGAGATACGCCCCGCAGAGTCCCCCGATCCTCATGCCATCCGACTCGTGTCGTCCGGCCGTCCTCTGCCGAATCATGAGGTGCGCATCGTAGATACATCGGGACGGCCGCTCGGGGATCGAGTAGAAGGGCACGTGCAGTTCCGGGGACCGTCGGTCACCGCTGGATATTTCGGCAACCCGGAGGCCACACACGCAGTGCTGCACGATGGCTGGATGGATTCCGGCGACCTTGGTTACTGGGCCGACGGGGAGCTCTTCATCACCGGCCGCGTCAAGGACATCATCATTCAGGCAGGCCGGAACATCTCTGCCCAGGAGGTCGAAGAAGCCGCCGGCACGACGCCGGGCATCCGCAAGGGATGCACGGCGGCCTTCGGCGTCCATGACTCGATCCTCGGCACCGAACGCCTCGTTCTCGTAGCAGAAACCCGGGAACGGGATGGCATGCGCTGGGACTCCCTGCGAACGGCCGTGCGGGATCGCGTGACCGCAGCCATCGGCATTCCGCCGGACATTGTGGTCATCACACGTCCCCGCGCCGTGCTGAAAACACCGAGCGGCAAGATCCGGCACGCTGCCGTTCGCGACGCCTACATGAAGGGCACGCTCGGGCGACGGCGGCCGCTGGCCTTGCAACAGATGCGGCTGCTCGCCACGAACCTGCGAACGCGTGCGGGTCGAGTGGCCGATTGGTGCGGCCGGCTCGTCTTCACCGCCTACGTCGCGGCCATCGCGGGCACGACGCTGCCGTTGTTGTGGCTCTACCTGCTCATCGGCTCGCCAGGGCGCCGCGCGGATCGAGCCGTCAAGTGGTGGTCGCGCATGGCGCTCACCGCCTGCGGCGTAAGGCCGCGCATCGTCGGGCTCGAACACGTCCACGGCATGGGCGCGGCGATTCTCGCCGCGAATCACGCCAGCTACATCGATTCGGTCGTGCTCATGGCCGCCATTCCCGCCGACTTTCGTTTCGTGGCCAAACGCCGGCTCGCGTATTACCCGCTGATCGGCACTGTGATTCGGCGGGCCGGCCACGTGACGATCGAGAAGGCAACCGTCGCACAGCAATTGGCGGGCGCTACCGACCTGGCGCACTTCCTACGGGAAGGCCGACAGCTCCTCGTCTTTCCGGAGGGAACGTTCTTCCGCCCGCCCGGGTTGCTCCCATTTCGTCTGGGCGCGTTCAAAGCCGCCGTAGATGCCGGGCTGCCCGTCGTCCCGATTGCCCTTCGCGGCACCCGCGACGTGCTGCCGGCTGATACCTGGCTGTTTCGCCGCGGGCCGATCGAGGTCACTATTGGGGCACCGCTGAGACCCGAGGCCCAGGGGTGGCAGGAAATGGTGCGGCTCCGCGACAGGGCGCGCAGCATCATCGCGCTGGGCTCGGGCGAATCCCTGTGAACCATGTGAGGTCATGTCGCCATGCCGACCACCGGCGACCGTTGCGCTCACGAATGCCCCGAATGTGGTGGACCGATGTATTGGTCGCCGGCGGCCGTGAGAAACCCGGACTTGTTGGCGAGAACCGCACGAAAAGTGGAGTCGACCGGTGACTCCGTGGCTGCGTATCGATGCGCGAACGGCCACACGAGCAAAGAGTGTCCCATTTGCGGGAGCTACGATACGGCTGCGTGGGTCGACACCGAGCTTTCGCCCCACTATCACGTGATCTGCTGGACCTGCGGCAATGATTCCATCGTCCATAAGTAAGTAGGCTCCACAGCATTTCAGGCTTCACACCCGCTGTTTCGGCTCCCATCGTCCATTGGCGCCAATTCAAGCCCTCTGACTTTTCTCGAGGAAGGAGCTGATCTTCTGCTGCGGCCCTACGCCGATGCGGCCGAGCAGGCGGCCGACGCCGTCACGACGGCGATGGACCCGTTTGCAGCTCTGGCGACCGCCGCGCCCGGCCTTCGCGAGGTCCGCCTGCGATCGGCCTCGATGTGGGCGGGACATCGCATTGCCGACGTACCTCTCAGGGAGGAGTTCGGAGTGACGGTGCTGGCTGTGAGTCGCGGCAGCCGCAGCTTCTTCGCCCCCTAGCCGACGTTTCAACTGTTTCCCGGCGACTACCTCGTCCTGTTGGGAGACCCCGAGGCACTCGACCGGGCGATTGAATATCTGGCGCGAGTGGAGCACGCGGACAAAAGACCCACGCCAGAAGATTTCGTCGTCGAAGAACTCATGGTGAACGCCGTGCCAGGGTGGGCTGGGCGAACGCTCGCGGACCTCGAGCTGCGGTCACGGTGTGGCGTCAGCGTGCTCGCCGTGGCCCGGGACCACGAACGTCTCGAACCGCCGGACCCGCATCGCCCCCTCGGTGAACATGATCGTCTGGTGCTGGCTGGCGCGCGCGAGGAGATTGAGCGTGTCCGCAACGCACGGCACGCCCGGCAGAACGAATCGACACGGGAGCGCTCGTGAACGCCCGCCACCGAGCGGCTGCGGCGAGACGGACGGGAGGAGGCCCCAGTCGCCGCCATGGTATGGGAATGCGGAAAATCGCCCGCGTGTGCGGATTAGTCCGCTCCATGTGTGACACGCTCGCCCACTCCCGGCGGCCATGTGGGCGTCGCTGACGGGTACAGGCCTTGCCCTCTCTGGCCCGGGAGGTCGTGGTCATGGTGACGTTTCGCAGCATCCTGGTCGACATCGACGCCGCATCGGCCGAGCATCCGGCATTCGGGGCGGCATGCGATCTGGCGGCGCGGTTTGCCGCGCGGGTCACGCTCGTCGACGTCATGCCGGAACTCCCGCGCCGCGAGGAGAACGTTATTACCCGGCACGCGGATCAAGAACTCGCCAATCGCCGCCTGGCCGCTCTGGCGGATCTGGCTCGAAGCCGGCCCGATGTCAATGTCTCCACCGCCGTGCTCCGCGGCAAGCCGGCTATCGCGATCATCCGGCAGGTGCTGCGCGCGAACCACGACCTCGTCGTGCGTTCCCACGCCCGCGACTTGGTCCCCGGACGTCTCTTCGGCGCGGTTGACATGCAGTTGCTTCGCAAGTGTCCGTGTCCCGTGTGGCTGATCGGCCCTGAGCAGCCTGCGTATCCGCCGCACATCCTGGCCGCCGTCGATACGGAGTCCGACCTCCCCGGGAACGAGGAGCTGAATCGGACGATTCTCGATCTGGCACTGACGATCGGGGAGGCGCGACACGCCGAGGTGACGGTTCTTCACGTCTGGTCTCTGTACGGTGAAGAACTCCTGCGGTCCTGGATGCGCGAAGAGGAACTCTGCGATGCCCTCGAGAGCGCACGCCGCACGGCCACCGAAGGGCTCGCCTCGCTGATCTCGGCGTTGGGCGACAGAGCGACGGAGGTTCACATCGAATGCGTCAAGGGTGAACCGCGCGAGGTCATTCCGCAGTTCGCGACCGCGCACCATGTCGATATTGTCGTCATGGGGACGGTGGCGCGGACTGGCATCGCCGGTTTCGTCATGGGGAATACGGCGGAAATGGTGCTCCGGCAACTACGCGGATCGGTCCTCGCCGTAAAGCCGCCGGGGTTCGTGACGCCGGTCACGCTGACGGAACACGCGGAACGGCCGGTCGTTGTCGTCTGAACCACGTCGATTCATAAGCGTAAGGCGCCCTAAGGGCCGACCGAAGTCCGGCTGAGGCCCAGGCCGATTATGAGAAAGCCGACAGCATCGAGACGTGGGTGCGTACTCTGACGTTGCTGCCGATCCTCGTCTGCTCGGTGGTCGGCTCAGCGTTGACCGTCGCCAAGTGGCTGCAGCTCCACCGTTCGCGGATCGCCGGCGATCGGCTGCTGTTGCAGGTTCGAACTCTCATAAGCGCCCACGCGTACGAACGGGCGTTAGCCGTCACACGACGTGATCGATCGCATGCCGCACGGCTGATCGAGCGGTCGCTGGCGGTGGCCGGCTCGCCCCGCGAACGGCTGGCCGAACACGTCGAGCAGGCCGGCCGCCAACTGGCACGAGAGGTTGACTACGGGCTGGAGGCTCGCGCCCTGCTGCACGAGGCCGTCCCCACAGCTGCCGGCGACTGGTGCGAGAGCGACATCATCACCGCGGGCGAGCCGTACCGCGAAATCTTGCGGCAAGCGGAAACACAGCAGTCGGATCTCATCGTCATGGGCGTGCGCGGGCGGGGCGCGGCGCATTTCGGAATCCTCGGAGCGACGACTGATCGAGTGGTACGTGAAGCAGCGTGTCCAGTGCTCACGGTCCGCCAGGGCGCGCAGCCGTCGTCGACATAGCCAAGGCAACTACATGAAGACGCACACTGCATCCCTTGCAGCCACAGACGCTCGGTGGATCCGCTGGTTCGATGATATTGGCATCGATGACGTACCAACCGTGGGCGGCAAGAACGCGTCGCTTGGCGAGATGCGGCGCGCGTTGACGCCGCTGGGGGTCCGGATACCCGACGGGTTTGCGACGACCGCCGACGCCTATCGGGCGTTCCTTCGCGGTGCCGATCTCGAGGCGATCATCACGGATGCGCTGGGCACCCTCGACGTCGCGGATATCGAGCGTCTGCAGGCCGCGGGAGCTCGTGTGCGGTCGGCGATGCTTGCCGCCAAGCTGCCTGACGAGCTTGGAGAAGGAATCGTGGAGGGCTACCGCCGACTGGAGGCTGAATACGGCGCCAACTGCGACGTAGCGGTGCGCAGCAGCGCGACGGCAGAAGATCTTCCGGAAGCCAGCTTCGCCGGCCAGCAGGAGACGTTTCTGAACATCCACGCCCAGGCCATGCTCCTCGATGCGGTCAAGCGCTGCTACGCCTCCCTGTTCACCGATCGCGCCATCGTGTACCGGGTGCATCGCGACTTCGACCACAGGCAGGTGGCGCTTTCCGTCGGCGTGCAGACGATGGTGCGGTCGGATCTCGCCTGCGCGGGCGTGATGTTCTCCATCGATACCGAGACCGGCTTCTCGAACGCTGTCCTCATCAACGGCGCCTACGGCCTCGGCGAGAGCGTCGTGCAGGGCACCGTCAACCCCGACGAGTTCTACGTCTTCAAGCCGACGCTCGCGAAGGGCTTCCGTCCGATCCTGCAGAAAAAGCTCGGGACGAAAGAGTTCAAGCTCGTCTACGAGGAAGGCGGCACGCGGCAGACGCGCAGTGTGCCGGTACCCAAAGACAACCGGGAGCAATTCGTGCTCTCGGACGAGGAGATTCTGACGCTGGCACGATGGGCGGTCCAGGTGGAAGACCACTACTCCCGTCTTCGTGGTGCGCCCTCACCGATGGATATCGAGTGGGCGAAGGACGGCCGCAGCGGTGAGCTCTTCCTGGTGCAGGCGCGCCCGGAGACCGTCCACGCGCGGCGGGACCCGCTCGTACTCGAGCGCGTCCAGCTCGAGGCCCGCGGCGAAGTCATCGCGACGGGGCGCAGCGTGGGCGAAAAGATTGGCCAGGGCGCGGCCCGCATCATCCGTTCGGCCACAGATCTCGAGCAGCTCCAACAGGGTGAGGTGCTCGTGACGGAGATGACTGATCCCGATTGGGAGCCGGTGATGAAACGCGCGGCTGCCGTGGTCACGGATCGGGGCGGTCGCACATGCCACGCAGCGATCGTGAGCCGCGAGCTGGGCATTCCCGCCATCGTCGGCACGGGCTCCGGCACCTCCGCCATCACCACGGGCGAGGACGTCACGGTGTCCTGCGCCGAGGGCGAGGACGGATTCGTCTACCGGGGGAAGCTGCCCATCCGCGTCGAGCGGACGAACCTCGCCGATCTCCCGCGCACGCGGACGCAAATGATGATGAACGTCGGTAACCCCGCCGAGGCGTTCTCCCTCTCGTTTCTGCCGAACGACGGCGTGGGCCTGGCGCGCCTCGAGTTCATCATCGGCACGCACATTCGCGCCCATCCCATGGCGCTGCTCCATCCCGAGCGGGTCGAGGACCGGAAGGCACGCCGCGAAATCGAGCAGCTTACGCGCGGCTACACCGACAAAGGCCAGTACTTCGTGGATCGGCTCGCCGATGGAGTCGCAATGATTGCCGCCGCGTTCTGGCCGAAGGACGTGATTGTCCGGCTCTCGGACTTCAAGACCAACGAGTACGCCGGCCTCCTGGGCGGCGCCGCGTTCGAGCCGAAAGAAGAGAACCCGATGATTGGTTTTCGGGGGGCGTCGCGCTATTACGACGAGCGCTACCGCGAGGGATTCGCGCTCGAATGTCGTGCCATGCGGAAGGTCCGCGATGACATGGGGCTGGACAACGTCAAGCTGATGGTGCCCTTCTGCCGCACGGTGGACGAGGGACGCCGGGTGATTGCGGAGCTGGCGGTCAACGGGCTGGTGCAGGGCGAGCGCGGTCTCGAA
>Ga0214472_10008272_pt1 | contig 10867 bp, 9 predicted proteins | sample RVTome_6_FD_207662 | JGI IMG/M metagenome (GOLD analysis project Ga0214472, IMG submission 207662) | Soil microbial communities from uranium-contaminated site in the Upper Colorado River Basin, Wyoming, United States - RVT140D175 | ecosystem: Environmental > Terrestrial > Soil > Contaminated >...
ATCTCGCGGACCGCGGCCTCCATGCCCGTGAAGACCGCCCGGGAGACGATCGAGTGTCCGATGTTGAGCTCTTCGATCGCGCGGAGGCTGGCCACCGGCGTGACGTTCTCGTACGTGAGCCCGTGGCCGGCGTGCACCGCGAGCCCGAGCTCCCGTCCCCGCTCCGCCGCCCGCTGGAGCCGGTCGAGCTGCGCCTCGCGCTCGCCGTGGCCGCGCGCGTTGGCGTACTCTCCCGTGTGGAGCTCGACCGCGTCGGCCCCCAGCTCCGCGGAGGCCCGGAGCGCGTCCTCGTCCGGGTCGATGAAGAGCGACGTCCGGACGCCGGCGTCGCGCAGCCGCTCGAGCGCGCGGGCGACCGGCCCCCTCCTGTCCTCGTTGCCCAGGTCCAGCCCCCCTTCGGTGGTGACCTCCTCGCGCCTCTCCGGGACCAGCGTCGCCTGCATCGGGCGCAGCTCGCTCGCCAGCGCGACGATCTCGCCCGCGGCCGCGAGCTCCAGGTTGACGCCGGTGCGCACGGTCTCCATCAGCAGCCGCACGTCCCGGTCCTGGATGTGACGCCGGTCCTCCCGGAGGTGGACCGTGATGCCGTCCGCCCCGGCCAGCTCCGCCAGAACCGCCGCCCTCACCGGATCCGGCTCGTCGGTCTTCCGGGCCTCGCGCACGGTCGCCACGTGATCGATGTTCACGTAGAACCTCATGTCGTCTCGCCCCTCTCCCTCAAGAGCCCACGCATCTCCTCCACCACCTCGTCGTCCAGGGCGCCGGCGACGAGCTCCAGGAGCTCGAGCGCCATGCACCGGTAGACCTCTCGCTCGCGCGGCGGCATGGAGCGCAGGTGGAGACGGATCGTCTCCACGTCTCCCCGGACGACCGGGCCGGTGAGCGCCCCCTTCAGCCCCAGCTCCTCCACGTTCGCCAGGGTCCCGCGAGCGAGCGGGAGGAGCGCCGGGAACACCTGATCCTCCGGCACCCCCGCCTGCACGAGGAGGCGGCCCGCCACAGCGAGGAGCGCCGCCAGGTGGTTGGACGCCACCACGGCCGCGGCATGATAGAGTGGACGCCGAGGCACGGGAATGGCGAGGTCCCGACCGCCCAGGTGCTGGACCAGCCTGCGGGCGGTGGCCACGGCTCCGGGCTCACCGGAGACCGCCACCCAGGAGCCGGGGATCCGGTCGGCCCCGGTCACGGGGTGCGCCAACGACTGGAGGAGGTGGAAGGAGCCCACGCTGTAGCCCCGCGCGTGGAGGGGAGCCAGGACGTCCGCGGAGATCGCGCCGGAGAGATGGAACGCGGAACATCCCGGGGGAGCGGCGCCCTGGCCCGCCAGCGCGTGGGCCATCTCGGCGAGGACGTCGTCGGGGACGGAGAGGAACACCGCCGTCGTCTCGAGGCCCGGCGGCTCGAGGCCGAAGCAGTAGCGCGCGATGCCGTGGGTGAAGAGGGGGTGGGCGGGAGGCTCGGGACGGCGGCCGCAGTACACGATCTCCCCCACCTCCTCGGCCTGCCAGAGCGCGTACCCGAGCGCCAGCCCGGCGCGCCCCGGGCCCACGAAGAAGAGGTTCTCCTTCAAGCGAGCCTCCGCTCCCCTCGGCGTGATCGTGGCGGGTGGCCGCGCAGGGCGCGCCCCCGGGCCTGGCCCTGCCTACGCCACGTCCAGGATGCGGATGCCCTCCCGTTGGCGGAGCCGGCCGAGGAGCGCGGCCGGCAGACGCGCCGTGAGCCCGATGACCGTTCCCCTGTCCTCCCGCGCCAGGACCTCACCCTCCCGGTAGATCGCGGCGAGGGCCTCGCCGTCCCGGACGGGGAGGTCGACCCGCACCTCGCGCAGGCTCTGGCGGAGCCGCGCCTTGAGCGTCTCCTTGAGCGCGTCCAACGTACGCTCGTGGAGCGCCGACACGAAGAGCGCCGGGCTCCCGTGGAACGCCCGCACCCTTGCACGGAGCGCCTCCTCTTCCGCGTGCGTGAGTCGGTCCACCTTGTTGTAGACCAGGATCTGGGGGCGGCCCGCGAGGTCGAGCTCCTCGAGGACCTCCCGCACCACCTCCTCCTGCTCCTCCCTGTCGGGGTGGGAAGCGTCCACCACGTGGAGGAGCACGTCCGCCTCGCGTGCCTCTTCCAGCGTGGAGCGGAAGGACGCCACGAGGTGGTGCGGCAGCTTGCGTATGAAGCCGACGGTGTCGGTCACCAGGGCCTCGTGGCCGGAGCCGAGGTCCACCGTGCGCGTGGCCGAGTCGAGGGTCGCGAAGAGCCGGTCCTCCACGAACAGCTCGGAACCGGACAGCGCCCTCAGGATGGAGGATTTCCCCGCGTTCGTGTAGCCCACCAGGGCGGCGCGGAAGCTCCCCTCGCGCGCCCTGCGCTGCACGGCGCGAGACCTGGCGACACCCTCGAGCTTCCCCTTGAGGTCGGCGATTCGCTTCCCGATGAGACGGCGGTCCGTCTCGAGCTGCGTCTCGCCCGGGCCGCGCAGGCCGATCCCGCCCCGGATCCTGGAGAGGTGGATCCACATCCTCTTCAGGCGGGGGAGGAGGTACTCGAGCTGCGCGAGCTCCACCTGCATCTTCGCCTCGCGGGAGCGGGCCCGGGTGGCGAAGATGTCCAGGATGAGCTCCGAGCGGTCCATCACGCGCACGCCCGCGAAGTCCTCGAGCGCCTTCCCCTGCGCGGGGCTCAGCTCCTCGTCGAAGATCACGAGCTCCACGCCGGTCTCCTCCACGAGCGCACGGAGCTCTCCGGCCTTCCCCTCGCCGATGTAGAGACGGGGGTGGGGCGCGTCCAGACGCTGGCGCAACACGGAGACGACCTCGCCTCCGGCCGTGTCGGTGAGGCGCGCGAGCTCCTCGAGGTGCTCCTCCGCGATGCGCGGCCGCACGTCCTTGGTGGGAGCGCCCACCAGGATCACCCGGTCCACGGGCTTCTTGTTGTCGATGAGCTGGGTCGGAATGCTCGATCACCTCGTCCGGACCGCGCCGGGCCGATGGCCCGGAGGGGTCGCCGTGGATCTCGCTGCCCCGGCTGGGCAGGGTGCGTCTGCTACCCGCCAGCGAGCCCCGCGCTCCATCCGACGTAGGCGCGCGCGGCTACTCGGGGGGCGCGTCCTCACCCTTCGCTCTCCGCGGCAGCCCTTCCCGCCGCTTCTCGTCCCACCACGCCAGGCGTTCGGCGATGGTCTTCTCGTACCCGTGCGGACCGGGCTCGTAGAAGCGTTCCCCCTCGAGCCGGGACGGGAGGTACGTCTGGGGCGCGACGCCGTGCTCCTCCTCGGGGTCGTAGCGGTACCCCTCGCCGTAGCCGAGCTCGCGCATGAGCCCGGTCGGGGCGTTGCGGATGTGCAGCGGAACGGGCTCGCTCGGGGCCTCCCTCGCCCGCGCGCGCGCGGCGCCCCAGGCGGCGTAGACGCGGTTCGACTTCGGCGCGGTCGCCAGATACACCGCGGCCTCGGCGAGCGCCAGCTCCCCCTCGGGGCTCCCCAGGAAGTGGTACGCGTCCCTCGCGGAGATCGTCACCGCGAGCGCGCGGGGGTCGGCGAGCCCGACGTCCTCGGCGGCCATGCGGACCAGGCGCCGCGCGATGTAGAGGGGGTCCTCACCTCCGTGGAGCATGCGTGCCAGCCAGTAGAGGGCTCCGTCGGGGTCGCTCCCGCGCACGGCCTTGTGCAGCGCGCTGATGAGGTTGTAGTGCTCCTCGCCCCCCTTGTCGTACACGGCGTGCCGGTGCTGGAGCGCCTCGCGCGCCCGCTCGACGTCGATCGTCCCGTCCGCACCCACCAGCCGCGCGGCGGTCTCCAGCAGCCCCAGCGCCCGCCGCGCGTCCCCGTCGGCCGCCTCCGCCATGAAGGCGAGCGCCTCGTCGCTCGCGGTGAGGCGCCGCGGTCCGAGACCCAGCTCCGACTCCAGCGCGTCCCGCAGGATGGACAGAAGCGCGTCCGTGCCGAGCGGCTCGAGGACGAACACCGGCGCGCGGGAGAGGAGAGGGCGGACGATCTCGAAGCTGGGGTTCTCGGTGGTGGCGCCGATCAGCACCACCGTGCCCTCCTCGACGTGGGGGAGGAAGGCGTCCTGCTGCGCCTTGTTGAACCGATGGATCTCGTCGCAGAAGAGGATCGTGCGGCGCCCCGTCGCGCGCAGGCGCTCCCTCGCCTCCCCGATGATCTCCCGGACGCGGGGGATTCCCTCCGTGACCGCGCTGAACGCCACGAAGGCGGCGTCGGAGCGCTCGGCGAGCAGGCGGGCGAGGGTGGTCTTCCCGCTCCCCGGAGGCCCCCACAGGATCATGCTGGAGGGGAGGCCCTGGTCCAGCATCACCGCGAGCGGTTTGCCCTCGGCGAGCAGGTGCTCCTGGCCGCGGAACTCTTCCCGCCGGCGAGGTCTCATGCGCGCCGCCAGCGGAGCGTCGGCGTCGGCGTCCTGCGCGGCCGGTGGTGGCGCGGGGCCTCGCGCTCCCGTGCCCCTCCCGGCGCCGGAGGCGTCGTCGCGGAACAGGTCCAGCTCCTTGTCCGTCACCCTCGTCCCTCCCCCCGGACGTCCGAGCGGCCCTGCCACTCCTCCCGCACGAGGCCGGCCAGCGTCTCCGCGTCGTTCAATCGGGGGTCATCCAGCACGCGCTCCAGGAGCCCCTCCAGGACCCGGCCGAAGTGCGGACCCGGCTTCATCCCCATGCGGATCAGGTCCTTCCCGCCCAGCGCCAGGTCGCCGACGGTGAGGGGAGGGCGCCTGTCGAGCTCGCGCCGGAGCGCCCTCCACGCCGCCACCACGTCCCGCGGATCTCCGTGGCCCCGGCGCGCGAGGACCCGCGCGCGCGCGACCCACAGGCGCGCCACGTCACGGAGTCGCTCCGCGCCCACCCTCGAAAGCCAGCGTCGGAGCGCCGCTCCCCCCGCCTCCGCGGAGGGGGGCGCCGGACCGGCGGCCAGGAGCGAGGTGACCCGCTCGACATCGGCGTTGGAGAAGCGCCGGCGGAGGAGGAGCCCCGCGGCGCGGTGGACCGCGCGGCGCGTCCTCCAGCGGGCGCGCGTCTCCGCGGTGGGGTCGGCGCTTCCGGGGGAGAGCGGCTCGGGCGCGTCCCGCGCCTCCGCAGCCTCTCCACCTCCGTCGGGGATGCCCACGCCCTGGAGGAGCGCGGCGAGGCGCAGCAGGGGCCGGGTCGGCGGCAGGATCGCGGCGAGCTCCACCCCGTAGCTCCACGCGTCGAGCCCCGGAGGGCCTTCGGGAAGGCCGACCTCGGCCATCCGGTCCAGCTCCGGGAGGACCGCCGCCAGGACGCCCGAGGCGCGGTAGAGGCGGAGCGCCCGTTCGGGGGCCGGGTCCGCGCCCAGAACCTTCAGGAGCTCCTCGCGGACGCGCTCGCGGGAGAGGACGTCCAGGCGCGAGGTCGCTTCCTGGAGCGCGCGCCACGTGGCCGGATCGATCTCGAGGGAGAACCGCCCCGCGAAGCGGAGCGCCCGGAGGACGCGCAGGTAGTCCTCCGCGAGCCTCTGCCGCGCCTCGCCCACCGTCCTCAGCACCCCCGACTCCAGGTCCTCGACTCCCCCGAAAGGGTCGAAGAGCTCGTCCCGCAGAGGATGCCAGGCGATCGCGTTGATCGTGAAATCCCGGCGTGAGAGGTCCTCACGGACGGTGTCGGCGAACTCCACCGTGGCGTGGCGCCCGAAGGTCTCCACGTCCCGGCGGAAGGTGGTCACCTCGTAGAGGGTGCCGTCGCGCGCGAGGACGCCCACCGTCCCGTGCCGGACACCGATCGGAACGGTGCGTCGGAAGAGGCGGCGCACGTCGCGGGGACGCGCGCGCGTGGCCAGGTCCCAGTCGACCGAAGGGATCCCTACGAGGACGTCGCGGACCGCACCACCCACCGCCCAGGTCTCGAAGCCGGCCTCCTCCAGCGTGCGCGCGATCCACCCGACCGCGGGAGGCGCGGTGGGGTGGCGGCGCACCAACCGCCGGGGACGGCCTTCGCCCGTCTCGACCGTACGCGTCTCCTCGTCTACCCCACCAGGACGGATCCGCCGTTCACGTTCAGGATCTCCCCCGTGACGTGGCGAGCGAGGTGCGAGCACAGGAAGACGATGGGACCCGCCACGTCCTCCGCCGTCGCGATCCTCCCCAGCGGGATCGACGAGGCCACGCGCTCCCTCCCGCCCTCGCCGTACGCCGGCTCCGCCATGTCGGTCTCGATCCATCCGGGCGCGACGCAGTTCACGGTGATCCCCCGGGGCGCCAGCTCGATGCAGAGTCCCTTCACCATGGAGATGATGGCGCCCTTGGTGGCGGCGTAGTCGACGTGGAAGGCCTCCCCTCGCTGCCCCGCCGTGGAGCCCACGAGCACGACGCGTCCATGGTCGCGCATGCGCGCCGCGGCCTCGCGGGTCGTGTAGAAGACCGAATCGAGGTTGGCGGCGAGCGTCTCCTTCCAGCGCGCGTCCTCCATCCCGGCGATGGAGACGTCCTCGGGGGGCCAGATGCCCGCGTTCCCGACGAAGAGGTCCAGGCCCTCGAACTCCACGTCCGCGCGCTCGAACAGGCGGCGCGCGTCCTCGGGACGCGAGAGGTCGCCCTGCTCCGCCCAGGCGTGCACCCCGAGGCCACGGAGCTCCTCCACGACGGCCTTCGCCGCCTCACTCCTCGCGCGGAAGCCGATGCCCACCGAGGCTCCCGCGCGCGCCAGGAGCCGCGCGACGGCCTTGCCCACGCCGCGTGAGCCTCCCGTCACGACGGCGTTCTTCCCGGTCAGGTCGATCAGATCGCTCATCGAGCCCCTTCCCGATGGTCGGGCGGCGCGCACGGGGTGACCGCGCGGCGACCGCTCACGCCGACATCCACTTTCCCCGCAGCTCGGCGCGGTGCCGGCGCTCCGACGCGAGGATCTCCTCGACCACCTCCCGGGTGACCGGATCGAGCGGCGCGGCGAGCACCTCCTCGTACCACGCGACCTCGTCGGTCTCGCGGCGGCGGGCGAGGTCCTCCCACGCGTCGGGCGGCGCGTCGGGGGACGTGACGTCGGCCAGATCCCGCAGCTCTCCCGCGAGCTCCAGGAGCCGCGCCGTGAGGCGTGACAGGTGGTGCTGCTCGTCGGCGTGGAGCTCGTTCAGCCGCTCCGCGTCCGCCTCCCTACCGGAGCGAATGGCCATGGCCGCGAGCGTGCGGTAGAAGAGCGCCTGGGCCTTCTCCCTCCTCCTGCTCTCCCCAAGGAGCCGCCGGACCTCGGCAACGGGGAGGCTCACGCGCCCTCGCCGGCGAGCTCGCGGTCCACCATCTCGCAGATCACGTGGCCGATCGCGAGCTGCACCTCCTGGGCGCGCGCGGCGTCCCCCGTGTCGACGACGAGCGCGTGGTCCACGCGCTCCCTGAGCCGTCCTCCGCCCCGGGCCAGGAGCGCGACGGTAACGACGCCGACCTCGCGCGCGGCGTCCGCCGCTCGCAGCAGGTTCTCCGATTCCCCGCTGGTGGAGTGGAGGAAGAGCACGTCCCCCTCCCGTCCGAGCGCCCGCACCTGCCGGGCGAAGACCTCCTGGAAGCCGTAGTCGTTCCCGCCTGCCGTGAGGACCGAGGTGTCGGTGGTGAGGGCGAGCGCGGCGAGCGGCCGCCGCTCCCTCCGGAAGCGCACCACGTACTCCGCCGCCAGGTGCTGGGCGTCGGCCGCGGAGCCTCCGTTCCCGCAGAAGAGCAGGCGTCCTCCCCGTGCGAGCGTGCCCGTCGCCAGCGCGGCGACGCGCGCGACGTCGCTGGCGAGCGTCTCGGCCGTGCGCGCCGCCAGCTCGGACAACGCCAGCAGGTGGGCGCGCGGCGTGTCACCGTCCAAGGAGGTCTCCATCGGATCCGATCGCCCCCCCGTCAATGGAAGAGCTCCCGCACGCGTCGCCAGAACCCGCGACTCCCGCGCAGCGGCGGCGGCGCCAGCGGCGCCTCGTCCCGGAAGAGGCGCTGAGGGTTGGCGACGCTCAGGAGGTAGAGCTGCTCGGTGGCCCCGATCTCCTCCAGCTTCCGCGAGGCCTCGTCCTTGTAGAGCCTGAGCTCGGGCCGGCCGTGGAAGTCCGTGGAGAAGTAATCGACGAGGCCCTCCCTGAGGAGGGTGAAGGAGGCGCTCCTCACGTCGTTGCCGTAGCGACCCACGAGCGATCCGTAGGTGGACTGGAGGTAGGCCCCCGAGCGACGCCACGCGCCCAGGAGCTCCAGCTCACGGTCCACCCCGGAGTAGCGCTCGGGGTGCGCGACGATCGGTCGCACGCCCGCCCGGCTCAGCCGGGAGAGGACCTCGGCGCTCCCGGGAGGGACCTGGAACCGCGGCCATTCCACGAGGGCGAAGCTCGTGGCCCCGAGACGCAGCCGCTCGTCCCCGAAGTCGCACTCCGGCACGTCCAGCCTCACCTCGTGGCCCCTCCGGAAATCCACGTCCGGGAATCGGTCACGGACCCGCTCCGCGACGCCCGCGAAGCTCGCGCTGACCCTGTCGAGGTACTCGGCGGCGGCGCGACCGTCCCTGAGCAGGCTGGCCTCCACGTGGGGCGTGGTGACGATCTTCCGGATTCCGGCCGCCGCCATCCGCTCCACGCCGTCGAGGGCGTCCTCGAGCGTGTCCGATCCGTCGTCCACCCCCGGCACCAGGTGGCTGTGGAAGTCGCCGGCCGCGTCTCCCCCTCCCCTCACCGAGCCTCCGCGGCCGCGAGGATCTCGGCGAGGGTCCGCCGCAGCGCGCCGGTGGCGTCCTCGGAGGCGAGGGCGGCTTCGCACGCGTACGTGATCCAGGCGTCGGCCGCGAGCAGGTGGAAGGCGCCCTCGCGCTCGCCGTCACCGGCCAGGGCGGAACGGAGTGCCTCGCGCGCCTCCGTCAGGAGCGCGTCCAGCGTGCTCCCGGGGGACTCTTCCAGGACGGAGCGCGAGGCCGCCTCCCCGTCCAGGAGCCGGGGAAGGAACGCCGGGGGCACGGGGGGCGTCCGCCCCTCGAGCCACCCGCGCAGCGTCGCCTCCCCGGTGCGCTCGGTCACGCCTCGCTTCCGTTCACCAGACGGCGCACGATCCCTTCCGCGGCAGAAAGGGCCTCCTCGACCCTCTCCGGCTCTCCCACCCCCGCCTGGGCCATGTGGGGTCGGCCGCCTCCCCGGCCCCCCGCGAGGGCCGCCACCTCGCGGATGATGGCGTCCGCGCGCAGGCCGCGCCCGATGAGGTCGTCGGTGACGAACGTGAACAGGCTCCGCCGCTCCCCCGGCATCTCGGCGACGACCACCGCCACACCGGAGGGGATCGAGCGCAGGAAGGCATCTCCCCAGACGCGTGCGTCGTCGGCGTCCCTCGCCCGCAGGCGGACCGCGCGGTAGGTGAAGGACCTCCCCTCGGGGAGCAGAACGTCGGCCTCCCGCACGACCTCCTCTCCCGCTCCCCCGCCAGCGCGCAGCTCCTCCAGCAGGCCCTCCAGGGACGCCTTCTCCCGGAGCACCTGCTCGGCGCGGTTCACCACGTTGTCCGCGGACGTGCGCAGGACGGCGGCGGCGTCCTGGAGCCGGCGCTCGAGCTGGCGGAAGTGCTGGAAGGCTCCAGGCCCGGTCTGTGCCTCGATCCTGCGCACGCCGGCCGCGACGCCGGTCTCGCCCACGATCTTGAACAGCCCGATCTCACCGGTATGCCGAACGTGGGTGCCACCGCACAGCTCGCGGCTGACCTCGGGCACCTCCACCATGCGCACGAGGTCCCCGTACTTCTCCCCGAAGAGCGCCATGGCGCCCCTGGCGACGGCATCCCTGTAGGGGAGCTGGTGGATGCGGATGGGGTGGTCGTCCCAGATCGCCCGGTTCACCTGCTCCTCGACCCGCGCCTTCTCCTCGTCGGTCAGGGGAGCGGTGTGGGCGAAGTCGAAGCGCAGCCTGTCCGGCGCCACCAGCGAGCCGCGCTGCACGACGTGCTCTCCGAGAACGTGGCGCAGGGCGGCGTGGAGGAGGTGCGTGGCCGTGTGGTTGCGCTCCGTGTCGTGGCGCGCGTCCCGGAAGACCCGTGCGACCACGGAGGCATCCGAGACGTCCCCGGGGAGCTCTCCCTCCAGCGTGCCGAGCGCCGCCACCCGCTCGCCGACCCTCTTGACCTCGTCCACCAGGATCGACCACCCCTCGCCCTTCACCTCCCCCCGGTCCGAGACCTGCCCACCCGCCTCGAGGTAGAACGGGTTGCGGCGGAGCTGGACGCCCGCGCGGCCCTCGCCTCGCCAGAGCGCCAGGACGGGTGTCTTCACCTCGGTCATCTGGTAGCCCACGAAGTCCTGCTCCGCGTCCGTCTCGAGGGGGGTCCACGCCTCCTCTTCCGCCGCGCCTCCGCCCCGACCGGCCTGCGCGCGGTCGGCGCGGCTCCGCTCGCGCTGCTCGTCGAGGGCCCTCTCGAACCCCTCCACGTCCACGTCGTAGCCACGCTCCCTCGCCATCAGCTGGGTGAGGTCGAGCGGGAAGCCGAACGTGTCGTAGAGGCGGAAGACCTCCTCCCCCGGGATGGTGGCGTGCTCGTCCTCGCGGCCCGTGACCGGTGCGATCACGTCGAAGCGGGAAAGGCCGCCCTCGATGGTGGCGAGGAAGCGCTCCTCCTCGGCGCGGGTCGTCCGGAGGAGGTGCTCGCGCCGGTGAAGGAGCTCAGGGTAGACGTTCCCCATGACGTCCACGACCACGTCCACGACCTCGACGAGCGTGGGCTCCCTCCTGCCGAGGAGCCAGGCGTGGCGCACGGCGCGGCGCAGGATGCGGCGCAGCACGTAGCCCCTCCCCTCGCTGGAGGGGAAGACGCCGTCCGCCACCAGGAACGCCACGGCACGGGCGTGATCGGCGAGCACGCGGTAGCCGACCGACTCTGGAAGCTCAGGCCGGTAGGCCTGACAGACCACCTCGGCCACGCGGTCGAGG
>Ga0214472_10008273_pt1 | contig 10866 bp, 7 predicted proteins | sample RVTome_6_FD_207662 | JGI IMG/M metagenome (GOLD analysis project Ga0214472, IMG submission 207662) | Soil microbial communities from uranium-contaminated site in the Upper Colorado River Basin, Wyoming, United States - RVT140D175 | ecosystem: Environmental > Terrestrial > Soil > Contaminated >...
CGCGGTACTGGATGACGTTGACGTTGAAGTTGTCCTGCGACTGGAAGTTCACGCGGAACGGCATCAGGTCGATCTGGCGGGTCAACAGCTCGTTGTCGAGATCCGTCAGAAGATCCACGCTGCCCGCGAATCCGTACTGGCGCACATACCGGCTGTTGTCGGGCCGTGGCTGAAACCCAATGACCGGCGAGTACTTCCGGAAATTCCGGCGGCGGACAAAGCCGATCGACGGGTCGAAGTGCTCCTGAATTTCCGTGGCGGTGAACGTGGCGTTCCACCGGTCGTTGGGGTAGTCGAGGCTGGCGCCGAACGCCGAGTTGCCGCGCGACGCCGCGGGCCGCGTCGCGTGCAGGAGCCACGCGGCCGCCTCAAGATTCTGTGAGCCTCTGAAACTGGACGTCGACAGCGACATGTCGAGGCCGGCGGTATGCCTGGCGTCGCTCCCCTCGAGCAGGGGATCCCGCCGGGTATAGATCGCGCCCAGGTACGACTGCGCCAGCACGCGCCGCTTGACGCGCGCGACCGTGAAGTCCTCGCTCGTGAAGCCTTCGTCCTCACCCGTGCGCACGTGCAGGACGCCGATGTCCTGCGCGCCCGCCTGGCCGGTGACCTTGGTGCCGAAATCGATTCTCTGGGGCGTGCCGCCCGCGCTCAGCCCGATCCGCCGGCTGAAGAACGGGATCACCTGATCGTCCTGGTTCCCGCGCCCGCCGAAGTTGAACCCGCGCTGGCCGTCGCTGCGGAAGTCGAGAAAGGTGGCGCCGTCGAGGAAGAAATCGCGGCGCTCGGGAAAGAACAGCGAAAAGCGGGTCAGGTTGACCTGGCGCTGATCGACCTCCGTCTGCGCGAAGTCGGTGTTGACGGTGAACACGGTACGCAGGAGCGGCGTGAGACTGTAGAAGAGATCGATCCCCGCGCTCGCGTCTCCCTGTATCGCGGAGCTGCCGCGTCCCGGCGAGGTCTCCGTCGTGAAGACGCCGTACGGCTTGATGTCGAGGCCGTGCCCCTGCGTGACGTCGCGGATGCCGGTCACCAGGCCGGCGTTGCTCATGCGGCGCAGTCCCTGGTTGCGCGCCCACCCCATCCAGAGGCTCTCTTCGTTCTTGCGCCGGACCGTGCGCTGAAAGTTGATGCCCCAGGTGTCGCTGTTCGGGTTGAAGTTGAGCGTGCGGAACGGAATCTCAATCTCCAGAATCCAGCCGATCTCGCTGCGCCGGTGCCGCGCATTCCAGATCCCGTCCCACTCGCGATTGTCCCCGTTGATGCCCAGGTGCGAATCGGCCATCAACCCCGACGGGTTCATCTCGAAGAAGTAGCCGGTGCGGCCGTCGAGAAACGTATCGATCGTCCACATGAAGCGGTCGTCCGAACCGAGCCCTTCGTCGCGCCGGCGCTGGTAGCCGAGCCACTTCTCCGGCTCTGAATCGAACGCGGTGACGCCCATGTAGAGCGATTCATCGTCGAAGGCGATGCGCACTTCAGTCGGTTCGGTCGCAGGGCTGCCGTTCTGCGGATCCTGCTGGATGAAGTTCGCGGCGGGAATCGCCCTCGACCAGAACGGCTCATCGAGCTGGCCGTCGAGCGTGACGGTCTCGCCGTCGGCCAGCCGAAGGGCGGTGACGCTGCGGCGGCCGCCGTTGTCGGGCGCCGTCTGGGCGAGGGCACCGGACGCGGTGGCGAGCAGCACACCGGTCACACAGACGAGCCGACAGACGTCCGAATGCATGGAGGATGGCAACCTAGAAACGATAGGTGTACAGGATTTTCGACGCGAGACGCTTATCGAGTGTCGAGAACCGGTCGAGCAGCGGGTCGTCCAGCCAGTTGTGCGTGTACACCACGTACAGGTCGTTTCCAGGCGTGACGATCCAGCGGAAGCGCGACTGCCAGCCGAGCACCGCGCTCTGCGTATCGTACTGAAAAATGTTGACAACTGTCAGGAACGGCGAGAACTGCGTCTCGCCGGTGAGCCGATAGAGGCGGGTGGTGAAGTCGCCTTCCGGCAGCTCGATGCTGTTCCATTCCCCCGTCATGAAGACCATCAGGCCCGGGCGCAGCCGCACCGTGACGTTCGCGACGCGCTCGGTCCGCGTGCCGGAATAGAAGCCTCCGGTCTCGACGCGCGCGCTCACCGCCAGCATCCGGCGGTTCGCCGTCTGGCCGGTGAGCCGGACGCGCGTGAAGTGGTACTCGGCGCCAAAGGGCAGGGTAATCCCGCGGCTGATGGTGAACGGCGCATCGAGGCGCTCGTAGTGCCGGCTCGCGTTGATGGAGAAGTTCTCCTGCGACTGGAAATTGATCTGCAGGAGCGTGGCGTCGAGCGTCCGCGAGAAGAGCTCGTTCTGCAGGTTGGTCTGCACGTCCAGGCTGGTCCTGAACGTGAACTGCCGGATGCGGCGGTTATTCTCTGGCCGGGGCGCAAACGTGACGTTCGGGATGTACTGGCGATAACTGCGGCGCGTCACGAACCCGATGCCCGGATCGAAGTTCTCTTGTACTTCGGTGGCGTCGAAGCCGGCGCTCCACCGATCGTTCGGATAGTCGATCGACCCGCCGAACGCCGCGTTGCCGCGCGAAAGGCCGGGCTGAGACGCGTGCAGCAGCCACGCGCTCGTCTCCAGGTTCTGCGACCCGAGGAAGCTGGAGGTCGCGAACGTGGCGTCGAGGCCGCTGGTATGCCTGGCCTCGCCGCCCGGCGTGCGCGGGTCGCGTCGCGTGTAGAGCGCGCCCACGTACGACTGCCGCAGCACCCGGCGCTTGACCCGCGCCACCGTAACGTTCTCGCTCGCCACACTGTCGTCTTCGCCCGTACGCACGTGCAGCAGGCCGACGTCCTGTGCGCCCATCTGCCCGGTGATCTTCGTCCCGAAGTCGATCGTCTGCGGCTCGCCCGCGCCGGTCAGGCCAATCCGGCGGCTGAAGAACGGGTTGACGCGCAGATCGGCGTCCACCGGGCTGCCAAAATCGAAAAACGGCGCGCCGTCGAGGAAGAACTGGCGGCGCTCCGGAAAGAACAGTGAATAGCGGGTGAGGTTGACCTGTCGCTGATCGACTTCGGTCTGGGCGAAATCGGTATTGACGGTGAAGTTGGCGCGCACGAATGGCGTCGGATTGTAGAAGAGATCGACGCCCGCCTTCGCATCGCCATTCATCGAGCGTCCACCGCGTCCGGGCGACGCTTCGGAGATGTACAGGCCGTACGGCCGGATGTCGAGGCCGCGTCCCTGGGTCACGTTCGTGATGCCGGTCACGTGTCCCGCGTTCGTCATGCGGCGCAGCCCCTGGTTGCGCGCCCACCCCGTCCAGATGCTTTCCTCGTTCTTGCGCCGCACCGTGCGCTGAAAGTTGATGCCCCAGGTGTCGCTGTTCGGGTTGAAGTTCAGCGTCCGGAACGGAATCTCCACCTCGATGGTCCAGCCGATCTCGCTGCGGTGGGTGCGCAGGTCCCAGATGCCGTCCCACTGCCGGTTGTCGCCGTTGACGCCAAAGATCGAATCGGCCATGAGCCCGGACGGGTTTGTCTCGAAAAAGTAGCCGGACCTCGCATCGAGGAACGTGTCGATCGTCCACATGAACCGATCGTCGGACCCGAGGAACTCGTCGCGCCGGCGCTGGAAGCCGAGCCACCCATCAGGATCGGAGTCGAAGCAGGTCACGCCCATGTAAATCGCGTCGCTGTCGAATGCGATGCGCACTTCGGTGGGTTCGGTTGGCCGGCCGCCGTTGATGGGGTCGATCATGACGAAGCCGGCCGCGGGAACGGCCCGCCTCCACACGGGCTCATCCAGCCGGCCATCCATCGTGATGGTTTCCCCGTCCGCCAGACGCATGGCCACCATGGTGCGCCGGCCGCCATTCTCTGGCGCCGCCTGCTGGGCCGACGCCTGCTCAGTCGCGGGGAAAACCGCGTACGGCGCGAGAAGCAGGCACACGTCCAGACGAACACCGCGCATGTCTACTGGATTACGACGTCGTAGCGCGTTCCGTTGACCGGACGACCGTCTGTTGAGTGTTTGCCAGTTGCCAGCGGCCATCCCTGAACGCCCACACCCGGAGGCTGCAGTAGGGGTCGCCCCCACGATACGGCGTGTGGCGCGCCGTCATGACGGCCGAGTCGCCGAAATCGTGGATGCGCATCGAAACTACCGGGTCGCCCGGGGTGCTCGGTTCGCCGGTCTTCTGCAGCGCAGCGAGACGCTCGACGCGGTCGGCCTTGCTGAGCTGTGCCGTCTCGGTCACGTAATACACGTCGTCCAGGACATACGACGCCCAGTCGTCCGGGTCGGGATGCCATTCGTCCATCTTCAGCCGCTGGAAGATCGCCGCAATCTGTCTGGCGTTCTCGGACGTTGGCGTGTACGGCATCGTCCGGCAGGGATTGTCGCAGTCACCTGTGGCGGCGCCGCTCGCCGCGAACGGCGTCGTGCCCGTCACCAGCGTGGTGGTGATGACGCCAAGGGCGCGCCATCCTTCGGGCCGCAATGCCCAGACGCGCATCATGCGTGCGCCGTCGCGCGCGCTGGTGACGACGTGGACGCGGCCGTAGTCGTAACGCTGGATGTTGGTCTCGCCGCGAAGATCGGCGGCGAGCTCCTGCAGGTTCTGGAGCGCCTCGGCGCGGGTGTGCGTGCGACCGTGGCTGTTCGTCCACTCGAACTCCGCGTCGAGCGCGCTGCCCGCGGTGGCCGGAGCGGTGCTCGTGAGCGCGGCGATCCAGGCCTCGTCCGCTGCGAGGGCAGTGTGAGCCTGAGCGGAGTCCGCCGGCACGGAGGCCGGGCGGTCGCTGCTGCAGGCGACGCCGGCCGCGCACGCGGCGATCACGATCGAGAAGAGTATCCCGGCTGGCACCGCGTCGAGGCTAATCGTCGTCGTCCTCTTCCTCGCACACGCCGTCGAAGTACAGCCTGACGTTTCGAGATGTGCGGTTCCGGTCGCCGTCTCGGTCGGTGACTTCGAGATCGACGCTCATGGTCGTGAAGCGGCCGCTGGCGTCGCTGTCGCCGGTGCGACCTTCGATGAAGTCGCAGTCCACGTCGATTTCGTTGAACGCTGGATCCGGTCTGTCGGTCGTGATCTTTTCCTGGACCTCGATCGCCCACGCCCAGCGGACGATGCGGCCGCCGGAGGAGCTGCCGTCGAGCCGGCAATCGAGCTGGAGGCCGCGTTCGATCATCCGGCACCGGTCATTGCCGAGCGTCGGCGAGGTTACCGTGAAGGAGGCGCGCGGGCGCGGCAGCGTCACCGACAGCGTGGCGGTGCGCGCGAGGTCGGCGTAGGTCGCGGTGATCGTGACCGTCTGTCTGGTATCGACGGTCGCGGTGGTGATCGGGAATGAGGCACTGGTCGACCCGGCGGGCACGGTGACGTTGGCCGGCGTCCGTGCCGCATCGATGTTGCTGCTCTCGACTCTGATCGATGCGCCGCCGGCGGGCGCCGCGGCGGTCAGCGTGACCGTGCCGGTCGGCGAGGTCTGCCCGACGACCGAGCTGGACGAGAGGGTCACGGACGACAACGTGGCCGGCGCCGCGGGTGGTGGAGGCGTGGGCGCCGGCGTCGGCGCAGGCGCGGGCGCCGGGGCGGGCGCAGGTGCCGGTGCAGGAGCCGGGGCCGGCGCAGGCGTCGGCGATGTCGGCGACTCGTCGTCGCCACTGCATCCCGCTGCCACACACGACACGGCGAGGATTCCTACGAGGACGAGCATACGGGCACGGCGCACCTGAACCTCCTGGAGCAGATTGACGGAAAGAATGGATGAGTATCAGCCTGACGCTGGCGAACGGTCAAGCTGGAATCCGCCTTCGCGCTTCGCGCTTCGGCGGACAAGTCGCGGGGTCCAACAGAATCAATGAGTTCCGGGAAGATATCCGTGCAGCCGGGGCGGCGGGCTGAGCAGAGGCCTGAAGAAGGCCGGCAGAATCTGCCCGTATGTCTTCCTCCGGCACGGGCGCCGCATCAAGACGTTCAAGGGCGCCTGGGCGCAGGCCTGCACCGCGGGCGGGCACCCGGGGATGCTCGTGCATGACCTCCGGCGCTCAGCCGTACGGAACATAGAACGCGCCGGCCTGTCGCGATCAGTAGCGATGCAGCTGACCGGACATAAGACGGAGGCGATCTATCGGCGGTACGCGATCACGAGCGAGGCCGACTTGGGGGACTAGGCTGAACGACGGCACGCGGACCACGAGACGAGCGGCCGGAGAATGAGGCAAATGCCAGGTGGGACGTGCCCCTCACTTCCACCGGTCGCCCCACTTATTGTTCACGAAGTGGGGATATGAATTGTCGGGAGCGACCGTGAGGCGCCTGTTGAATGCTTCATGGATCCATCGAGTAACGCTGACCGGATTGTCCGTCCAGTTGTAGATCCGGGCAAAACCACAGACTTGGTTGTCGACGAGCCGCGGAGGCACAAGGCCTGGGTCGTACGTCGGCGTGTAGAAGCTCGGATGGGTGGGCAACAGCAGGCCGAGGAGGCCGGATCGAGTGCTCAATTTTGTTTCTCTGATGCTCGATGAGATCTCCCAATCGACGTGCCGCCGCTGCCAGGGTTGAGTGCCTACTAATACGACTGTGACGGTGGTATCGCACAGGTACTCGTCTCGGATTTTTGCGCGGACGCTGTCGCTATCGAGCCACGGAGAGATTTCCCCGATCTGAACGGACTTGGATACGAAGACATCGAACGTGCGGGCGAAAAGCTTCTCGAAGGCCTCACGGTACCGCTATCGTTACCATGGTGATAGCTGACGAACACCTTGTGCCGAAGCTTTAGAAGCGCCGCGAGGGCGCCGAATCCCGATTGCGACACGGTGACGCGATCATCCGAGTTGTTGACCCAGAAAGCTAGTCGCTAGACACGACAGGGACAAATCGCGAGGACAAAACGGCCGCACGCACAAGATAGACCGCGTAAACTATTGATTCCACTACACGCCGGGGTGGCGGAACTGGCAGACGCACAGGACTTAAAATCCTGGGTCCCGCAAGGGGCGTGTGGGTTCGATTCCCACCCCCGGCACCAATGTTGACCAATGAATACAGGGTAATTTCGCCATTTGCACAACGGCGCTGATCGGCTCTGAGATTTGTACTGGCAGGCCACTGGCAGGGAACTGGCAGGAATGCTACGCTGGTTCTGTTCAGGAGGCCGAACGCCATGCCTCGCAGTCGACCCGGTTCCGGCAGTGTTTTTCAGCGCACCTACCGCGATTCTCACGGCAAGCTTCGCAAGACCAAGAATTGGTACATCGAGTTCGTCAGCGGCAATCGCACAGTCCGCGAAGCCACACCGTTCCTCAAGCGATCGGACGCCGCCGAGTTCCTCAAGCAGCGCCACTCCGATTCGCTCGCTGGCAAGACTCCGCTCGCGAAAGGCGTCACGTATGACGACCTCGCCGAGCTGATCGTCAACGACTACCGCAACAACGGGCGCAAGAGCATCTGGTCGCTGGAGCACGTGCGCCTGCCGAAGCTCGCCGACGTGTTCGCCGGCACCAAGGCGCTCGACATCACGACGACCGCCGTCGAGCGGTACAAGACGCTCCGGCTGAAGGACAAGGCCGCCGCGGCGACCGTCAACCGCGAGCTCGCCGCTCTGAAGCGTATGTTCCGGCTCGGCATGCGCCAGGGCATGGTGGCGACGATGCCGCACATCGCGATGCTGACGGAGAACAACACGCGTAAGGGGTTCTTCGAGCTCGATCAGTTCAAGCTGCTTCTGAAGTACCTGCCCGAGGAGTACCACGCGCTGTATGAGGTTGCGTACATCACCGGCTGGCGGATTCGATCGGAACTGCTCACGCGCCAGTGGCGGCACGTCGACTTCAGCGGCAGCGGATCGTTACGCCTTGATCCCGGCGAGGCGAAGGATGCAACCACAGGTCGCGAGTTCATCATGACCAGCTGGCTGCGCGAGGTGCTCGAGCGGCAGCGCAAGTGGGTGAAGAAGGTGGGGAAGACCAACGGCATCGTCGTGCCGTGGGTATTCTGCCGGGCAAATGGCGAACCGATCTCGAGGTACTCGACGGCGTGGCGGGAGGCGTGCAGGCAGGCAGGCATCCAGCGGATCCCGCACGACTTCCGGCGGACCGCCGTCGGTAACCTCGAACGCGCCGGTGTACCGCGGACGACCGCAATGGCGTTGATCGGCCACAAAACCGAGTCGATTTATCGGCGGTACAGCATCGTTGACCAGGCGATGCTGGAGGTCGGGGCGGAGAAGCTGGAGGCGCTGCAGCAGACGCAGAAGTTCACGCGACCGAGAGTTGTGTCAATGAGAGCACGGCCCAGCCGTCGAGCCGGTGGGTGACGCTGGTGTCGAGTGCAGTCGAGACTCTCACGCTGTTCAACGAGAAGGCGAGTCGGCTGACCTCCTTGAGTTTCTTTTCCAAGTCTCGCGGTGGCGGTGCAATCGTCGAGTTCAATCGATCGACTGGATGGGAGGCAGTCTTCGTAGGCCCGGACGAGGAATCCATTGAAGCTCTGGTGCTGACGCTTCGGTTGCGGCCGCCGCATCATCCAGCCTGTCGTGATCGATGCCACGCGCCGCCATGTATGCGGCGGCTGGGCCGTAGTGGTGGCCTGGCTCGTCGTCGCGCCCTTGGCGCTCGTAGCTACGGTGGTCCACCCGCTCATCCCGACCGAGCTCCTCGAGCTTGGAGTTCACGAGTGAAGCCCACCGCTCCCGCGCGTGCTCCATCCACTCGCGGCCATGGAAGGTGCGGCTCTTCGGCGCTCCGCCGCGGGCCGGATCGTCACTGTTCGCGCGGCGAAACCATGCCTCCCGCGTGCGCTCGATTCCGTCGTTCTGCCGCTCGGAAATCATCAGGTGCGCGTGCGGGTTGTGCTCCTGCCCGTCGCTGTTCAGGCCGGCGTGGATCGCCAGGGTGTAGGTGGCACGCTGGAATCCGATCTCGCCAGTCCGAAGAAATTCCTCGTCTACGTCGCGACCGAGTGTCTCATTGCATGGTGTGCAGAGCCGATCGAGGAGCGGTTCATAACCCTTGAATCTCCCGAGGCCGCTCGGAAGCCAGTGTTCCTTCGCGTCAGCGGGGGCCCCGCAGTAGATGCAGGCGCCGACCCCTCGATCTTGCGGCATTCTCGACGGCACTCCAAGCTTGGACCCAAGATTCGTCGATTTCAGGCCACAAGTCGAATCATGTTATAACAATGTTCTGACGTTAACCAGAGGGTATATGCCGTTCGTAAAGAAGCTAACGAAGATGGGGAACTCGACCGGGGTCATCCTCGATCGGCCGATTCTTCAGCAGGTCGACATAGAGCCCGACGCTGAAGTGGAGGTAAGCGTCGAGAACAATGCCATCGTCATTCGCCCGCACCGTTATGCGAGCGACGATGACGCTCGCGCTGCGGGCCGCAAGGTCATTCAGAATCGGCGCCGCCTGCTGGAACGGCTCTCCAAATAGTCAGGGGGCAGATCGGTGGAGGCGGTGCGCTACCTGACCGTCGATCAGGTGATGGAGTTTCACGCCGAGGCGCTGCGCGAGTTCGGCGGATTGGACGGCATTCGGTCGCCACACCAACTGTCGGCGGCCGTGCTGATGGCGCAGCAGAGTGCTTTCGGTGAAGACGCGTACCCGAGCGTTTCGGAGAAGGCGGCAGCCTATGGCTTCTTCGTCGCAGAAGCCCAGGCGTTCATTGACGGCAACAAGCGGACAGCCGCAATCGCGATGGAAGCCTTTCTGCTCCTGAACGGGTACGAGCTTCGACTGTCCGATGACCAGATCGCTGAGATGTTCGAGAAGCTTGGCGCGAACGAGATCGGCCAAGCCGACTTCTTCGATGCGATTTCGACGCACGTGCATCTCTTGAAGTCCGGAGAAGGTTCATCATCGTGAATCGCTCTACGTCGATGCGTAGGCACCTCGTGTCTGGCAAGGCGGTTTACGAATTCGAGTCCCATAACGCAGCGTTGTTGGCGTGGGCCGACATACGGAGACGAAGCGGTCCTCTGGAACCCATACTGATAACGCTGGATCACCACACTGACACGCGCGCGGCATTCTTGGTCGCGACATATCGCGAAAGTGAAGGCTTAATCGGTTAGGCGCCCCTTGGGAGGCTCGGTTAAAGCGGATCGAAGAGCGCGCCGCAGGTGTTAACTGGCTGGAAGAGCGATCTGTTAGCGACGCTGTAGCTGATCTCAGAAACGACGAGCACATCGATGCTGCGATTCGGATCGGTTTATTTCGTTCTGCCTTCTGCTTCAATCGTCAGCACAAGAACACCCTCTCTGTCGAGGAGACGCGGTACTCCGAGGCAGCGGCCACATGGCTCCCTGGCTCGAAGCGGCCAGAGCCTCCCTTTTCCTACAGAGTTCCGGGAGAACAGCATCTCTCTTATCGGCGAAGTGTGCTACGTGGGTTCGAATACCAACCTGCCTTCGTTCGCTCTGGAATTGAACTGGCTCCCCTGACGATGCCGCTCACCGCGGCGAACGAACCATTCGTGTTTGCCGATCTCCCCGAGCTGACCTATCGGCGGCTGCCGGGGATGCTTGCCGACGCGCTGCCTGACGACTTCGGGAACACCCTGATTGACGCATGGATGGCGCGCGAGGGTGTCGCCACATCGCAGATCACGTCGCTCGATCGCCTGGCGTACATGGGCAAGCGGGGTATGGGTGCCCTGGAGTTCAAGCCCGCGCTCGGCCCCAAAGCATCAAAGCCGAGCACCGCGATTGAACTGTCTGTGCTGGTCGAAAGCGCACGCCGCGCTGTGCAGGGCCAGATCGACACTGACGCGCACGCCCAGGCCGCGGTGCCGCAAATCATTCAAGTCGGTACGTCCGCTGGAGGAGCGAGGGCGAAGGCCGTCGTTTCGTGGAATCCGGCGACCGCAGAGATC
>Ga0214472_10008274_pt1 | contig 10866 bp, 16 predicted proteins | sample RVTome_6_FD_207662 | JGI IMG/M metagenome (GOLD analysis project Ga0214472, IMG submission 207662) | Soil microbial communities from uranium-contaminated site in the Upper Colorado River Basin, Wyoming, United States - RVT140D175 | ecosystem: Environmental > Terrestrial > Soil > Contaminated >...
CCCCCCCCCCGGGGGGGGGGGGGGGGGGGCCGGCGGGGGGGGTGGTCGTGGTGGGGGGGGGGGCGGGGGTTTGGGGGGGGGTGGGGGGGGCGGGGGCCCCCCCCCGGCCGCGGGGGGGGGGCCCCCCCGCGCCGCGGGTGTCGCCGGCCTCCGCGCCGTTCCGAGGCGGGGCCCCCGACCACACCGAGGCCCTCGCCCAGGCCCGGATGCTCCTGCGAGAGGCACGAGCTGCCGGTGTCCTGCGGAGCCCCCGGGCCTACGCCACGGCGGGCCAGGTGGCCGCCGGCCTCGCCGTCTTGGTGCGGCGCGAAGGATGGGAGTGGGCCGTCCGGACGGTCCGTCTCTCCATCCTCCGGCTGCTCCGGCAGCGGGAGCACGAGATGGGGAGAGGCGAGCGGGCGACGTTCCCCGGCCGCGCCGTGCTGTTCTTCCGCTCGCCCCGGGCGACTGCGGCGAGCGACTGGTACGCCGAGGGGATTGACCAGGGCTGGGGGGCGCCGGGCTGGATCGACTGGCCCGGCTGGGAGGAGGTCCCCGGCTGCTACCCGGTCCACGATCCGCAGCTCCTGTCGCCGACGCCGGGGGGCGAGGCCGAGCGGGCTGTCCTCCGGGTCCGGTACCGCCGGCGAGCTCGGCGGGGGCTCGACCTGGCCCGGCTCGCCGAGGAGGAGCGGGTGTACGCCGCCCGGGTCCTGGTCCAGACCCAGGGCGAGGGCCTCGGGATCGAGGCGCTCCGGCGGGTGCTGGACCCGGCCGGGCACGCCCCGACCGCCGACTACCTGGCGCCGTACGGGCCCGACTACGTCGGCACCGTACGGCTGTGGCGGGCGATGGCGGCGGGGGGGTCCGACTGGGCCCTGGCGCAGCTCCTCGCGGCCGACCGGGAGGCTGCGAGGGAGGAGCCGTCGCGGCGAGCTCAGCCGGAGCCGTCGCGCAGAGCTCCGCGCGACGCGTCGCGGTTCGTCGCCGATTGGGCCCGCCGCTGGCCTCGCAGTCGCGCACGCCCCCCTCGTGCTTGATCAGCTTGGCGAGTCGGCATTCGTCACGTCGCCTACCTCCATATCATGATCACGAGGAGCCCGATCGCGAGCGCCGCGATCGGGTTCTCCCCGACGAGATCAAGGACGCCCCGCTCCTCCGGTAGCTCGTCGGTGTCGTCGTCCATCCAGGGGGGGCGTTCGCTCCCGCCGGCCGGGACGGGCGTCGGCTCGGGCGCCGCTTGTCGGCGCCCCTGGACGAGCCAGGGGATGCTCATCGGACCGTCCAGTCGGCCGGGTCGAGGTCGATCACCTCGCCGGTCGTCGCGTCGGCCTGGCTGCGAGCCGTTGCGTCGGCCTGGCTGCGAGCCGTCGCGTCGCGCCAGGTGGTAGCCGCCGCTGCGGAGGCGATCCGGTACGCGCCCAGCGGGTCGGCGACGAACGACGCCCCGGGCAGCTGGGGCGCGTTGCTCGCCACTATCGACGCTGCGGCCCCCACCCCGGGATGCACCCCCAGGAGCCGCGCGGCGATCGCCCACCCGATCATGTTGACGGGGTCGATCTTCACTTCTTCTTCCTGAGTAGCCAGGCGAGCGCCAGCAGCCCGAGCACGGCCGCGCCGGTGCCGCTGCTGCTGCTGTCGACCGGCGGCACGAACACGCCCCCCCTCGAGGGGTCCGTGCCCCCGTGCTCCCGGTCCCAGGCCGTCGCCTCGGCGCACAGCGCCGTTGCCTCGGCGATGTACGCCTCAGCGTCCGCCCGGATGTAGATCAGCTGCCCGACCAGGGAGTCCTCGGCGACGGGATCGCCCGCGACCCAGAGCCGCCAGTCGCCCCGAGCTCGGCCGACCAGCCGGATGAGCCGATCTCGCCACTGGTTGAAGCCGGCCGGCGCCGCGTCCTCGCGGACGATCGTGCGCCACTGCTGGTAGGCGTCGATCAGCCGGTCCCCTCGGAGGATGCCGCCGCTCAGGTGGCCGCCGGCGCCGGCGGCTGCCCCGGGCCGGTAGAGGTAGACGCCCGGGCTCAGCTGGTAGCCCGGGTTCGGTCCGCTCTTGGTCCCCTGCATCGCGGACGGCGACGCCGGCAGGCGCTGGTCCAGGACCGGGAGCCACATTGCGGCGGCTTGCGCGGCGCCGACCGGCCCCCCGAACAGCGCCGACAGCACAGCTGCCGCCGGGGGGACCGGCGCCGCGCCGGTCTCCCACAGGTACAGCGCGAACGGAGTCACGCCGACGTAGCGGGAGTCCGGCCGCCCCCAGCGCTGCAGCGCGCGGATGACGCTGCGGTGTCCCGCGTCCGAGACCTGGCCGGCGGCCGACCGCCCGCGCTTGATTTTGGGCTTGATGTCGAGGTCCAAGATCTGCCTGCTGGCGATCTTGGCCTCGCAGGGGTCCGCTCCGAGTCGGCTGTTCTTCTCCGCTTCTCTCTCGTACCATCCGTCGATCGCGTCGTCGATCGCGCCGATTATCGCGGTGACGCCGGTCAGGTCGATGCCGCCGCCGCCGCCGGCGTCGGCGCTCACAGCGAGCCCCCCAGCAGGCGCCAGCCGACCAGGGCGAGCAGCGCCCAGGCCCATCCGGGCACCTCGGCCACCGGGTCGCCGACGATCTCCTGGTCGCGGTTCGCGGCCTCCCTGGCCTGGACGGCCAGGGAGTCGGCCGCCTCCGCGGCGCCGGGGTCTCCGGCGTCGACCAGGGCATCGCCGAGCCGCTCGAGGGCGCGGGACAACCGGTCTGCCCAGCCGTCGCACCACACGCCGAACTGCACGCGCTGCCACGAGCTGCTGCCCGTGGCCCAGGTCTGGCAGTCGTCCGCGCTGGCGACGCCGTCGCGGCTCTGCCAGGCGTCCCAGACGCCGGATACGGCGTCGAGCAGGGCGTTCGCGTCCCAGGGATCGGTCACCTGGGACGCCGTCGCCTGCGCGAGGGCCAGCTGTCGCTCGACCTGGTCGCGGTAGGTGGTCACGCCGACCGCCTCAGCAGCAGGGCGCCCAGCGCCAGGCCGGCCGCCAGCGCCAGGCCGGCCGAGCCGTCGCGCTCACCAGGTGGGTAGGCGTCTCGCACGGCCGCGACCCGGGCCGACCAGTCGGGCAGCTGGACGTGCCCGTGGTCGCCCCAGGGCGCCCCGGTCTGCAGGCCGGCGCTCAGCGCGGCCTCGCGTAGCACTGAGTAGCTGGCCGGGTCACCGATGACCTGGCCGGCAGAGTCGATCGGCCAGACGTCGATGGCGACGGCCGGATCGATCCGGTGCCCGCCGCTCCACTCGTCGAGGTCCGACCGCCCGGCGGCGAGCTCGGCCCGCTGGTCCGCGGCGCTGCGCGTGACCTCGCCGACGGCGTAGCCGACGACCCCCCAGGGGCGGGGCAGCCGCCGAAGCTGCTCGACGTACTCCACCAGCAGGGGGTCGGCGTGCGCGAGCGCGCCGTCTCCTCGCCGAGTGGCGGTGGCCCAGCTCACGTCAGCCGCCCCCCGGACAGGTCAAAGAGCCACTCGGTGGTCACGTCGTGTTCGGCGGCCCCGTCGGAGTTGGTCCATCGGATGGTGGGGTCGGTCCCCCCCGGGATCGGCGTCCACTGGCGCCAGCTCCGTGCCTGCGCCGCGTCGGTCAGATCGATCGCGATCGTCGCGAGCGTCCCCTCCTCGTCGTTCCGCTCCTCGATCTGGCTCGCTCCCTGGTCGGGAGTGACCATACCGATCCGGTAGTGGGTCGCCCCCTTCGGAGCGACGAACGACACCGTCCCCCCCGCGGGGGCCGTGTCGATCTCGGCGGTCCAGCCGTACCGCTGGACCCGGGCGCCCGTGGGCGCCCGGTCGAGGCACATTGCGACCCCGCCGACCACCAGGTCCACGTCCGCCGCCGCCCCCCCGGACGCCTCGACCTTGGCCACCATCCGAACCCGCTCCCAGGGGATCCAGACCCGCCACCCCTGGTCGGTGCGGAGCGAGACCGGCCCGACCTGGCGGGTGGTCGCCACCCGCAGACCGTCGACCGCGGTCAGCCGTGCGGTGACGAACGCCGGCGCGGACGGGCTCCCCACGTGGACGGAGATCAGCCACCCGTGCGGGTCGGTCCCCCCCTGGGGATTGAACTCCCACTCGAACGCATTGGCGCCCCCCCCGGGAGCCGAAATGGTCTCTGTGGTCGAGGGGAGTTGGCCGCGCACGGGTCTCCTCAGCAGCCGCAGGCACCGGTGTTGGGGTCGTAGGCGCCGCGCGACTGGCCGTCCACCACGTACTGGGGCAGCGCGAAACTGCCCGCCCCGGCCTGGCCGGTGCGGGTGAAGTAGGTCAAGGCCAGAGTGTCCTGGCTCTCGACCTGGTACTGCCCCAGGCGCGCCCAGACTGCTGACCGGCGCCCCCAGAACATCGACCCGGGCGCCTCGGCGGTGCCCGACCCGACGATCCGGTCCGCGGGGTTGTTGCTGAGAACGAGCGAGCGAATGCCGAGGTTCCCGATCAGGTCGCCGGTCGGGTAGTTCAAGAGCGGGCTCACGAGATTCGACCGGCAGACCAACCGGTCGAGGTCGACGAAGCCGTCGCTCTGCACGGTAGCCGTCACGGCGACGGCCGTCGCGTCGGCTACCGCCGTGTCCGGTCCGGACCACACCACCTCGGAGTCCCCCCAGGGCACGCGGCGGCCGTTCATCGTGCTGGAGCGCTTGTCTCGCCACCCCTCGGGCACGAAGGGGATGCCGAGCAGGGCGTCCCCGGTGATTCCGGCGAGGGTGTACAGGGCGGTCACCGCGATGGTGTTGCCGGTCCGCATGTAGAGGTATCTAGGCAACCCGGCGATGCGCGCGATCGAGCGGAAGCCCGAGAGCATGTCCCCGGGCATCGCCTGCTGCGTCGCGCCCCCGGCGCCGCGAGTGAACGGCGTGCTGCCCTGCCAGACGATCGACTGGATCTCGAGGTAGGGGGCCAGCACCCCCCGGACGGCCGAGAAGTTGGCGACCGCGGCATCGGCGGCGACCTCGAACACCATCCGGCCGAGGTCGTACCACCCCGCCTCGGTGGCCGTCGCGGTGCAGGTGAACGCCGTGCCGCTGTCGGCGGTGGCCTGGCGCGGGGCGGCGAGGATCTTCTCCGGCGCCTGCTCGTTGTACGGTGCCGCCATGATCAGGTACCCATGTAGTCAGCCCGCTGGCGGTAGCCTGCGGCCTGGTTGCGGGGGGCGCGGGCAGCGCGGGGCGCCGCGGAGATCTGGCGGGGGGCGGTCCCGGTCAGGCGGTTGACGCTGGCGCCCTGCGACAGCATGTTGATCGCCTGGGGGGCGAGCATGCCAATCCCGAGGGCCACGGCGTTCTTCCTCATCGACCCCCTGAGGAGGAACTTGGCCACCAAGAGGACGATAGCGGCCCCGAGGGTGCCGTCCTCAATCCTCTCGCCCCCCGGCAGCCGGGCGCGGTACTCGCTGAGCCACCCCGAGCTGTTCAACGCGGCGCCGAGCGCCGCGCCTCCCAGCGCCCAGGCGGCGGCCTTGGCCGTCGGGCCCCCGAGCATGCTGCGGGGGTTCCGGCGCAGCGACCGGCGCGAGGCCCGGCGGGCGGGCTTGCGGGTGCGGTAGCGGGTCCGGGTCTTGACGATCGTCCGCGTCTTGGGGCGGGGTCTGGAGGACCGGCGCGTGCGCACGCGCCGCTTGGGTCGTCGGGACTTGCTGGCCATGGCTTTACTCCTCGCCTTCGTCGTCGTCGTCGTCGACGTCGACGATGCCGTCCTCGCCGACGACGAAGGCGCCGGTGATGATCAGAGTGTTGGGGTTCAAAACCAGTGCGATGACCGGTCCGCCCCCGAACTCGTGGGTGCGCGCAACGCCCTCCTCGTCGACGTAGTCGATCGCGATGACGTCGGAGCTGAGCTCCTCGAGCTCCCCGTCGGGGATCTCCAGCTCGACGTCCGGGCGGCTCATTTGCGCAGCACCAGGACGACGACCAGGACGAGCCCGACGACGACGGCGGGGTTGGACAGCGACAGATCGAACCCCGGCTGCTGCTGCGCGGGCGGGGAGCCGTAGGGGTACACCTGGCCGTCGGGTCCGAGCACCCACTGGCTGCCGTCCTCGGCGACGACCACGCCGGTATCCGGATTGCCCGCGACTATCGTCCCGACGCCGCCGATGACGGCGCCGATCAGGTCTGTGATCTCCGACCAGCTGGGGGCGCCTCCCCCGCCGCCGCCGCCCCCGCCGCCGGCCTGGTCGAGGTTCTCCTGGACTTCGCTTAGCTCGGGCATCCAGCATCCAGGCTCGACCCGACGGTGCGAGCGTGTCAACGTGAGGTTTCGCGTATCCGCCACCTTTCGCGGATCACGCATTACGGGAGGTCTCCCATGGCCCACGATTCCGGCTACAGCCTCAAGGACGCGGACCGGCGCGAGCTGGACGAGTGGCTCGGGCGGCTGTGGGACAGCCATGAAATCCTGAGAATCGACGTATGCAAAGTCAGCGGGAGCGGGGGGGGCCAGAGCGAGACCCTCGTTCACACCTGGGACCGCGAGACGCTCGACATCCTGGGATCGCCGGCCGAGGTGATAGAGGAGACCGAGGCGGAGGTGATCAACCGCGCCGGCAAGTACCTATTCAGGCTCTGGGCGGATGTCGAGGGCGCTCCCGCTGGCGGGAAGTGCGTGGGGAGGAGACTCAAGAGGTGGGACTCGAAGATCCGAGACCGCAGTGAGAACGCCAGCCGGGGAAGTGACGCCGCTGCCGAGAAAATGTCCGCCGTGCTTGGAGGGATCGCCGACTCCATGACGAGCAGCTTCCAGGCCTCTACAGCCGCGACTGTAGATCTCGCCAAGCACAGCATGGAAACCCAGCGCGCCCAGTACGAGCGCGAGATCGGGGGGTCGTCGGAGCTCGTCCAGGACCTACTCGAGGCCGAGGAGCGGACGCACCAGCGCGAGCTGGAGATCGCGCGCCTCGAGGCGGGGGCGTTTCCCCCCGAAGCGATGGTGGCGCTCTTGCAGGCCGCCGCGCCGGCGATCGGCGCCGGCCTGGGCGAGGCCGTCGGCATCTTGCAAGAGATCCGGTTCGGGATGAGAGACCGGCGCGAGGAGGCCAGGGCCGAGCGGCGCCGGACCCAGCGGGGCCACCCCCCGGGCGGACCGCGGCCGGTCTACCGCCCCCCGGCTCGCGAGGAGAGCGGCGACGACGACGACGGCGACGACGCCGGCGACGGCGCAGACGAACCCGCTGCTACCTGAGCAGGCCGATCATGCCCGACAGGATCCACCACCACAGGGGGGCGGAGATTCCGAGGGCCTCGATCACGGGGTAGGGGGTCAGGCTCATGGCGCGATCATAGGGGTTGTTCTGCGGCGCGGCCCGATCTACATTGACCGCGCCGGCGGGACTGCAACCCCCGCCGCGCGCCGGAGACAGAGACCATGACCGATCTACCGTACACCCCCCACGACCCCGAGGACCTCGACCCGCGCTGGGACGCCGATCCCTGGCGGTCCGTCCTCCCCACTCGAATGGTCGCCGCCATCCAGGAGCTCGACGCCGCCGCCAGGCACGCGGGCATCCGCCCCCATCTCTCTCTGTTCGTGCGGCAGCTGGCGGTCGGTGAGGCGAGGCGGTGCGACTCGGGCTTCTACAGCTACTTCCCGGAATTCGGGTCGGACTCTCCCATCATGCTGATGGGCCGCTCGACCCGATGGGACGGGCTCCGGCTCGAGGCCGAGCTCCTGGCTTGCGCCCAGGTCGACGACGACTCCATCACCCTGCGCCCCGAGGGGGGGGAGACCTCCGAGGGCGACGTGGTGCTCCACTGCAGCGAGACCGACGTCATCTGTGCCCGCGAGGCGGGCATGCAGTGGATCTGGATGGCCGACACCATCGCCGACTACCTCGCCGAGCGGGCGGCGACGAACAACTGGTCCGAGGACCCGGCGCGATGACGTACCCCTACTACTCGATCGTCACCTTCGGATCGCCCACTGCCGGCCGGGCCGCCGGCTACTACCGGAGCCTCCGGAGCGCCATCGCCGACGCGCAGACGCTGCGCGGGGGCTCCCTGACCCACGTCCGAGTCGTCGGCTGCGAGAGCAGGACGCAGGCCGTCGACGCCGACATCGCCGGTCGGCACCCGATCGTCTGGAGCCGCTGATGGAGTGAGCCCGCCCGACCCGTCCTCTTCTCTGTCGGGGGAGGGGTCGGGTTGCAGGGGGTCGCCGGCGCCCCCGTGGCAGCCGCCGGTTGTTCCCGCCGCCGCGCCAGCAGGGCGGACCGGGCCTCACCCAGGGTCGGCGTCAGCCGAGCCCCCGCTAGCCGGGCGAATTAGGCGGCTACTGCTGGCCGGCTTCATGCAACCGATCTAAGGTCCGGATGTCGGCGGGGGGTACCCCCCCCCATCCCCCGCCGACAGAACCTCGAACGCCCCCCGGCCGTTGGCCGAGGGGCGCGTCGAGGGGGGGAGAACCTCCGAGTTACCAGCTCGGAGCAGTAGCCACAGGACGCTGAAAACCGTGATCTACCGACCCAAGCCCGAACCTACCCGCTCTCAGGGCGGATGTCTCCCCTCGCCTGCCGACCAGTGCGACCGCTGGTGTCACGCGGCCCACATCCGGGGCGCACTCTGCGTCCACGGCCTCGCCGGGCAGGCCCTCGTCCGCCTGTGGGGCCTGTCGGGCAGCGACAGCCCGACCGGTCCGGCCCGCTCGCCCTGCGACCTGTGCGGGCGGCCGGTCGAGTACGACCGTCCCGGGGTCCCGGTCGATCACTGGACCCCGAGCGGCCGAGTCTGCGGCGCCCCCCAGGTGGCCCGCGAGCTCGCCGCCCTGGACCGGCGGACCCGCGCGGCGCAGCTCCGGCCTGAGCGGAGGCACGGCCACCGCTACGGCTGGGACTGGTGTCCGACCTGCAGCTGCTGCTCCGACCTGATGCGCATGTTCGGGGGGTCGGACTGCCCGACCTGCCACGGCCGAGGAGTCGTCGTCCGATGACCGCAGATTCTCCTCGCAGTGGACATAACGTCATCCCGCGATGACCTGGCCCGTCCCCTGCGCCGCCTGCGGGGGGACCCTCCCGGCGCTCTCGCGCGCCGACGCGATCTACTGCTCGCCGGCCTGCCGACAGCGCGCCTGGCGGCGGCGGTGCAAGCTGGCGCGTCCGCCGCGGCAGCAGCCGTCTCGCCGAGCTGGCGAGCCGTCTCGCCGAGCTGCTGGGTACCCGTCGCGCCCGCCGGCGCCGGAGCCGTCGCGCCCGCCGGCGCCGGAGCCGTCGCGATTCGCCGGCGAGGACCCGTCGCGGTACGCCGGCGAGGACCCGTGCGGCTGGGACGCGATCCCGCGGGTGGGCTGGCACCCGTCGCGGGTCGTCGCCCTGTACGTCAGTCGCCGGGGTCCGTACCCCGCGCTGCTCGGGGCGCGGGCCTGCTGGCCGCGCGAGCGCGACGCGAGGACGTGGGACGGCCCGGGCGCAGCTGTCGCGCACCCCCCCTGCGCCCCCTGGTCCCGCGCCCGCGCCCTGTCGGCGGGACGGGATCGCGAGTGCGGCCCCCGCGCTGTCGAGCAGGTCCGGACCTGGGGCGGCGTGCTGGAGCACCCCGCCGAGTCCCTGCTGTGGCCCGCCTGCGGGCTGCCCCTGCCCGGGCAGCCCCCCGACCCCTGGGGCGGGATCTCCGTCGAGGTCTACCAGGCCCGGTGGGGACACCCGGCCCGCAAGCCGACCTGGCTGTACCTGGTCGGCGCCTCGCTGCTGCCCGTGCCCCCCGGGAGCGACGACGGGGGGCGCGTGCTCGATCTGCCCACGTCCGCGCGGATCCACACCCCGCCGGCGTTCGCCGGCTGGCTCGCCGCCATCGCGGCGACCGTCGCGCCGCGCCAGGTCGTAGCCGTCGCGGAGGACGTCGCCGGAGCTGTCGCGCAGGCGCCGCCCGAGCCGGCGCAGCGCGCGATCCGGGCGGGGCCCTGGCGGTCGGAGCGGCTCGCGCGGGCGTGGCGGCTGGCCGCGCGCGCCCCGAGGGCCCCCGAGGAGCGCGACCCGGAGCAGGTCGCCGCCTACCAGGAGCTCCGGGAGCTCTGGCAGACGCACCCCGACACGTGCCGGGCCGCGGGCATGTCGACGCTCCGCGGGATGTCGACCGCCTCGATCGGGACGCTGCGCGACCTGATCGCGCAGATCGAGCCGAACATCCCCACGGTAACCCGGGTGTCCGGGTCCCTGCCCTGCTTCGACGCCGTCGAGACCATCACCGGGGAGGCCGGCTGGCAGGCCCGCCTCCCGCTCGCCGAGGACCGCTGATGCAGCTCCATCCCGTCGCCCCGACCGCCGCGAACGTCGCCGCCCTGCTCCGCGGCGCCGCCCTGGCGGGCGGCCTGCACCCGGTCGAGCTGCTCGACCTGGCCGACGTGATCGAGGGGGACGCGCGGCGATCCCACACCGAGATCGCGCTGTGGCTCGACTGCTCCCGCGACACCGTGCGGCGTGTCCGGGGCCGCTACGGGCGCACGGGCGATCCCGATGCGCCGACGCTGCGCTACGTCGCCGGCGGCGCCGTCGCCGGCGATCCGTACCGTACCGGACGGGCCGAGCTCGTCGCGCTGCCCGACCAGCTGCAGGAGGATCTGCTGTCCACACCTGTGGAGAACCCCCCCCGGAGCGAGGGGGAGGGGGGGAGCGCGCTGCCCCCCCCTCACGCGCGCGTCGGAGAGGCTTTCGCCTCTCCTATCCATGAGGATGGGGTTACCCCGGGGGCGGGCGTGCCGCCCGCTGCTGAGCCCGACGCGGGAGAAGAGGGGTCGGAGGACCCCCGCGGCCCCGACCGCGCTGCGGGGGCCAGGGGCAAGGAGCATGCCCCCCACGCCGCGGGGGGGGAGGCGGACCGGAGGCAGCAGCAGGGCTTGGAGGGCACGGGTCGACCCCCCGCCCGCGGCCGGGGGGCGACCGCC
>Ga0214472_10008275_pt1 | contig 10866 bp, 11 predicted proteins | sample RVTome_6_FD_207662 | JGI IMG/M metagenome (GOLD analysis project Ga0214472, IMG submission 207662) | Soil microbial communities from uranium-contaminated site in the Upper Colorado River Basin, Wyoming, United States - RVT140D175 | ecosystem: Environmental > Terrestrial > Soil > Contaminated >...
GCGCGTCGCCCGATCCGGGGCGCGAGCGTCCCGGGGAACGATACGAACTCAAGTTCCATGATGCAGACATCCGCGGCGTGATCGATGCGGTGCTGGGCGACATGCTCGAGCTCGATTACGTCATCGCGCCCACGGTTCAGGGCCGCATCACCTTCAGGACGAGCCGGCCCGTCGCCAAGACTTCACTGCTGCCGGCTCTCGAAGCGGCGCTGTCTTCCGTGTCGGCCGCGATCGTCAAGAACGATCAGACTGTGCATGTCGTGCCGAGGGACGAAGCGCCGCAGCGAATGCGCGGTGCCGAGCGTGTCACGACCCTCGCACCGCCGACCCCGGGGTTTGCCGTCGAGATCCTGCCGCTGCGCTACATCAACGCGAACGAGATGAAATCGATCCTCGAGTCGTTCGTGCCGCGCGGCACGGTTCTGCAGGCCGATGCGACGCATGGACACTTGGTGATCGCCGGCAGTAGCCAGGATCGGGCTGCAGTCATGCGCACCGTCGAGAACTTCGACGTCGATTGGCTCCAGGGCATGACCTTCGCGGTCTATCGGCTGGAGCAAAGCCGTCCGGAGGTGATCGTCGCGGAGCTGCGCAACATCTTTCAGGGGCCGCTCGATCTGTTCTCGAACCGCGTGCGGCTGGTTCCGCTCGACCGGGCGCAGTCGGTGCTGGGCATGGCACGGAACAAGGCCGATCTGGAGCTCGTCGGCCAATGGATCGCCCGGCTCGACGTCTCGAAGAGCGGAGATCGAAGAATTTTTGTCTACAACGTTCAGAACGGCAGCGCCAAGGATCTCGTCAGTGCGCTGCGACAGGTTCTGACCGGCGAAACCGCCGCGGCCCAAAGCCACACGGCACCGCCAACCCTAACGAACGGCCAGGCATCCCGAAATCTGCCAGCCGCCGACCTCACGCCCAGTGCCGCAAGTGCCGCGAATATCGCACGGCTGGTTGCGATCGAAGAAAACAATTCCATTCTCTTCTATGGCACCGACGAGGAATACCGGGTGATCCGGGAAGCCCTGCGGCAGACCGACGTCCTTCCCCGGCAAGTGATGATCGAGGCCATCCTCGCCGAAGTCACCCTCAACGACAACCTGCGCTACGGGGTCCAGTGGTTCTTTGATTCGGGCGAAAACACCGTGACGCTGAGTGCGACCGATATCGGATCCGTGGCGTCCCAGTTCCCCGGCTTTTCCTACGTGTACTCCGGTCGCGCCGATGCCCGCGTCGTCCTCAACGCCCTGCAGTCGAAGACGGAAGTGCGGATCCTGTCCGCGCCGAAACTCTCGGTCCTGAACAACCAGAAGGCCAGCCTGCAGGTCGGCGACCAGGTGCCCATCGTCACCCAGACGTCGCAGAGCACCGACTCGGCGGGCGCTCCGCTGGTCAGCACCATCCAGATGCGGGACACCGGGGTGATTCTGGAAGTGACGCCGCGCGTGAACGACAATGGCAACGTGATTCTCGATGTCATGCAGGAGGTCAGCGAAGTCGCGCAGACGACCTCATCGGGCATCGACTCGCCGACGATTCAGCGGCGCAAGATCCACAGCGTCGTCGCCACTCGGGACGGCTTCACCGTCGCGCTGGGCGGTCTGATTCGCGAAAACGGCGGACGCGGCGACAGCGGCGTGCCCGTTCTCAAGGACCTCCCCGTTCTCGGCAACCTCTTCAAGAACAACACCGTCGATACGCGGCGAACCGAGCTCGTTGTGCTGCTCGTTCCCCACGTGATGCGAAACCAGTCCGAAACGCAAGCCGTCGTCGACGCCCTGGTCGATGGGCTCGAAGCGGCGAGCCGCCTCGCCGAGCATGCGCGCCCGCTGGCACCCGCCCCGGTCAAGTAAGGGATTCGTTCTGCTGCACACGCTGTGGCTGTTGCTGACGGCGTCGGCGCTCATGTCCGGTCTGCTGGTCCTGGCCAGCCGGACGTCGGCCGACTTTGCGCTCGCGGAGCGAGAAACCCGCCGCGAGCTCGCCCAGGAATCGGCGGCCGAGTTCGTCATCCATGACATCGTGACCCGGGGGGCGCGCAGCCGCTGGCTGCGCCCGCCGTCTGTAAGCGATGAAGTGGACATCGACGGGCAGCGCATCGCATTGTCCGTGCAGAACGTCGCCGGTCTGGTCGACGCCGGTTCGGGCGACACCCAGGTGCTTGCAAGCCTCCTGTCCGGAACCCTGGAGACGGCGGGGGCAACGGTGCTTGCGCGCATCGATGCCGCGCGCCGCAGGACGGGCGAGAGCGCACGCCCCTTTGCGACCTATGCCGAACTGCGGGCGATCACGCACGTGCCCGACCCCACCTTCGGCTGTCTCTACCGGCACGTGACGCTGTTTTCCGGAAGAACGGAGCCCGATCCGTTGCTGGTCACGCCCGGCTTGGCGACCCTGCTGCAGTTGAATCGACCTGAATCCCAGCCTCCTTCCGCATTGGAGGCCGAGGCTTCGCCAGCCGGCGCGACCTACCGGATCGAAGCCGGTTTAGCACCCTCCGGTGCCGATCCCGGAGGTCAGGTTCTGTCGATCGAAGTCACGATCACCGGTCGGCTCAGGCCAAGTCACCTGATACGAAGTTGGCAGTACCGGCCTCGCGATGCCAAGGAGGAGGACTGCTCGTAAGAGACCTCCTTGCCGCAGTAAGCGAAGAACCTGCAGTTCTAGGACGCCACGGCGCATGACCGGGATTACGTAGATGATATGCTGGTCCGGCAACTCGGCCGATTCGTGCGCCAGCTTGTCGGTGATCTCGCCGCCGTCCGTGCCGTAGAAGGACTTAACCTGAAGATGGGTCCGCACGGCGGCCATGTGGCGATCCAGGAGGCGAGCTTCTACTTCCGTTTCGCGTCGATGACGTCGCGCACTTCGCGGATCAGCGTGACCGCGCGCTGGATCTGCGCGACGCTGCCGACTTCCATCGTGAATCGCATGAAGGCGACGCCCTTTTTCGACAACGTGTTGACCGCGATCACGTTGAGCTTCTCGCGCGACAAGACCTCGGAGATGTCCCGCAACAAGCCCTGCCGATCGATCGCCTCGACGGCGATGTCGACCGGGAACACCGACTGACGGTTGTTGTACGCCTGCTCGCCCCACTCCGCCTGCACCACGCGCTCCGGTTGTGCACCGGCGAGGCGTTTGAAGTCCGGACAATCGACACGGTGGATCGAAATCCCCCGCCCGCGTGTGACGAAGCCTTCGATCGCGTCGGGCGGTGCGGGCTTGCAGCAGCGGCCGAGCGATGTCAGCAGCTTGCCGACACCGACAATCAGCACCTTGTCGCTCGAGTCTGCGGCCCGGCTGCGGCCGACGACGATTTCCGGTTCGGCCGCCGGCGCGACGTCCGCATGCGCGTCGCGCAGCGCCATCTGCACCGCGCGAGGGCCGACCTCTCCGCGACCGGCGGCGACGAACATCGATTCCGCGTTCTTGAACCCGAGCTTGCCGGCGACTTCGACGATGTTCGCCTGCGAGTGTCCCTCGCGCTGCAGTTCCTTCGTGACGAAGCTGCGCCCGCGCGCGAGCAGTTCTTCCTCTTCGAGCTGGCTGAAGTACTGCTTGATCTTCGTGCGGGCGCGGCTGGTCGCGACATAGCCTTGCTGAGGATTGAGCCAGTCGCGCGACGGGCCGCCCTCCTTCGCCGCGGTGATCTCGACGGTCTGGCCGTTCTCCAGCCGCGTGTTCAGCGGCACGAGATGGCCGTCGACCTTCGCGCCGCGGCAGTGATGACCCAGATCGGTGTGCAGTCGGTACGCGAAGTCGATCGGCGTCGCGCCGCGCGGCAGGTCGACGACCTTGCCCTGCGGGGTCAGGACGTAGATCGCGTCGTCGAGCGACGCGCGCTTGAACTTCTCGACCCAGTCGGCCGAATCCGCGACCTCGTCGCGCCACGACAGCAGACTGCGCAGCAGCGCGATCTTCTCGTCGTAGTCGCTGCCGTGGCCCTTGCCTTCCTTGTAGCGCCAGTGCGCCGCGACGCCGAGCTCGGCATGTCGGTGCATCTCATGCGTGCGGATCTGCACTTCGAGCGCGCGGCCGTCGCCGGCGAGCACCGCCGTGTGCAGCGACTGATAGTTGTTGCCCTTCGGATTGCTGATGTAGTCGTCGAACTCCTGGCCGATCGGCTGCCAGATCTGGTTGACGATGCCGAGGACGGTGTAGCAGTCGCGCACGCTGTCTACGAGCACGCGTAGCGCGCGGATGTCGTACACCTGCGAGAAGTCGAGCCGCTTCGCGCGCATCTTGTTGTAGATGCTGTAGATGTGCTTCGGTCGGCCGTAGACTTCGGCGTCGATGCCGACTGCGGCGATCTCACGCTTCAGGCGCGCGATCGCGGCCTCGATGAAGTTTTCGCGCTCGACGCGTCGCTCGTCGAGCATCTTCGCGATGCGCTTGTAGGTTTCGGGCTCGAGAAAGCGGAACGACAGGTCTTCGAGTTCCCACTTCAACTGCCACACCCCGAGGCGATTCGCGAGCGGCGCGTAGATGTCGAGGCTCTCGCGCGCGACGTCGACCCGGGCCTCGCCCTCGTGTTCGGTGAAATAGCGCAACGTCTGCGTGCGCGACGCAAGCCGCAGCAACACGACGCGGATGTCCTCGACCAGCGCGAGGAGCATCTTGCGCAGCACCTCCGTCTGCGCCCGGATCTCGGGCGCGGTGGCGGTCGCGGTCATCCGCGACAGCAGCCGCAAACCGTTCAGCTTGCGCAGGCCGTCGACGAGACGCGCGACCGGTGGTCCGAAGCGCTTGCCGATCATCTCGACCGGGTCGTCGACATAGTCTCCGAGCGCAAACAGCAGCGCGGCGATCCTCGTTTCGGCGTCGAGCCGTAGCGAAGCCGCGATCAGCGCCATGCCGATCGCGTGCGTCCACACCGATTCGCCGGTGCCGAGCACGTGGCTCTCGTAGATGCCCTCGGCCAGTTCGAGGGCTCGCTGGATCATCGCGCGCTCGTCGGCCTGCAGACCTTCTGCGAGCAGTTCGACCGGCGCGGCGGCGTCGTTTTGAGAAATGGCGTGCGTCACGGAAACCATGCGCGCAATTATCCCATACTGCCCGTCATCTTCGCTCGCTGCGGAACACCGGGTCGTGTGCGATCATCCGGGGGCCCCCGACTACAACAACACGAACGCGACAGCTCCGTGAAGAAGATCGTCCCCAACCCCTATCTGCTCCTGACCCTCACGTCGCTGTTCTGGGCCGGCAACATGGTGATCGGACGCGGGCTGCGCGAGGCGGTGCCGCCGATGACGCTCGCATTCTGGCGGTGGACGATCGCGCTCGCGCTCGTGCTGCCGTTCGCGCTGCCCCATCTGCGGGCGCAATGGCCGCAACTGAAGGCGGGCTGGCGCGCGATCGTCGTGCTCGGGATCCTCGGCGTCGGCGGATACAACACTTTCGCGTACATCGCGCTGCAATACACGACCGCGACGAGTGCGACGCTGCTCAACTCCTTTACGCCGGTCGCGACGATCGCGCTTGCGTTCGTCGTGCTCGGCAAACGCTTGAGCCGGCTCGAGGCGGCCGGCGTCCTGGTGTCGCTCATCGGCGTAATCATCATCGTCGGCCGCGGCAGCTTCGCTACGCTCCTCGATTTCTCGCTCAACACCGGCGATCTGTGGATGCTGCTCGCCGTGCTGGTCTGGGGCGTCTACACGGTCGGCCTGCAGTGGCGTCCCGCGGGGGTCCATCCGATGCTGATGCTCGCGGCCTTCACCGTCGTCGGTGTCGCGACGCTGATTCCCGCCTATGCGTCGGAAATCGCGAGCGGTCGCCACATCGACGCCACGCCGGCGACGCTCGCGGGCATCCTGTACACGGGCGTGTTTCCGGGTTTCCTCGGCTACGTGTTCTACAACGCCGGCGTCGCCGCGGTCGGACCGAGTCGCGCGTCGCTGTTCATCCACCTGATGCCGGTGTTCGCGACGATCCTCGCCGCGATCTTCCTCGGGGAACGGCCCTACTCGTATCATTTCGTCGGTATCGCGCTGGTGTTCGTCGGCATCTTCCTGACGACACGCAAGCCCGTCCGCTGACCGCCGATGCTGGAATTCCTGCGCAAATGGCGGCGGGCCCGCAAGCTCGCCGCACTGACCGTGCCGCTGGCGACATGGGGTCGCGTCGAGGCCGGACTGCCGTTTCTCGATTATCTCGACGCGGATGAGCGCGCGCGGCTGCGCGAGCTCGCGCGCGGCTTCCTCGTCGACAAGCAGTTCCACGGTGCGCAGGGAATCGTCCTCGGCGACGAGATCCTCCTCGCGATCGCGCTGCAGGCCTGCCTGCCGATCCTGAATATCGGCCTCGATGCGTATCGCGGCTGGGTCGGCGTCGTCGTCTATCCGGGCGACTTCATCATTCCGCGGCACGAAATGGACGAGGCCGGCATCGTGCACGAGTACGACGACGAGGTCCTCGGCGAAGCCTGGGAGGGCGGCCCGGTGCTGGTGTCGTGGCACGACGAAAGCGAGGCGCCGGCGGGCGTGAACGTCGTGATCCACGAATTCGCGCACAAGCTCGACATGGAGAACGGCGACGTCGACGGGCTGCCGCTCTTGCCGCCGGGCATGAGCCGAGCGGCGTGGGCGAAGGCGTTCAACGACGCGTATCGACGTTTCTGCGACCAGGTCGATGCGGGCGAAGAGACGGTTCTCGACCCCTACGCGTCCGAAAGCCCGGGAGAATTCTTCGCGGTCGCCTCGGAAGCGTTCTTCGAGACGCCGTGCGTGATGGAACACGCGTTTCCGGCGGTCTATCAACAACTGCGGGGCTTCTACCGGATCGATCCGGCCGCCGGGGAGCGACGGTTCCGCGAGGAGTCGCATCACAACGCGCCGGCCGAACGGTCCGGTTTCGATTCCCCGGGCGGAGCTCCGCCGCGATGACCCGGCGCGAGCGGCTCCTCGTCGTCTATCGCCCGCACTCAGGCAACACCGCCGCGCTCGCGGACGCGACCGCCGTCTCGCTCGGGACATCCTGAAACGCCACGCGCGGCTCGCGAGATGCTTTTCGCATTGACGTCGCTGCGCAAATGTGGAGGTCCCGGCGTTCCTGCGCTGCCGTTTACGTCGACGTCCAAATCGATTTGCCACCCCCTGAGGGGCCGTCTAAGCTGGAAGAGCAGCAAACGAGTAATACCTTTACTGTTCTTCCCGGAGGACGATTTATGGCTATAACCTGGATTCTGGTTGCCAACGCCAGTCTGGCGAAGCTCTACGCAAATCTCGGCCCGAACAAGGGGCTGACACTGGTCAAGGAACTGATCCATCCGGAAAGCCGACAGAAAAATGCCGAACTCGTGACCGACCGCGCAGGAAGCATGGCGAGTGTCGGCAACGGGCAAGGTAACAGACAGCCGCAAACCATTCCGAAAACGCACGAAGCAAAGGTCTTTGCACAGGAGATTGCACAGGAACTCTATCGCGGGCGCGCGAAGAACGCGTTCGGCCGCGCAATCGTGTTCGCCCCGCCCGCCTTCATGGGAATGCTGAACGCGGTGCTGGACAGCCCGACCGCGCAACTGATCACCGACCGCTTCGAGAAGGATTACACGAAGGAACCCGAGCCCGTGCTCCGCGAGCGTCTGGCGTCCTGCCTTTTCCTCTGATTCTTCGAACGTCTCTCTTCAGGAGACGAGGGGCCGCGATGCGGCCCCTCGAGCCGCGGGGCGCTTGGCGCCCCGCTCTCATTCCTGAAGTCGCACGACTCAGTGCCGCCAGCTCAGTGCCGCCAGTGATGCTCGCTGAAATGGACGTGACCCGCGCCCTGCATCATCTCCATGAAATCGTCCCGACTCATCTGGATCAACTTCTCGTGGTCCCCGGCTTCGAAGTAGATTTCATCCTGCTCGGCGAGACTGTCGTCCATCACCGTCCGCACTCCGTACGCCGCCCCGAGCGGCGGGATCGCGCCCGGTTCGCAGTCGGCGAACAGCGCCGCGATCTCGTCCTCGCTCGCAAGCCGCAGGCGGCGGTTCATCGCCTTGCCGAGCCAGCCGAGATGCACATGATGCGTCGACGGCAGCACCGCCATCAGGTAACCGTCGTCATCCTCGAGCACGACCGATTTCGCGAGACAGTTTCCCGGCACCCGCGCGAGCTGGGCGGTTTCCATGCTGTTATGGGAATGCGGATGAGTGAGCACGTCGTAACGCAAGCCGTGTTCGCTCATGTACTCCTCTACTCTTGACGCGATTGCCATGTCGTTCTCCTAACATTCAGGATCCGGGCAATTGGTCTTGTTGTGCCCGCGTTCCGGGATCTGTCAGTCGATCACCGTCACTCCCTGCAGCATCTTTTGCCGCCCATTTCATTTTAGGACGCAGGGCGCGGTCCTGCAGGATCGACGGCCGCGGGATCGCGCGCTTGCCGCCGGCGCAGCGCCGGACTAAAAAGAAAAACTGCGGGCGACTACCTGCCGGGAGGTTTGGAGATGGCGATGCGTTTCTATCATGGCAGCGGCTCGCCCTATTCCTGGCGAGTGTGGCTCGCGCTCGAACACAAAGGGATTCCTTACGAGCAGAAGGTGCTGTCGTTCGATGCGGGCGACCTCAAGAAGCCGGACTATGCGGCGATCAACCCGCGCCGGAAGGTCCCCGCGATCGTCGATGACGGCGTCGCGCTGTACGAGTCCGCCGCGATCCTCGAATATCTTGACGAGCGCTACGACGAGCCGCCGCTGCTCTTCCCCGGCGACATCGGGCAGCGGGCGCTGATCCGCCGCATGGTGCGCGAGGCGGACCAATACGCGGCCGACGCGCTCGAGGAACTGGTCGCCGGCGTTCTCTACACGGAAAAGGCACACTGGCGCGCCGAACCGATCGCGCAGGCCCGCGACGCCTTCGTGAGCGAACTCGAATACTGGGAGACGGCGATGGCCGGCGACAGCCTCGCCGGCGAACTGTCCGCGGCTGATTTCACGCTCTATCCGATGATCGCGCTCGTGTTGCGCATCGAAAAACGCAAGCCGGACCTGGAAATTGCGGCGCGGATCGGTCCGAAGGTCGCTGCGTGGATGCGGCGGATCGAAGCGCTGCCGTACTTCGCCCGCACCTGGCCGTCGCACTGGACCTGAAAGCCGGACGGACAAGCCGACCCGCGTCCGCGGCGCGGCGGACACGAGAACGTCCGCAGGACTCCCCGGGGCAAGAAAACCGACCCGGACGACACGAGTTCGGTCGGGCGCGTCCGCCCCGCCGCCCGATCTAGCTGCCCGGGCCGCCGCTCGCCCGCCACTGCCGGATCGGCGCGTAGTGGGCGCCGTCTTCGCGCCGCTGCGACTCGATCAGCGCGAAGCCATCGACGCACCACTCGATCGGATCGATGGTCCGTTCGGGCAGCGGCGTTCGCGCGTTGCGCAGCAGGGTCACGTGCGCGGCGAATGCGCGCTGCTCGACGGGAAATCCCGCCGCCGCGAGCTCGCCGTTCAACCGGCTGACGAGCGCCGCGAGCGGCGCCGGCACTTCGTGCGCGCCCGCCCAGACGATGCGGTTGTGACGCCAGCCGCCGAGACGATCCAGTGCGAGCGGAAACCCCGCGGCGCCGACCCGATCGCCGACTGCGAGCAGCGCCGGCAAGCGGTCGTGCGGCACGTCGCCGATGAACGCGAGCGTCATGTGCAGCGTCTCGCGGCGCATGTGGCGACCGCCGCACACCGCGTGCGCTTCGCCGCCGAGTTCGTGCAGCCGCTTCACGACGCGGGCGTCCGGCCACAGCGCGAAGAACACGCGCGCGGGCCGGCCCGGTTGCGCCGGCGCAGAGGCGTCACGCGTCATCGGCGTCCCGCACGAGGAGCGCGACGACTTGCGCGGCGATGCCTTCGCCGCGGCCGGTGAAGCCGAGCTTCTCGGTCGTCTTGCCCTTGATGTTCACCGCGGACGCCTCGACGCCGAGATCGGCCGCGATATTCGCGACCATCTGCGGCGCGTGCGGCAGGATCTTCGGCGCGCGGCAGATCACGGTCGCGTCGATGTTGACGACCACGAAACCGGCCTCGCGCACGGCTGCGAAAGCCTCGCGCAGCAGGGCGCGGCTGTCGGCGCCGGCGTGAGCCGGATCGGTATCCGGGAACAGCCGGCCGATGTCGCCGAGACCGGCCGCGCCGAGCAGCGCATCGGTCAGTGCGTGCAGCAGCACGTCGGCGTCCGAGTGTCCGAGCAGGCCGCGCGCGTGCGGAATCGTCACGCCGCCGAGGATCAGCGGGCGACCGGGAACCAGCGCGTGGACGTCGAAACCCTGGCCGATGCGAAACGGAACGCTCATCTGCAGCCCTCGCGGTTCGAAAGTATCCACTCGGCCAGATGCAGGTCGAGCGGATAAGTGACTTTCAGGTTTGTCGCATCGCCTTCGACGAGCTTCGGGTGCAGTCCCGCGGCTTCGACCGCGCTCGCCTCGTCGGTGACGGTCGACGCCGCCTCGAGCGCGCGGCGCAGCATCACGTAGCGGAACATCTGCGGCGTCTGCGCCTGCCACAGGCTGTCGCGCGGCACGGTCTCGACCGCGTGGCGTTGCGCGTTCGCGCGCTTCAGCGTGTCGGCGACCGGCACCGCGAGCAGGCCGCCGACCTCGTCGTGCGCGAGCTCGCGGACGAGCTTGTCGATGTGCCACGACGCGAGACAGGGCCGCGCCGCGTCATGCACGAGCACCCAGTCCGACGGCTCGGCCTCGCGCGAAATCGCCCGCAGCCCGCCGAGCACGCTGTCCGCGCGCGTCCCCCCGCCGCAAAAAAGCGGCACGAGCTTTGGTCCGAGCGACGACCAGTCGTGGTGCCCCCACTCCGCATCGCCGACCGACAGGACGACGAAAACCGTGTCGATCTCGGGCGCGGCGCACAGCACCGACAGCGAATGGAAGATCAGCGGCTTGCCGAGCA
>Ga0214472_10008276_pt1 | contig 10866 bp, 8 predicted proteins | sample RVTome_6_FD_207662 | JGI IMG/M metagenome (GOLD analysis project Ga0214472, IMG submission 207662) | Soil microbial communities from uranium-contaminated site in the Upper Colorado River Basin, Wyoming, United States - RVT140D175 | ecosystem: Environmental > Terrestrial > Soil > Contaminated >...
GAGGGTGGAGTCTTTGTCGCCCTCCTGTTGCTTACTAATGCCTTCATTGGCGAGTTGCATCCAAGCATTCTGTCGATACTGCCGGGTATCGATGTCGCAGTCGGGCTGCATTTGTTCGACCTTGGTGAATGCCGAGTCCGCGCCGGCAAGATCTCCTCGCACCAGATAGTTCCTGGCCAGCAGGTACCAGGCTGCGGGACTGCCTGGATCGGTGGTGATCGCCCCAAGCGTCATTTGCATCGATTCGTCGAGGGCCTTGGCACGCTTCTCCGCGTCGTCCTCCTCGTGGCCGTCGCGGAGCTTGTTCTGGGCGTCGCGCAGGTTGCCGCGAAGCGTCAGCGGACAGAGCGGGATTGCATACTTGACCGGCTCGGTCGGGACAATGTGCTTGAAAAGCTGCTGCCCAAACACTTGCTCGGGCAGGAGCATCCCCGCGAACAGCACTACCAGCACGACGTGTTTGGGCATGTGTTAGACTCCTCCGAAAGCTGTTCTCTAGTCCTTGACGACCCGGAGGGCGGCTTCCCGCACCTCGCTGGCGATGTCTGCCGCCGGGCGGCCCGTCTCTTCGGCCACACGGCTCACGTCGTCGTACTCCGGTTTCATTCGCAATCCTCCGGGCGCGTCCGCCACTTTGACCCTGACATCCTGCCCGGTACTCGTCGGCACTTGGACGTGACTCCGAGCGAGTGTCACGCGCTCGGTTCGCATTCGACGGACGCCCAACGTCGTACTCTGATCGAAGAACGCACGTGTCGCTGCATCCACCGCCGATGGCGGCACCATGGCCTCGATGCGAAACCCGACACGCTCCTTCTTCATGTGGGTGGTCCAGACGACCACATCCACCGCCCCCGCATGTGACAGGGCTGCCCGAAGCGGCCCAAGATACTCAGGAGCCATGTCGTCAACATCCGTCGCCAGGACCACCAACTCGGCGGCCTCCTCGACACGCTCGGCGAGGATCAATCGAAGCGCGTTGGGATACGTCGTCGTGTTCCGCGACCCCGCTCCCCACCCCGACGTAACCGGGCGCCACGATTCCGGGGGAGGTCCTTCACTCAAGACCCTGAGAAGCACCGCGCCCGTGGGTGTGGTCGCCTCCCCCTCGACCGGCCCTTGAGGACCAATCGAGAGCCCCTCGAGCAGGATCGCCGTCGCCGGTGCTGGGACGGGAAGGAGCCCGTGGGCCGTCTTGACCCAGCCCGACCCAAGCGCGACCGGCATCGAACGAATATCGGTTATCCCGAGTCGTTCGAAGCCCTCGATGCTCCCGACGATGTCGACGAGGGCGTCAAGGGCCCCAACCTCATGCAGGGAGACGCGGTCAGGGGGTACACCATGCACCGTGCCCTCGGCTTCGCCGAGCATCCGGAACGCGCTGAGGGCTCGTTCGCGTACCCACGGCGATAGGGTCGCCCGCTCGATGACCTCGAGCAGTTCACCAACGTGCCGGTGCGGGCCATGTGAGGGGGGGGCGTCGGGGCCCTCCGCGGCACCATCAGGGGCCCGAATCGTCACTTTCGTCGACTGGATCCCACAGCGATCCACCCGGCCGATCTCGACCGTCACACCTTCGAGTCCGAGACGGCCTGGAAGATCCCGTAACCAATCCCCGGGGGCACCCGCCGCCACCAGCGCGCCGAGCATCATGTCCCCACTGATTCCGGCCCTCGGATCGATGATCGCAAAACGCTGGTACGACATAGACTTAGTAATATCACCAGGGCTCGGGTTGGAGGCAATCCGCCCAGCCAAGCTACCGATACAGCCACCCCCCACCCGTGTTGAAGAGAACGACCCGATCATCCGGGCTGAGATGGCCGGTGCCTAGTAGCACCGAGGCGCCGGCCACGACCGCCCCCCCTTCGGGTGAAAAGTCGATGCCTTCGAGTCGGGTCCCGAACCGTGCCGCTCCGGTGAGTGTTGCGTCATCCACTGCGACCGCCGTTCCCCCGCTTTCGCGGAGGATCCGAAGCATCAAGCGGTCTCCGATTGGTGCCGGAACTCGGAGGCCGCTCGCCACCGTTGCCGGGTTCGGCCAGACGTCGGCATGATCGGCACCGGTCTCGAAAGCGGTAACGATCGGGGCACACCCTGCGCTCTGCACCGAGTACATCCTCGGGAACTCCCCGTCGACCCACCCGGCGTCGCGCAGCTCCTCGAAGGCCTTCCACATCCCGATCAGACCGGTCCCACCCCCCGTGGGATAGATGATCGCCGACGGCATTGTCCAGCCGAGTTGCATGGCCAGCTCGAGCCCGAGGGTCTTCTTTCCCTCGATACGATAGGGCTCACGAAGGGTGGAAAGATCGACCGCGCCCATTTCGGTCGCGTAGGCCTTGGATGCGCGCCCGCAGTCGCCGATGTGCCCGTCGATCAAGACCAGATCACCTCCATACTCCCGGATCAGTCCGAGGATGGTCGCCGGGGTGCTTTCGGGTGCAAAGACACGCACCACGACGCCGGCGCGGGCGGCACAGGCTGAAGCTGCCACGCCCGCGTTGCCCGCAGTGGGGAGGGTGAAACGCGACACGCCGGCCGCCACGGCTCGTGTGATCGCCGCACTGAGTCCACGGACTTTGAACGACCCCGTCGGGTTTGCCGCCTCGTCTTTGACCCACAGGTCGCGGAATCCCAACTCCGCTCCGAGACGACCAACCTGCAGCAGTGGTGTGTCGCCCTCCCCCAGTGAGACCGGCTCTTCTCCGGCACGTAACGGAAGGAACGAGCGGTACCTCCACATCCCCTGACGTCTTCGCACTTCGGCGCGCTCCGTCATGGTATGCCGTCGGCCGCGGTATCGTACCAACCAAGGTCGACCGCACTGACACACCGTTGGGACACCCTCCGCCTCGCGCAGGGTCCCACATTCGGAGCATTCCAGGTACCAGTCAACGTGAGTGGAATTCATCGTGTCTCTGAGAGATAGGTATGGATACGATGGGCGAGCCCCGTCGAGATCCCAGGTACGGTGGCGAGTTCACTCGGGGTGGCGCTGCGCACCCCGGCGAGACTCCCGAACCGTTCGAGGAGGGCGCGGCGTCGATTGGGGCCAATGCCGGGAATGTCCATGATTCCCGAACTGATCACCCGTTGGGTTTGTCGATGGCGGCTGAAGGCCAGACCAAACCGGTGCGCCTCGTCTCGCGCTCGCTGTAGCAGTCGGAGTGCCGGATGCCTGCGGGAGAGTCGAAGCGGCTCCTTCCTCCCAGGGAGGAAGATCTCCTCGTCTCGTTTGGCCAGCCCGATGACTAGGAGCGCTTCCAAGCCGAGGGCCTTCACCGCGCCAAGCGCAGCCCCGAGCTGACCCTTGCCGCCATCGATCACGAACAAGTCAGGCATCGGGTCACCACTCTCCTTCCGCCGCGACAAGTACCGAGTCATGACCTCCTCGATCGCGGCATAGTCATCCTGCTGTCCGGGACCTTTGATGGTGAAGCGCCGATATTCCCCCTTTTTCGGGCGCCCTCCCTCGAACCACACCAGCGACCCCACCGTATCACGCCCCTGATGGGTAGAGATATCGACGCACACGAGATTCCGGGGGACACTGGTGAGCCCGAGTTCGCGCCCCAGAGCGTACACTGGATCCTCGGCGCGTTCTTCGACATCAAACGATTCCAGCCGGAGGCTTTCGAGAAGGTGTTGCGCATTCTGATCGGCCAGGGCCGCCCAGCGCGATGCCCGACCCCGGTGCGGGACGAGGAGCCGGCCGGGCGCGAGGATTTGCTGAATCATTTCGCTGTCCGAGGGGTGAAACGGCAACACGGCTCGGAGTGCACGGTGTTCCGATGGCAGGTAATAGCGGACCAGGAATGCCTGCAGGACGTCGTCCGATGACTCCGGTTCCACGTTTTCGAGAAAGCGGTGCTCGCGCGAGACGACCTTCCCTTCGCGTACCCGGAGCAGCAGGCCCACGGCGTCATCCCCGTCACGGGCGAACCCGATCACATCGGCATCACCGCTCCCCGTCACCTCCACGGCAGGTGGTGATTCGATCTGCTCCAGCCACTTGAGCGTGTCCCGAAGGTCACGGGCACGCTCGTACTCTGTGCGCTCACTCGCTTCGAGCATCAGATCACGAATCCGGCCTCGCACATCGCCGGTGTCGCCAGCCAGGAAGGAGAGCACCTCGTCGATCATTGCTCGGTAGTGATCCTCAGTCTGCCGGCCGACACAGGGAGCCTTGCAGCGACCGATGTAGTAGTCGAGACAGGGGCGATCGCGCATCTGTCGTGGCAGGTCGTCCGAGCAGCTTCGCACGGTGAAGAGTCTTCGGACTGTGGCCAGCGCTCTCCGCATATCGCTGACATCCGTGAAGGGGCCGAAGTACTTGGCCCCAGGCAGGTCTCGGCGACGGGTCACCAGCACGCGGGGAAACGGTTCTCCCACGGTGACGGCGATGGAGGGGTAGCTCTTGTCGTCCTTGAGCCGGATGTTGAATCGCGGCTGGTACTCCTTGATCAGGTTGTTTTCCAGCAGCAGCGATTCCGCTTCGTTCTCCACCACGATCGTGTCCACGTCTCGAATCAGTCTTCGCAGCACTACATCTTTGGGACTGACACCGGGATCGACTCCAAGATAGGACCGCACGCGGGAGCGGAGATTCCTGGCCTTGCCAACATAGAGGACTTCGCCGGACGCCCCCTTCCAGAGATAGACTCCCGGGCTCGTGGGGAGGGCATCGAGCGTTCGCTGGAGTGCCGGCGATGTGGTCATCGCTGCTGGCCTTCCTGATCCCCCGTTCCTCCCAGCCGGAGCTGCCGGAGCACCCGACCTGCCTCGGGAACGCCGAACGCCAATGTCACGCCGAGATAGACCAGACCGAAGGTACCCAGACCTCCCAGCGCCTCGATCACGATCGCGTGCGAGCCGATCACGAAGAGGACGACCCACGCGACCGCGACAGCGATCGCCGCAGCACCGATGAGGCTGAGCAGTCGCCCGGCGGGCATGCGAGGTATACCCACACGTCGACCCAGTGACCGACGGAGAATCGAGAATTCGACCCAAGCCGCGAGACCCGACGAGAAGGTGAGTCCGGCGACCCCCCATCGTGCCTCGATCCCCACGAGACCAGGTCCGTATCGAGCTGCCGCATATCCGGCTGTTGTCGCAAGCAGCATTCGAAGCGCCGCTACTCTGAACGGCGTCTTGGTGTCACCGAGCGCATAGAACGCAGAGGAGAACAAGCGGGCGAAGGTACCCGCGAGCAAGCCGATGGAGGATGCAGCAAGGATCGCCCAGACGTATCGGGCGTCCGCGACGGAGAATCGCCCGCTCTGAAAAACGAGACCCGCAACGAGATGTCCCAGGCCGATGAACATCGCGGCGGATGGGACCACGAAGAAGGCCACCCGTTCCATGCCATCTTCGATACGCCGTCGCAGAGCCTCAGGAACGACACCCTGTGCCCCTCTCTCGAGCGACATTTGGGGCAACTCCGCGGCGGCGACCGACATGCCGAAGAGACTCACTGGGAGAGTGTACAACACCTGCGCATTGAAGAGCCCGGCCACCGCTCCGGTGGGAAGCAGGCTGGCGATGAGGGTGTCGACATAGGCCCCAATCTGGGCCACACCCCGGGTAAGGAGTGCCGGCCCAAACGTCCGTCGCACCTCGGCGACCTCGGGTCGATGGCGGCCAAGCGAAAGGCGAAGTCCTCCAAGCGCCCTGAGGGCCGAAGGCAGCTGTACCAGGAATTGGAAGAGGCTCCCGACGACGGCAGCGGCGGCGGCGACCAGCGCAACCCGGCCGGCGGTTGCGCCCGGGCCAACCACGACGACCGCAACAATAATGGTGAGATTCCAAACGACGGGTGCAGCATACGAGAGGAAGAACCGTCCGTGACTATTGAGGACCCCCAAGCACCAGGCTCCCAGCACCAGGAAACCGATTCCCGGGAAGAGTATTCGCACGAGTTGAATCGTGAGTTCCCGTTTGGACCCGTCGAACCCTGGGGTAATCAGATCCACCAGCCACGGCGCCGTCAGAACCCCGAAGAGAACAAGGATGCCCACCACGAGCCCAAGCAGGCCAGCGACAGCTCCAGCAATCTCCCTTGCCTCGTCTCGCTTCCCCGCCCCGAGGAGTCGACCGTACACCGGGATGAACGAGGCCGACAACGACCCCTCGCCGAAGAGATTCTGGAGCACATTCGGGATCCGGAAGGCCGCCGTAAAGGCATCCGCCTCGACCCCGAGACCAAGAAAGTGATTGAGCGCCCGCTGGCGTATCAGCCCGGTGAGTCGGCTGAGCGCGATCCCCGCGGCAATGAGCGTCGAGGCGAGCCGAGAGTTCAGGGGGCCGTCGGTGGGGGAGATCCTGGCGGCAAGACCGGTCGGTTCCTGGACTCCTCGAGGAGGCGTTGGAGGAACTGATTCCCTTCCTTGAGAGAATCGACGGCTCGATGCAAATCGTCCACCTCGCCTTCGAGCAGATCAACTTTCTTGGCGAGGTCAGTCATGCTCGGTGACGGCCCTGCATCCGGACCCTCCAAGCGACGGGCGATGGCTCTCCCGATCGGCGAATCGACGACAATACCAAAGATCGGAATCATCAAAGCGACCAGTAAGATGCCAACGATGGCGAAACCCATGCGGAGAGTCTAGGAGGTGGATGTGCGTGATACAAGGGCCCGCCCATACCATGCGGAAACCTGCCCGAACGCCTCGTCCAAGAAGCTCGGACCATAGCGGGCGAGAAAGCCGGGCACACCGAGCACCCGTTCCTGCGGGGCACCCTCCGGCCGGACCGCCACTCGGGCCCTCTCGATCTGGGCCAACTCGATGGACTCTCGCCGGCGGAGATGTTGCTCTGCCTTACGCTCCACGCGGTCGAGTTCGGCCCGGGCACGCCCATCGGCGGCTCCAACCAAGCGTTCCAGCGTCGGGTCGATTTGCACGGCGCCGTCCTGCACCACACAATACCCGGTCTCCAATGCACTGCGGAGCGTGGCGATCCCCTCGACCAGCTGGGTGGGCATCCGATCTCTCACGACTCGTCGCTCCAACCCCCGACCGGCGACGGCGAGATCTTCAAGGGTCGCATCGAACTTTCGGAGCACACGATCCACACGTGGCTCCACGGCGAGCCCAGACCACCGCGCCACCGGTGTCTGCTGGTGAATCCCTAGATGTTGATAGATCGGAGCGCACAGCGGGAGATAGGACATCTCACCGGGGCCGGCAACATAGGCTACCGTCGGCAGCAACGCGCTCTCCAACACGGGACGGAGCAGGACATTGGGCGACAGTCGCGTCGGTTCGTGAGCTGCGGTTTCCTCCAGATCAGCCAAGTCGTAGGTCTTCCCTGCCCGACGCGTGACGAATCCCGCGCCATCGACCATGATCCGATCGCGCCCTGCATCGTCTTCCAGAAACGCAAGCGTGGCACCAGGCGCGACGATGACCGAGGTCGTATGCTGCCGCTTCAGCAGCTCGTCTCGCTCGGAGGCGAGCTTCTCATAGATCACAGCAGCATCTTGGACTGCCGAGATGATCCTGGGGGCCATCGCCACTTTCGCAGCACCATGAGTCGAATCGAAGCACACAACCCCGAACCGCCCAAGCAACTCCGCCATTGCACCCGAGAACGCTCCACCCATGGTGGCATCACTTCGATAGTGCCGGGATAACCACTCGACAGTCTCATCACGATGAGACCCGACCGGTTGGTCGGCCGCGAACCGTTCGAGGAGGAGTTCTACCTCCTGACCCAACAGCAGCCGGTACATGGGGGTCAAGGGCGCATCGGCCTCCCTCTCGCTCAGTTCCCCACGGACCAGCTCGCCTTCGAGATTCAACCAGCTCGTGCCTCGAGCTTCGGTGTAATCATGGTCGTCGTTGGCGAGCCAGAACACGGGCACCACAGGCCGGTCCCATTCGGCCTCGAGACTCTGCGCAAGCGCCGCTGCCGAGAGGGCCTTGTAAATCGTGTAGAGTGGTCCCGTGAACAAGCCAGGCTGCTGCCCGGTGGTAATCGCGAGCGTTCCAGGTTCGAAAAGACGGTCGAGGTTGTGCTTCGCCTCACCAGATGCCAGGAACGCCTGCCGGAGTTCTGGTGCCGGCGATTCAGGGTGATCCACCCAATCGATAGGGTCAATCCCCTCTACCAGAGGAGTGTCGGCAAAACGCATTCAGTCCAATTCCTGATCCACTAGGGTGCCCCCTTGTGATAGGGATGTCCCTGCTGCATCGTGGCCGCACGGTAGAGCTGTTCCACGACGATGACGCGGGCGAGTTGATGGGGGAGGGTCAGAGGACCGAGACTCCAGCGCGCGTCGGCCTCAAGAAGCAACTTTCGCTCGAGCCCGACGGATCCTCCGATGACCAATGCCAACGCACGGCCTCCGCTTCCCCATCGTACAATCTCCTGTGACACCGCGCGACTCGTCAGTGCTGGTCCCTCACGGGCCAGCGCGACCGTGAAGGCATTTCGAGGCAAGACCTTCGCAATACGCTTGGCCTCTTCGAGCCGCTGCATCGCCTCGGTACTGCTGGTACTCGCCTCTTTGACCTCGATCACCGCCACGTTCCAGTATCCGCGCAGGCGTTTGAGATAGGTGTTCGCGGCCTCCTGGTACCAAGGACGTAACTTCCCTACCGCCACGACCGTGATGTGCACAGCTGTTAGGCGTAGAGTCCGCGCAGCCGGTGGATCTCCGCCACGCGATCGATCGCCAGCATGTACGAGGCGGTGCGCATCGTTACTTGATGTTTGGCTGCCATGTGCGCGACCTCGTCAAACGCGCGATTCATGATGAGGGCGAGCCGGTTGTTGACGGTTGCTTCGTCCCAGAAGTAGCCGCCCCGATCCTGGACCCACTCGAAGTAGCTCACGGTCACCCCCCCGGCGTTGGCGAGAATGTCCGGAATGATGAACACACCGTTGGAGGCCAGGATGGTGTCGGCGCCGGCGGTCGTGGGACCATTGGCACCTTCACAGATCACCTTGGCCCTGATCGATTCCGCGTTCTTGGAGGTGATCACGTTCTCCAGCGCGGCCGGAACCAGCACCTCACACTCGAGGCCAAGGAGATCGGCTCCTGGAATGGCCTCTGCCTCGAGGTACTTGTTCTTCTTGGTCCAATCGAGCACATCTGGGATATCGAGGCCGCGGTCGTTATAGAGCGCCCCAGTGTGATCGCTGACGGCGATCACCGACATGCCGTTCTTGGACATGAGATCGGCGGCAACCGACCCGACATTGCCGAACCCTTGAATCGCCACTCGGGCGGTCGAAACCGGGATGCCGAGGAGGGCGAGCGCCGCTTGGGAAGTGAGCATGCATCCTCGTCCGGTCGCTTCCCTCCGCCCATAAGATCCACCCATGACTACCGGCTTTCCGGTGACGACGGACGTGACGGTGTGCCGTGCATGCATGGAATAGGTGTCCATGATCCAGGCCATCACGGTTTCGTTGGTATTCACATCGGGTGCCGGGACATCCGAGTCGGGTCCAAGCAACGTCATGATACCTGAGGTATACCGGCGGGTAATGCGCTCGAGTTCACCGACGGACAGTTCGGAGGGATTGCACACGACCCCGCCTTTGGCGCCTCCAAACGGGATGTTCACGACCGCACACTTCCAGGTCATCCACGCCGCAAGTGCCGTGACTTCGTCGAGGGTCACATCGGGTCTGAAGCGAATCCCACCCTTCCCCGGACCACGCGCACTGTTGTAGATGACCCGATGCCCGGTGAAGACCTCGATGTGGCCATCATCCCGAATGATGGGGACGGACACGGTCAGCTTTTTTTCCGCATGGCGCAGGACCTGATAGAGACCCGGATCGAGGCCCAACAACTGTGCTGCGCTGTCGAACCGAGACATCATCTCTTCGAAGGGGTTGTCGGTAGCGCGGAATCGGGTGTCCCGATCCATTCGGATCACGGATTTCGCGGGACTTAGTTCGGGCGTCATGTTGGCCTTGACGGGTGTCGAAGGGTTGAAGTTCACATCGGGCCGAGGGGGGCAATGACGCCGTCGAGTGCCTGCACGACACCATCATGCCCCTCTTCCCACACCAATTCTAATCTGGCCACGATGGGTTCGGGCACGCTGGCCGGCCAGCGGTCGACGAGTTTCACGGCATCCTTGCGTGTCACGACGAGATAGTCCGACTTGCGCGCCGCTTTGGCCAGCCAAGCAATATCCGCATCGCTGTATGCATGGTGATCACGCCAAGTCGCAACCTGCACGGCAGCGCCGGTACCCTTGGTCTGGGAGATGAAAGCCTCGGGATCACCGATGGCAGACGCGGCTACTACTCGCTTTCCATCCAGCTCGGCGGCGGTGACACGCTTGCCGCTCAAGAGACCCTCATAGGTGGTGACGGACAATTCGACCAGTGCGGCCGGCCCTCGGACCTTGGCGGACAGGCGACGCAGAAACGCCAGCCCGGAAGCACGATCGGCGCGCCGACGAGTGATGATCAGGACATCCGCCCGGCCAAGTGCTCCCATCCCCTCCCTCCAGGGCCCTGCGGGCAACGGCCAGGGAACGGCTCGCGAAGTCTCCGCACTGACCACGACGACGTTGAGATCCCGAAACACATCCTGGCGCTGATAGGCATCGTCGAGTACCAGTACCTGAGCGCCAGCCGCAAGCGCACGTTGCGCTCCGGCGACCCGATCGGGATCCGCGATCACTCGTGCTTCCGGAACAGCCTCCTGGTGGACTCGTGCCTCATCACCACTTCGGTAACCTCGCAAGAGGATCCCGGGTGTCAGCCCCCGGCGGACATAGTGTCCGGCAATCCATGAGGCAACTGGTGTCTTCCCGGAGCCGCCGACGGTCAAGTTCCCGACTGATACCGACGGCAGGGGCAAGAGGCGCACTTCGGCCCATCGCTTGGCAT
>Ga0214472_10008277_pt1 | contig 10866 bp, 7 predicted proteins | sample RVTome_6_FD_207662 | JGI IMG/M metagenome (GOLD analysis project Ga0214472, IMG submission 207662) | Soil microbial communities from uranium-contaminated site in the Upper Colorado River Basin, Wyoming, United States - RVT140D175 | ecosystem: Environmental > Terrestrial > Soil > Contaminated >...
GGTCTGCGGCGATCGGGTGGCTTTCCCCACTTTTGGCTCCGTTCAATCTCTCCAGCCGGGCACCGTGGGAATGGGTTGCAGACCCTGCTGATGCCTGGCCTGGCGAACCTGGCAGATCAGGGACCGAAGGCCTGTCCTCATCGCTTGGCAACGGACTTTCTTGAAGGGGACTATTGCTTGAGCCACCCCGGTAGTGTTTCACCAGGCGCTGGGTACTTCCCGCACCAGGAGGCGCGGCGTATGACTCGATGCCATGTAATTGAGGCTGATCAATGCCGGACTCCGGCTCTCTGGCTACGGAGTCTATCTTACGCGGTGGTATGAAGTGAGACTTAATTGCGGCGCCGACCATTCTGTTTAATGAGCGGCTCACCATTGCGCTGGCCCGGCTTATCTGAGATTGTCTCTTTTGCCGGGATTCGGCTGGCGCAGCTCCAGAAGCGCTTTGGACCGAGTCCACTTTCGCAACATGATCCTGAGTCCTGGAAGGCGATGGTGTATATATATTAGAGAGGGGAAAGTTTCCGAGACTGCCAGTCGAAGAAGATTCCGATGGCTCGTAAGGGGTCGTTCCCATATTCTGGTAGAGGGGGGGCGGACTGATTCTTGGCCCGATGACGTTCAGACTGCTTGACCTATTCTGCTGGTGTATGTTACTTTCGGACTCCCTCGAAGCTAATAGCCGCTGCTGCGAAGAGTCTTCCCATTGTCGCCGACGGGTCAACTTAGCTACCGGTGGAGCAGTCGCGCCGGGTTGATTTTGACCTCTGAGACTGGAGTCCAGAAACCCGACGTCGTCTTGCCTGGCAACTTCAGCCCAAGGCTGGCCCGGCTTTGTCGGACTCGTTGTGGCAGGTGATGGTGCCCCGGATCTGCCGATTAGCTTCTTGCGAAGCCGGTTGATCAACCGGCTTACCGGTCGCACCGAGGAGGCATTCCCTGGTTCCGCAATCACCTTTGCCGTACCATCCGGCCCCGACAACTGAGCCGGATCCCTTCCTGCTTCACCTCCCCTTGCTGCGGGCAAGCCTACCAGTGCAACATTCACAATCTGCCTCGGGGATGTGCCATCAGCCCTTGCTTGCTGGGATTTTAGCAAGCTGCGCAACTGCAGGGTGCCTGCTACTGATGCTTCCCTGCTAGGTCCATTAAGAAATTCTGTACCCAGTTCAACTGACCCTGTTTCCCGAGGCTGCCACTTCCGGGCATTGGTTATAGGTCGCCCCTTTGTTTGGCCGTGCCGCTGAACGGCGGTTTGATTCAGACCTCTATCAGGCTTGGAAGTGGGCCGATGCAAAATGGGCTTGATACCTGAGATATGGTTGGTTCTCTGCCGGGTCGTACCAAGGCCAGAATTGGAAGCCAGACCTATTCTTTGCCGGAAGGGCCGGGCAACACTTCGGTGCGGAGTGGCTGCAGAACTGGGCCTGGCAGGAACGCCCGCTCCTGGTGACTTGTCAGAGGACGTCAGACCTTCTGGCCAGGCTGGCCATTGACCAGAATCCTCCGCAGATTCATAGGGGTAATCTGAGGCCGCAGTTGGACGAAGCCAGGTGGGAGAATACCTGTCCCAACCCGCCGAATTCATGCGAAGGAGGGTGGCTCCAATCCAACTTGACCGGAGCCCGATACGGTGGCCCAGCATTGGGGTTTTCGATCTTGGAAAGGACTCAAGTGAAGGGCCAGAAAGGGGTTTCAACTGGCGGAGTGAACTGTGACGATTGTCCACGTCCCTGACCAGTCGCTGAGCGCCCAGGCAGCAGTTGCCCACACCGTTGGGAGCAGGAATGCCAGTTGCTTCGGCGGCATCGTCCACGGGATTTCCCCCGGTATCACCCAAGGGTAATGATTCCGCCGCTGTTTCCAGGGATGGTTGGTCCCCTGACGGCTGCGTTTCCGGTATCTTGTCGGAAGAATCGCTCAACATTGGTCCTTCATCTCGCAGATGTCGATCTCACCGATGGCGAAAGGTTTTGTTTGTTCAACTTGATCCCATTGTGTGCCAGTTCCAGGCTTTGGACTGCCACGCTATTATCTTCCGCCTTGAAATCCGGACCTTGCCAGCGGACCGGGTAGGCCTCCTTGACGTCCCATCGGATTGCCTCGCTGCAGTCCTGTTCGTAAACTATTATCGAAAAGTTCCGGCGGGTGATTTGACCCGTGGTCGCTTCAGAGAACCAATCCCATAAGGGGACCGCATTTGCCACACCGCCGCGTAAGGTCAAATTCCCGTACTTGATCCTGCCGGGGAGTTTGTGCTCATGGTCATTCACTCCCCCCTCTTTGAAGGTCTCAATTTCTATTTCGCCACTTAAACCAGAGCATTCCTTAAAAACCGCCACCAACTGGCTATCGAAGTCAACGTAGAAGCGGCTGCTGGTAAGTTCCTCGTTGTAAACAGGCATTGTCTGTCTTAGCTCCAGGTATCGATTCGCCGATCCGCGGGGTGCGCCTGATTCAAGTTCTTAGCCAGGCGCACTCCATCAAATACCGCCAGGTCAATGGGAGGCCTTCCTTGAGACTCATTCAAGAGGACTCGTTCAGGCGCTGGTTTATCTTTGATACCTCTTCAACCCACCGTATCCGGTCCAGATGTTCCAGTCCAAGCAGTTGATCAAAGTGCCAATGGAGATGATAGGCTAGATAGGCCAATTCCTCATACAACCTTATCTGGGGGTACACCGCTATGCCCCCATTGGCACCAGTAGTTCCCCCGGTTCGACGTCAAATTCAGTCTTGCAGCTGGGACAGGCTACCTGACCTAGAGAGCCGCCACCTTCATTAATGGACCGGTAGAACTCCTGGAGGTAGGTCAAATCTGCGGTGAACATACGCTCAACTACCCCGGTGTTTATGCTGTCCAGGTTACCCAACCGTGTTATGACCCGCGAGAGGATTATCACCGTGAGGTAAGCCTCATTATTCTTTACCCTGGCATCCCTGATTGGCGTAATCTCATCCATAGCGGTAGCCAATCTCATCACACCGTCGCGGTGGACTGTTCCCTCCGAGTCCACATATCCTTTTGGCAAGCGAAATGAATACTCAGTCTGCAACATGGCTAATTCTTCCTTTCCAGTCGTTCGTGAGCGATGCTGACTTCTTCAACGGCGACCGAATTGTCGTCAGCCTTCACGTCGGGGCCTTTCCATGAGGAAGGCCAACCATTGTAAAAGTTGAACCTGGCCTTCTCTTCCATGGCATGGTTATACAGAATTACTGAGCCATCGCGCCGGGCTCCCTTGTCAACCTGACCATTTATGATCTCCTGCCGCCAATCCCATAGGGCCTTGTCATCACTAATACCCCGACTCAGGGTAAGGTCGTCGTAGCTAAGGGTTCCCGGAATCTTCTTCAAAATGGCTTTGCCATCGGGGCCCACCGACTGCTCTACAATCACCTCCGATTTGTTGTTGAAACCGCTGGCCGCAGCGAACCAGCCCAACACTACTCCGTCCACTTCCAGGGCAAAACGGGCACCTATTAACGGATCTCTCTCAGCCATAATCTTGCTTTCTCCCTCCTAATTGTTTCGACTGTTCCCAGGGTAATACGCTGAAATATCTGCCGGATTATGCGTTGGGACTCCACTGACTGATTCGGAAGATCACGAACTCGGCCGGCTTCACCGGTGCGATCCCGATTTCGGTAACGACCATACCCAGGTCCCGGATAGCCAGAGGATTGGTCTCCTCGTCGCATTTGACAAAGTAGGATTGGGCAGCGGTAGCACCGAACAGCGCCCCGTTCCTCCACTGAATGTCCAGGAAGGAGCTAATGTTGCGGTTGATGCGCTGCCACAGCGCGTAGTCGTTGGGCTCGAACACCACCCACTGCGTCCCGTTATAAATTGATTTCTCGATCATGTTAAACAGGCGTCGTACGTTCAGGTAGGTCCAAGACGAGTCGCTGGACAATGTGCGCGCTCCCCAAACTCGAATACCCCGGCCCGGGAATGCGCGGATACAGTTGATGCCCTGGGGATTCAGTACATCCTGCTCTCCCTTGGTCATCCGATACTCAACATCGGTAGCTCCGGCGATTACCTCGTTGGCTGGCGCTTTGTGTACACCTCTGGTGTTGTCATTTCGGGCCCAGACGCCCGCCATGTGCCCGCAGGGAGGTACCAGAATATTTTCGCCGGTACTTGGATCAAACACTTTGATCCAAGGGTAATAAAGGGCGGCGTATGAGGAGTCGTAGTTGGCCTCTCCGGTGCGCCAGTCCCGGATGCGTTGGGGTTTCATGTCGGGTGGCGCGTCGAGGATGGCGACCCGATCCTTCATATTCTGGCAATGGTCAATCATGGCCTGCTGCACCGACTGAACATGCTCCAGGGTTACGCTGCCTTGCTTGTAGGCGGCCATCAGGTCGGGTACACATAGAATCGTCACGTCTTCCGGCAGCTCCAACCCCCCAATACCGGTCCGTTCGGTAACGTCTCCAACAAAATCTTCCGGCTTCGCCGCCGGAACCTGCGCCGAAGTTTGGGCCAGCGGACCGGCAACCTTAATGGTGAATCGGTAGGTGCCGGTCTTTGGAAGGCGTTGCGTCACTGCACCAGCGACCAGGCGAAGGTTCTCGGCCTGGATAAAACTCGATTGCGCGACCACCGTTTCCACATAGAAAGGACTATTTACTTGAAAATTGAGGTGATCGTAGACTTCGTCCGGCTGGCCGGGCTTCTTCACCGTAAGTTTGAACTGCTCGGTCAGCGGCACGCCGCCATCCGCGTCGCCGCCAGCATCTGCCGCCGGGGGGGTGGCGTCGCCGATTTCCACCGTCAAGTCATGGGCTTGCTCTGGCGGGACCTTCAGGTTCAGACGGAGGGTATCTTGCGCCCTGGTGGCGCGGTTAGGCAGGCCGAGGGGCTCCGCGGTGGTCAGCGCCGCTGCCGGCCCGGCGCCATTTTGCGAGGGACTCCCGATGCTCACAATGTAGCAGCGGCTTCCGCCATTGTTGAAGTACCCGTATACGCTATGGGCCAGGTAAGAACCTTCGAGATGGCCGCCAAACTTCTCCAGGAATTGCGACCAGTTGGTTACCAGGCTGGGGCCGGGAGGTTCATCAGCCGGTACTTTCTCGGTAATTCCGACAAAAGCGGCCATGGCCGTGCCCACTGGTGATATGGGCATACTGCCTTTGTTGACCTCTTCTACATATACGCCCGGAGATAGATATTCAGGCATTTCTTGCCCCCTTAAATTTGTCTTTTGCTAATTTTCGACGGATGGTTATTTTCAACTACTTGCCCATTTGCGCCCTCCTCGTCCTAGATGCCCACTTCGTATGAGTTGCTGGGCACGGCAAGCTCCGCGCGCTGTTCCTCCATCCCAGGGACAGAGATTGCCAGCGTGTACCTACCCCTGGGAACCCGGGAGAACCGGAACCGACCTTGACCATCGGTCAGGGCGTCCAGACCGCGTTCCAACAGTGTAACGGTGACTCCCGATATGCCCTGTTCCGGGTTTTCCTTCTGGTGTATTCTGCCGCCAATCTGGAGGAGCAGCTCCTCGGCATTAGCCAGGCCATTGCCATTGGCCTGGTACCCAACCCGCAACTGAGAAGAGAGGACCAGCCCGACCGAGATTTCCTGCTGCAGGTCCAGCCGCAGGATCAGCCGGTAATCAATAGCGGGTTTGATGTCGTTGTCGAGGGCCCCCCAGTAGTCAGCCGGGCTCTGGATAATTCCCGCTGGATGAGCGGCGAAGGCGGGAATTTCCTGGTTTACCAATTGTCCCTGGAGCAGATCGGCGGGTAACATGGGATTTTGCAGCAGGGTCAGCAGCACACGGGCTAGCAGGCGGTGCTCGTCCTCCACTTCGCTGGCGAAGGCGGTGATGTTGTAAGAAAGGTCCACCCGGAAGTCGGGACGGCTTTTGACCGCCGTGTTGTTGGGGCCAGGCCGCACCCTCCAGGGTGTAGGGTCCTTCAGGTCCAGGTTCTCCCGTATATCGTAGAGGTACAGATTGACGGTGGGCCTGGTGATGCCCGCCGCCCAGTCCCGGGTTGGCATGTCGAAGACAATGTCCACTTCCCCCGAGTCCAGATGGCCTCGCTGTATTAACATTTGCCTGATGGTTTCATCCAGGTCTGCGAACATGGGTTAGTTTTACTCCTGCGATACGGAAATGCGATGCATGCCATGCATTAGCCAGCGGGATCAAGGGATTTCATGGAATGTGCCGCCTCGCGGATTTCCGGTGGGGCCTTCAATCAAAGTTATCCGGTGGAACTGCTCCAGGTTCTTGGTGCGCCACTTGCGCCGGGTCGGCCCTGGGCCTCCTTGAGAGTCTCCTGCCGACTCCACAGTGACGAACTCCACATGGCTTTCCCTGGCATCAACCTCAGCCACCATTCGGATATGGCCACCGCCTTTCACCACCCATGCCTGGCCAGGGCGGAGATCTGTGGGCTGGTTCACTCGAGGCCCGTTGGCGAAACTTTGGGCGTTACGTATCCTGGCAGTCGAGGGCAATGGGCTTTTGGGTGGCCCCAAGAGTGCACCGCGAGTTTGTTCGGCCCGAAGTGCAGCTTGTGCGACCAAACCCGAGCAATCCACTCCAACGCGTGTCTCGTTAATCCACTTTTGAATAATCTCTTGAATCTGAACGTCGGGTAGATCGATCAATTTCTGGTCTCGGGTCAGTTTCCCCTTCTTTCTGGAATACCTGGTTATGATGCCCAATTCAATTGCCTTCTCCACGAATTTCTTCACGTCCACAGGTGTGGCTTTCCCGTACTGGACGGTCTGTCCCGCACTGCGGGATCCTCCACCGTCGCTCACCATTACACTAGTCTCTTCGTTCAATGCCTTGACAATGCGTCCAAAACTTACTCGCTGTCGCTCATTTTTAACGTCCGCCTCTCCCTCGTTTGTAGCAATGAAGTAAACGGCCTGTACCTTCACTAGAAATCCCCGGAGCGGTCCAATAAAACCTTCAGGCCGTTCTTCGGACCAACTGACCTCAATATTTTCAAAATCGTTTAGCAAGCCCAGAATCGTACTGCTGACGGCAGTGTCTTCCTCCCGTTCCGCTTGGGTCAGACCGGTACTCTCGGCGCTATCCGACGTTGCGTTCGCTCTCGGCTCCTCGGTCTGAAGTTGCAACCCCACCCAATCCCTTTGAACGGGAGTGCTTTCTTTCGTGATTCTTGAATGCTCCGCCAGTCGCTGGACATAGTAATTACCATAGTCTCGCTGGATCTGCCGCACCATCTTGGCCCGCTGTCGGGCGTTGGCCGGCAGCGACATTCGGGGGTCACCGAGCAAAGCGGCGTGACGCCGGAAAGTTTCCTGGCTGTAACTTGCTGGTATGGAGACCAGCAATCCTGGCTCCATACCGTTCAGCGCCGGTGGTGGGCCGCCAACCTCGCCAGTAGATCTCTGTCTCCGGCTATTCAGGTCCACCTGATCTCGATTTTTTCCTGTGCCATTCCTGAAAGAAGTCATGCAATTCACTGTGCTCGTCACTGTCCTCGAAGCCAGTTCGCTCTGGGTCTGGTTATGGGCAACCCTAGAACTTGAGCGTGAAAGTAGCCATTACTCCCTCTGGTTTGTCGAGAGGACCTTTGACATCGATGGTAAGCTCGATATTCTCTGACAGGGATATGGGGATAGAAGGGACCTCTGTTTTGGTAGCGATCATCGCGGCCAGAGTTCCGGCGCCCAGGGTTAGAGTCAGGGGCATCCCTTTCTTACTGAGCAGAAACTCCTTGGCCTGCTGCTTCAACTGTTTGCCGACCCCGGTTTCCAGGAGGGTCTTCCCGGTGGTCTTCAGGGCTTCTTCGTATTCGCTCTTCTGCTCGGGCTTTTTACCCTCGGCGACGTGGGCAATGGTTTCCATGAGCGCTACCCATCGGTCTTCATCGGCTTTGACGTCGTTTTCTGTGGGTTGCCGGGCTATAATTTCCCCTTGCCTGGCTAAAGCCATCTCGTCTTCGTCGGGAGCGCGGGCCAGAGCCATCTCGTCTTCCTCCTCAGCCTGGCGTGCGGCAGCTACTGGGAGCTCTTCCTCCTCGGCCTGGCGTGCGGCAGCTACTGGGAGCTCTTCCTCCTCGGCCTGGCGTGCGGCAGCTACTGGGAGCTCTTCCTCCTCAGCCTGGCGTGCGGCAGCTACTGGGAGCTCTTCCTCCTCAGCCTGGCGGGCGGCAGCTACTGGGAGCTCTTCCCCCTCGGCCTGGCGTGCGGCAGCTACTGGGAGCTCTTCCTCCTTGGCCTGACGGGCTACCCCGCTCTGACTTACCACAGACTCGGCCACCTTGGCCGCCTCTAGCTCAGAGGCGTCATTGGGTGAAGTGACCCGGTCTGGGCCGCTACCGGAGGGTGTCGCTCCCTGCTGTTGGACCACGTGGGTCAACTCGTGGGCCAGCAGTTCCTTTCCCGCTGACGTTCCCGGAGAATAATTCCCCCCCTGGAAAAATATATCGCTCCCGGTGGTAAACGCTTTTGCCTGAACATCTTCGTTGAGGGAGTTCGCCTCTCCGCCGGTGTGTACCTTAACATCACTAAAGTCTTGCCCGAAAGAATTTTCCATCTCAGACCTGGTTTCAGTATCCAGAGGCTGCCCCGACCCCTGTTGAGCGGCAATGCGGTCAGTTATGTCGGAACTCACCTGGTTAGGGTCTGTCGCCTCGTCGGCATCAGGCTGCACCAGACGCGCCAGCATTCGATTGACCCGTTGGTTGCCATACCTTCGCTGAAGCTCTCGCACCGCCTGCGACCGCTCTTCGCGACTGAGGGAGAGAAGTCTTGAAATATCGGCGTCACCTGGGGCAGGGGTGCTGGTCCTGCCTGAGGACTTGCCATCCTTGGCCGCCGCGTTCCGCCGCGCTCTTCCCGATTGTCGTCCAGGGTTTCGCTGCGTGTGCCGGTCTGCTCCAGGCATTCCTTCCCTCCTATAGTGCTGATCCTCTTGCTAGCTCGAAATAGGGGCCAAACTCGCTCTCTACCAGCAACCTGCCAATCTTCTGGTATTCCCGTTTTGTGGCCCAAATCATATGTCTCATACCAATGGCAGTGCCCTCCTGGGCTGCCAGAAAGGCTGCCGACACTGCGATGTTCTTGATATTGCCTCCTGCTGCTTTGAAATGGCGGGCCAGAAAAGAGAGGTCTACGGTGTCGTCCAGTGGTGCCTCCGATGGGAAGATCTGCTGCCAGATCTGGAGCCGGTACTCTTCTTCCGGGAAGGGGAACTCCACTGCTACGTGGAGCCTCCGGACGAAAGCCTCATCTATGTTCTTGCGGAAATTGGTGGCCAGTATGACAATTCCCTGGTATTCCTCCATCTTCTGGAGCAGGTAGCTGATTTCGATGTTGGCGTAGCGGTCATGAGAATCTCTTACTTCAGAGCGCTTGCCAAAGAGCGCATCGGCTTCATCGAAGAACAGAATCGCGTTGCTGTCCTGGGCCTCACGAAAAATTCGGTCAAGGTTCTTCTCGGTTTCACCGATGTACTTGCTGACAATCGATGAAAGGTCAATTTTGTAGAGGTCCAGGCCCAGTTCCCCGGCCATAATCTCGGCGGACATAGTTTTACCAGTGCCTGATGGCCCGGCGAAAAGAACATTCAGGCCCTTTCCCAGGTTACTTTTGCGTTGAAATCCCCATTGGCCATAGACCACCGACCGATTTGCAATGTACCCGCACATCTCCCGCAGTTGGGTCTTCTGGTCCAGAGGCAGGACAATGTCATCCCAGGAGTAATGGACCTGGATTTTCTGGGCCAGAACGGACAATCTCTGCCCCGAGTGCCAGCGGGCCGCTACGTACAGGTCCTCAGAAGTTATCACCGGGTCCTGCCAGAAACGCAACTGGGCCAGGTCCCGGCCGGTGGCTACAACTCGCTTAATCTGACCGCCGCTAAAGTTGAACTTGCTGGCGATCAAGGCCAGGTCGGGCGGAGATATCTGGTTTTGGTGAGCATCCAGGCAAATCTCCCACAGGATCCGCCGTTCGGGGAACTCCGGCAGAGGCAAGTGGACCGTAAACATGGACAGTTCCTCCAGCCCCTGGTCCAAACGCCAAGGCACTTCACCGGCGATGATGGTCAGTTGAAATCGCTGAGAGAACTCCCGATACATTGCTTGCTGCAATGCCCGATGTTGGGAGTCATCATTAAACAGCAGGTGGAAATTTTCCCAATACAAGACTGCGTTCTGGAGCAAGGCCTCCCGAAAGGCCAAACGCACTAGCTTTTCGGGAGGCGACTCGGACTCTTGAGACCCGCCGATGTCGACAATGAGGAGGGGTTTGGCCAAGTCTTTACTAAGGGCGCGCGCCAGGGTCTTCTTACCTGAGCCTCGTGGTCCCACCAGTTGCAGTAGCGGACCTGGTTGCTCCGGGAACCAGTGCCCGAGATGCTCCCTGAAAGCGTTCAGATCAGAAAGAATGTCGGGAGAAAGCACCACGTCATCCCAGCTGGTATGAACCAGGTCTGAATGGGCTGCAGACAACAACCGGCTATCCAGAGCATCGATTCCCAACAAGAAGTTGGTTATTCGGGGGTCCAGACGCAAGACCTGGGCCAGAAATGACCCGTCCTTGCTGTAGGTGTCCTCTGAGATTTGGACCAGTTCATGCCTGAGTAGAGAGCCGGAGTAACCGAAGGACTTCCTCCGGGCCACGCGCTCCTCCAGGTTGTCGCACAACAATGTTAGCGCCAGGTTTACCGTGGGTCGCTTCTTCCCCACGTCATCTTGCAGATAGGCGTAGAGGGTCTCATAGTGCAGGTCCACCTCCGGCGCCAGACACAGGATAAGCACCCCCGCATCCCAGGAAGACAGATGGAAAATGTCCTGCAATCGCTTCAAGCGCAGGGGAATTCCCTGTTCCAGGCTAGTCTGAATTCTGGATTCTATTGTCTG
>Ga0214472_10008278_pt1 | contig 10865 bp, 10 predicted proteins | sample RVTome_6_FD_207662 | JGI IMG/M metagenome (GOLD analysis project Ga0214472, IMG submission 207662) | Soil microbial communities from uranium-contaminated site in the Upper Colorado River Basin, Wyoming, United States - RVT140D175 | ecosystem: Environmental > Terrestrial > Soil > Contaminated >...
GGCCGGTGCGCCCACAGGAGTGGCACCTCACGATGCGGTTCTTCGGCGAGGTCGACGATCCGACAGTCGACAGGGTCATGGCGGCGATGGACGGCGCCGACCTGGGGCCGCGATTCACCATCAGGTTGGGCGGTCTCGGCGCCTTCCCGAAGGCGAGCGCCGCCCAGGTGCTCTGGGTGGGCCTGGTGGAGGGTGCGGAACGGGCCACCCTTCTGGCGGAGCGCGCCGACGAGGCACTCGTCGCTGCGGGGCTCGAACCACAGGACCGCCCGTATCGACCGCATCTGACCGTGGCCCGGCTTCGCCCCAGCGAGTCGGTGAGTCAGGTCATCGGTGGTGCCGGGGTGATCGACGTCCGATGGGAGGTCGACCGCGTCGTGCTGTACGAAACCCGGCTGCGAAGGGGCGGGGCCAGGTACCGTGAGGTGGAGGAGTTCCCGCTGGAGTAAGTAGCGAGTAGCGAGTAGCGAGTGGCGAGTGGCGAGTAGCGAGCCGTCGCTTGGTTCTTGCGTACCGAACACCTGTTCGCCTAGCATGCGGTCTTCGACCCAGATACCATGCATGTAATTCCCCGGAATCCTGTCGTACCCGGGTCGTAGGTTCTCCGCACAGACATCAAACCCGGCAAAGGAGCCCACAGTGGAACGGGACAAGTCGCTCGACATGGCGATGTCGCAGATCGAGAAGCAGTTCGGCAAGGGCGCCATCATGAAGCTCGGCTCGGATCACGCCCAGCACATCGAGGCGATCCCGACGGGTGCCCTGGCACTCGACCTGGCACTCGGCATCGGCGGTGTCCCGCGCGGGCGGATCGTGGAGATCTACGGCGTGGAGAGCGGCGGCAAGACGACGCTCGCCCTGCACATCATCGCCGAGGCGCAGCGCAACGGCGGCATCGCCGCCTTCATCGACGCCGAACACGCCCTCGACCCGGCATACGCCCAGGCGCTCGGTGTCGACGTGGATGAGTTGCTCATCTCGCAGCCCGATACCGGCGAACAGGCTCTCGAGATCACCGAGATGCTGATCCGCTCCGGAGCGCTCGATGTGATCGTCATCGATTCGGTCGCCGCCCTGGTGCCTCGCGCCGAGATCGAGGGCGAGATGGGAGACAGCCATATGGGTCTGCAGGCCCGCCTGATGTCCCAGGCGCTCCGCAAGCTCGCCGGATCCATCAATCGCTCCCACACGACGGCGATCTTCATCAATCAGATCCGGGAGAAGATCGGTGTCATATTCGGCTCGCCCGAGACGACTCCCGGGGGCCGCGCCCTCAAGTTCTACTCGTCGGTGCGGATCGAGGTACGGCGTATCCAGACGATCAAGGAAGGCCAGGAGTCGATCGGGAACCGGGTGGTGGCCAAGGTGGTCAAGAACAAGGTGGCGGCGCCCTTCCGCAACGCCGAGTTCGACATCATGTTCGGAACGGGTATCTCCCGCGAGGGAAGCCTCCTCGACGTGGCGGTCGAGCAGGATGTGGTGCGCAAGAGCGGCGCCTGGTACACCTATGACGACGACCAGCTCGGCCAGGGCCGGGAGAACGCCAAGCGATTTCTGCGGGAGAATCCGGAGGTCGCCATGCAGCTGCAGGCGCGGGTACTCGCTGCCGTTGGCCTCAACGGAGATCGGCCCAGAGCAGTGGAGGAGACAGCAGACGACGAGGAGCCGGAGGCCGAAATGGTCGGGTCGATCGAGCGGGTCGACGGGACCGCCGACGAGGACTGACTCTCACATCCAGGCTCTAGAGGTACGATGAAGTCCGGTCGGTGTTCCGATCGGACTTCATCACATTCCCCAACCCCTGCCCCCGGGAAGGAGCCAGATCATGAGGACGGCCCTGGTGGTTGCGCTCACCGCGCTTCCGGCCATCACGGTCGGTTTCGTCCTGGGCAGGCGGGTCCTGCGCCGGGGCATCGGCAAGGCGGGCCGGCACGCCGAAGTGCTCGTGGCCGAGGCACGCGTCGAGGCGCAGCGAGTGCTCGACCGGTCGGAGGGTGAGGCTCGTGCCCGGGCTGAGGCCTACCGGGAGCACGAGGAGGAGAGTCTCGCCAATCGACGCCTGGAGGTCGAGTCGCAAGAGGCGCGGATGATGCAGCGGGAGGCGACGCTCGAGCAGCGAGCCTCGAACCTCGCCCATCGAGAGCGTTCGCTGGTGGACCAGGAGCGCAGCCTCCTGGACTCCGAAGCGGCGGTGGATGCGATGCGCGATCAGGCCCGCGAGGCGCTCGAGTCGGTGGCCGGCTTCGATGCCCACACCGCCAAGGAGGAGCTGCTGCGTCGCGTGGAGGATGAGGCCAATCGCGAGGCGATGGTCCTGGTCCGGGATCTGGAGATAAAGGCCCGGGAGGAGGCCGAGCGGCGGGCCCGCCGCATCCTCACCACCACCATCCAGCGGCTTGCCTCCGACGTGGTGGTCGAGGCGACCGTGGCCACCGTTGCCCTCCCGAGTGACGACATGAAGGGTCGGATCATCGGGCGCGACGGTCGCAACATCCGCGCCTTCGAGGCGGTCACCGGGGTCAACATCATCGTCGATGACACCCCCGAGGCGGTGTCGCTATCGGCGTTCGATCCGGTGCGCCGGGAGATCGCCCGTCTCGCACTGGAACGCCTGATCGCCGACGGTCGGATCCACCCGGCCTCTATCGAGGACGCCTATGAGAAGGCCGCCTCAGATGTGGAGCAGAGCGTGAAGGACGCCGGTGAATGGGCGACGCTCGAGGTGGGCGTGTCACGGCTCCACCCCGAACTGGTGACCCTGCTGGGTCGGCTGAAGTACCGCCTCTCCTACGGGCAGCCGGTCCTCCATCATCTCGTCGAGAGCGCCAAGGTGGCGCACATGCTGGCTTCGGAGCTCGGTGTCGATCCGGAGGAGGCCTCCCGTGCCGCCTTCCTGCACGATATCGGAAAGGCGGTGAGCCACGAGCTCGGCGGATCCCACGCCATGGTCGGCGCCGAGATCGCCAGGCGGTTCGGTGAGGAGGCCGGGGTGGTCCACGGCATCGAGGCCCATCACAACGAGGTGGAGCCGCGGACTCTCACCGCCATCATCGTCCAGGCCGCGGACGCGGTGTCGGCAGCACGTCCCGGTGCCCGACGCGAGGCCGTCGAGTCGTACGTGCGCCGTTTGGAACAGCTGGAGGCGATTGCGACCAGCTTCGCCGGCGTCGAGAAGGCATTTGCCATGCAGGCAGGCCGCGAGGTGCGGGTGGTGGTCGATCCCGGCGTGGTCGACGACCTGGGCGCTCACGATCTTGCTCGGCGCATCTCCCGTCGTGTCCAGGAGGATCTCAACTATCCCGGTCAGATCCAGGTGACCGTGATCCGGGAGCTGCGGGCGACCGACGTGGCCCGATGACCCTCGTCGAGCTCGGCACTCCGACGGTGAGAGAACGTCGGGTGCCGACGCGATCGGGGCGACGATATCTGGTCCGGACCTTCGGCTGCCAGATGAACGAGCACGACTCGGAAAGGATCTCGGGACTGTTCGAGGCCGACGGCATGGTCCGGGCGAACGACGTTGGTGATGCCGACGTGGTGATGATCAACACCTGCTGTATCCGCGAGAACGCCGACAACCGTCTCTATGGAAACCTGGGACAACTGAAGGCGATAAAGGACGAGCGACCCGACATGCGAATCCTGGTGGGCGGATGCCTCGCCCAGAAGGACCGCGACATCGTGCAGAGGAAGGCGCCGTGGGTCGACGTCGTGTTCGGCACCCACAACCTCCATCGCGTGGTCGACCTCCTCGACCGCGCCGAGGAGTGGGGACCGGTGACCGAGATCTGGGACGAGACCGCTTCCATCGATGATGTGCCATCCACGCTGCCGACGCGGCGCGAGACCACTCACTCGGCATGGGTCACGATCACGATCGGCTGCGACAACGCCTGTACCTTCTGCATCGTCCCTTCGGTGCGGGGTCGGGAGATCTCGCGTCGCCCCGGCGACATCGTGCGCGAGGTCAACGACCTCGCGCGGTCCGGGGTGGTGGAAGTCACACTGCTCGGCCAGAACGTCAACTCGTACGGGCGCAGCCTGCTCGTCGACGGCAAGCGTCGACCGATCTTCGCCGACCTGTTGCGTCGGGTCGGCGCCGTGGACGGCATCCGCCGAATTCGGTTCACCAGCCCCCATCCCAAGGACATCAAGCCCGACGTGGTCGAGGCGATGGCCGACACTCCCGCCGTGTGTGAACAGCTCCACCTGCCGCTGCAGAGCGGGAGCGCGTCGATCCTGCGGGCGATGCAGCGGGGATACACCCCGGAGCGGTTCCTGGCCAAGCTCCGCATGGCCGAGGGAATCGTCCCCGGGCTGGCGACCTCAACCGACATCATCGTGGGGTTCCCCGGTGAGACGGAGGATGACTTCCAGGCCACGCTCGACGTGGTCGCCGAGGCCCGTTTCGACGGTGCCTACATGTTCATCTACTCGCCGCGTCCGGGAACCCGGGCGGCTGAGATGCCGGACCAGATCGATCCCGCTGTGGCGTCGGAGCGGTTCTCGCGCCTGGCGACGCTCCAGAGGCGGATATCCCTCGAGAAGAACGAGGCCCTAGTGGGGACGGTGGTGGAGGGACTGGTCGAAGGCCCGTCCCGCAAGGACCCGACGGTGGCCACGGCGCGGACTCGAACCAACAAGGTGGTCCATGTCGCCGGTGCCTTCGAACCCGGGTCCTTCGTTGACGTGGCCGTCGACGAGGCTGCCCCGAGTCACCTCGTCGGGAGGCTGGCCGTCTGACCCTTCTCGCGGCGATCGTCGGTCCGACCGCATCGGCGAAGTCGGAGGTCGCCCTCGCCCTCGCCGAGCGGACGGGTGCGGACATCGTCTCGGTCGACAGCATGCAGGTGTATCGCAGCATGGACATCGGTACCGCCAAACCTTCATCGGCGGAACAGGACCGGGTCACGCACCACCTGATCGACCTGATCGAGCCGGAGGAGCGCTTCACCGTCGCCGAGTACCAGGCGGCCGGTATCGCGGTCCTCGATGATCTGGAGTCCCGTGGTCGTCCGGCGATCATTTGCGGCGGGAGTGGGCTCCACTTTCGAGCGCTGGTCGACCCGATGACGTTCCCCGGCCACGACGACACGATTCGTGCGGTAGTGGAGGCGCTGTCGGCGGAGGAGGCACGGGATCGGCTGCTGGCCGCAGATCCATTGGCCGGCGAGGTCGTCGACCTGGACAACCCCCGGCGGGTGACGAGAGCCGTCGAGATCTTCGAGGTGACGGGAGAGACCCCATCGGAGCGTGCTTCGGGACCAGAAGCAGTCGCGCTGCGTGAGTATCACCCGAGGGTGCCTTTCGTCGCGGTGGGGGTGGATCCGGGGGATGCGTTGCCCGGACGGGTCGAGCGGCGCCTCGATGGGATGCTGGCTGTCGGCTGGTTGGAGGAGGTGGTCGGCCTCAGCGAGCGGATCGGTCCGACGGCCCGTCAGGCGGTGGGATACCGGGAACTCCTGCGGGTGGTCGAGGGCGAGTGGCCCATGGACACCGCCCGAGAGCGGATTCTCGGTGCCACGACGTCGCTCGCCCGTCGCCAACGAACCTTTCTGCGTCGGGACCCGCGGGTCTGGTGGGCCGAGTGGGATGATGATCCGCGCCGCCTGGCCGATGCGGCGGGTCGCCACCTCGAGGGGGCCGGATGGACTTCGTGAAGATGCAGGGCCTGGGTAACGACTTCGTCGTGGTGGACGGCCCGTTCACGCCCTCGCCGGACCAGGTGGCCGTCTGGTGCGATCGACGCCGCGGGGTTGGCGCCGACGGGGTGCTCGTGGTGACCCCCGTGGACCGGACCGCCGTGGAGATGGGCTATTGGAACGCCGATGGCTCTGCCGCGGAGATGTGCGGAAACGGGCTGCGCTGTGTGGCGAGACACGCCCTGGACTCGGGGATGGTGGACGGGTCCGGGTTCACCGTGCACACACCGATCGGACCCCGCTCCGTCCTGGTGGGCACGGAGGCGATCCGGGCCGAGCTGGGCCCGGTGTCGGTCGGTGAGAACGGCCCGACGATCGCCGGGTACGACTTTGCGGTGGTGTCCGTGGGCAACCCCCACGCGGTCACGTTCGTCGACGACGCCTACTCGGTGCCGATCGAGGTTTCGGGGCCCCTCGTGGAAACGGATCTGGCGTTTCCTCAGCGAACCAACGTCGAGTTCGCCACGGTCGCCTCGGCGGACGAGATCCACCTTCGGGTGTGGGAGCGCGGTGTCGGGGAAACACTCGCCTGCGGCACCGGCGCCGCGGCGACGGCCGCGGCCGCCCACGCGCTCGGGATGACCGGCTCTCGGGTACTGATCCACCTGCCCGGCGGCACGCTCGGTGTGGAACTCATCGATGGCGTCGCCTGGATCGAGGGACCGGCCGTGGCTGTGTTCCGCGGGACCCTGCCCGCCTGAGTCTCAGATGGACCGAAGGACGGCGACGACTTTGCCGATGATCTCGACACCGCCGCGGAGCACGATCGGCTCGTAGGCCGGATTCTCCGCAAGGAGCACCACTCGGTCGGCCTCGCGGCGGAAGCGCTTGACCGTCGCCTCCTCGCCGTCGATCAGCGCGGCGACGATCTCGCCATTGCGTGCCTCGGGCTGGCGCCGAACGACGACGAAGTCGCCGTCGAAGATGCCGGCGCCGATCATCGAGTCGCCACGCACCCGCAGCATGAACACCGGGTCGTTGCCCACCAGTTGGGTCGGGAGCGGGAAGATCTCCTCGATGTCCTCTTCGGCGAGGATCGGAGAACCGGCTGCGATCCGACCTACCAGGGGGACGTCGCGAACGGGTGCCCTGCGCAGTTCGGTCCCGGTGGCCCCGTTGTCGACCACTTCGATGGCACGGGGCTTCGTGGGGTCGCGGCGGAGATACCCGCCTTCGACGAGTGACGACAAATGGCTGTGGACGGTGGAGGGGGAGCTCAGACCGATCGCTTCGCCGATCTCACGGACCGACGGCGGGTAGCCCCTTCGATTCACCGTTTCGAGGATCAATTCGAGGATCTGGCGCTGGCGCTCGGTCAGGTCGGTTGGGGTCATCAGAACCTCCTTCAGCCGTGACGCTACCCGGATCGCGTCCGCGATACAAACATATGTTCGACTTGACAAACGAACACGCGTTCGATACCTTTGCCCTCCCAGAGCGAACACACGTTCGTGTCATACCCGGTTCGTAGGGTGTGGAGCGTGTGAGGGCCTCCCCGGAGGCTCTGCAATACGGACAAGGAGGGACCAGCGCCATGACGATTTCCATCACCCGACAGCAGCGGGTCGTGGTTCTCCTCACCTCAGTCGCCCTGGCGCTGGTCCTCCTGTTCGTATCCTCGGTCTCGGCTTCCGACCCCACCGACGCCGGCGCCTCAGACTGGACGGCGACGCACCTGGTCGTCGGTGGTGACACGCTGTGGGAGATCGCGCTCGACGTCACCGCATCGGGCGACGACGTCCGCACCGTGGTCGAGGACATCAAGCGGCACAACGGCCTGACCAGCAGCCTGATCGTCCCCGGGCAGGTGCTCTTCCTCCCGTCGGGCTGACCCGCGAGCCGATCTCGCGGCTCCACTCAGCGGGGTAGCCTCCGAGCGTCATGCGTTGTTTCCACTGTGGCGCCGCCGATACGCGCGTCATCGACAGTCGCCCCGCCGAAGGGAATGCGGCGATCCGGCGACGGAGGCTGTGCGAGTCATGTGGCGAGCGGTTTACCACCTATGAACGTCGGGAGCCGGCGACGATGGTCCGCAAGCAAGATGGGCGACTCGAACCGTTCGCTCCCGAGAAGATCGCTGCCGGGGTGTCGAGTGCGCTCGCCGGTCGCCCCGTGCAGGAGCGAGCGGTGGCTGTGCTCGTCAGCGAGATCGAGAGCCGAGCCCAGGCGTACGGCGGCCCGGTCCCGACGGCCGAGATCGGCCAGTGGGTACTCGAGGCCCTACGTCCCCTCGACGAGGTGGCCTACCTCAGGTTCGCATCCGTGTACAAGGAATTCGAGGGCGCCAGCGATTTCGAAAAGGAGATGGCGGCTCTCGAGGACCCTTCCTGAGGTTCAGGCCGTTCCGAAACCCGACTCCTGGAGTGCGCTGAGCAACGCCAGTGAGTCCGCGGTGATGTCGCCTTCGACCGACTCGAGCCGGCTGTCGAGGATCGCTCGGATCCGAGCCGTTTCGGTGCGCGCCTCCTGGAGGAGTTCGGTCGTGGTCTCGGTCTCGCCCCGGCGGAGTGACAGCAGGTATTGGTCAGACCAAACCTGGAGTCCGTCGACGAAGGTACCGAACTGGTCCCGCAGATCTCCGAACGCTACTTCGTCGGTGAGCCGAGCCATGGCAGCGACCGCTCCGGCGCGGTAGTCGGCCAGGCTCCGTTCGGCGGATGCGATCAGGTCCTCCGGCGCTTCGGTAGGGAGCAGCGGCAGGGCCAGGACGGCATCGGCGTTGCTGCGGTACTCCGTCGCCAGTTGCAGGCGCGCCGACAGATTGGTGGCCGAGTCGGCAATCGCACGCAACGCCTGGTGAGCGGCACCGAGCTCGCCGCTCGAACCCTGACCCCCTATCCCCCCGCCGGGGAGTGGTGGCGCCAGGGACGCTTCCAGCGCAACCGTGGCATCGGCGAGGCCCGATGCCACATCCGGGTCGCCGGCTGGGGCGTCGATGACCTCACGGAGTGCCGCGTCGAGGTTGGCGGCGACGCTGCGGTATTCGTCGAGGCGCATTGCGGCGGTGTTCGCCGGGGCGAGCACGAAGAGCCGGAGGGCGAGCGCCACCGAGACACCGATGAACAGGGCGGCGATGATGATCGACCAGCGAAACGTGCGATTCGACCCGAGAGCGCGGTCCAGCGGCTCGGGCCTCCAGTCGAAGTCGATGTCCTCGATCTCACCTTCCCGATCGCCCGTCGCCGGACGTGCCGCGGTGGCTGTGGTGGTCTCGAGCATGGCGAGGATGCTTCGCCGATGCTCTTCACTCTTGCGAGACCTGATGGGTCACCTCCGTTCCGGCGGGCATAATCGGCCCGATGCAGATACCACTCAAGCGACTCGATCCCGGCCTGCCCGCCCCCGTCCACGCCCATGCGGGTGATGGCGGTGTGGATCTTCACGCCGCGGAATCGACCACCCTGGCACCGGGGGAGTTCCGCGCCGTGCCGACGGGGATTGCCGTCGCCATCCCGCAAGGATACGTCGGACTCATCGCACCACGGTCGGGGCTCGCCGTGCGACACGGCATGAGCCTGGTCAACACGCCCGGCGTGCTCGACGCCGGGTATCGGGGGGAGATCCTGGCGATCCTCATCAATCACGGACCCGAACCGGTGTCGTTGGAACGTGGCGACCGGATCGCTCAGCTCGTCGTCGTCCCGGTCGCCGTGCAGGAGTTCGTCGAGGTCGACGAGCTCCCCGACAGCTCGCGCGGGCCGGGCGGCTTCGGATCGACCGGCTCCTGAGGCGAATCCGGCCCGTGATATATTGAGCCGCCTCGCGGACGTAGCTCAGTTGGTAGAGCGTCACCTTGCCAAGGTGAAGGTCGCCGGTTCGAGACCGGTCGTCCGCTCGGCGGGGCGGCTTCGGCCGCCCTTCTCATTCCATGGCGGCGTGGCCGAGTGGCTAGGCAAGGGTCTGCAAAACCCTCTACCCCGGTTCAATTCCGGGCGCCGCCTCCATGATCATCCGACTGGGGAGCGTCGGGGTGCCTGAATGACTGGCGAACCCACATTCGAGCGGGACGGCTTCTTGAGCCCCCGTAGGGTCTTGTCGCCTGTGGCGGTGGAGGAGTTGCTCACCGTGCTCGAAAAGCCGGGGTTACTGCCCCGCACGGAGTGGGCCAAGAGCCTCGGGGCCACGATGCCGCTGGTCCATGACATCGCCGCCAGCCGGTCGATCGTCGATACGGTCACGAGACGGCTCGGTGAGCACGTGATCCTGTGGGGGGCGAGCGTCGTCGTGCGGGGTCCTGGCCAGGTTCACCCGTTTCACACGGACATCGAGTCATCGGGGCCGGACGCTCACACGGTGGCAGTATGGGTCGGGCTCCGCAACACCACCAGGGAGTCGTCGCTGCGGCTCGTGCCCGGTAGCCACGCGTTCGGCCTCCCCATCCAGCAGGCCGCCGCAGAGGTCGGTCTGCGTCGCGACGATCTCGATGATGAGACCGTGCTCGGTATGGCGCGCGCCCGCGATCCCGAGGCTTCGATCATCCACCTCGACATGACCGACGGTGAGGCCGTCTGGTTCGATGGCCACCTGTGGCACGCATCGAACAACAGCGGCGAGAAGGTCCGCACCGCACTCCTCCTGCAATACGCAGCCGCCGACTTTCCTATCCGGATCCCCGACCTCACCCAACTCGAGTGGCCGTTTCGGATGCTCCCGGCACCGTTGCCGCCGTGTGTGGTGGTGCGCGGGGATGCTCACGGCACCGTCAACCGCATCGTGCCGCCGCCGTGCGAGTCCGCCGAGTCGCCGCTGGCATCGTCGTGGCTCCGGACCCTCGCAATGCCGTTGGAGCGCGACCTCGAGGTCGGATGGCGGCCTCACCCCGTGTTCGACGTTTCGACCCCGAATGTCACCCATCTCTCCTGCCATGTGTCGGTGCTCGAACCCGGAGTGTCTCCGCATCCGCCTCACACCCATGTCGAGGAGGAGATCCTGATCGTCATCGACGGCGAAGCGGAACTCATGCTCGAGCGAGAAGGAGCCAGTTCGACGATTTCGGTGCGCGCGGGTGACATCGCCTACTACCCGAACGATCAGGGGCACTCGCTGCGTTGCACCGGTGACGGTCCGGTGACCTACCTGATGCTCAAGTGGAGAGACGATCTACGCCGCGGGACCGGAGGACTCGACACGACGGTCGTGTCGTCGGCGCGGGTGGTGGTGGAG
>Ga0214472_10008279_pt1 | contig 10865 bp, 8 predicted proteins | sample RVTome_6_FD_207662 | JGI IMG/M metagenome (GOLD analysis project Ga0214472, IMG submission 207662) | Soil microbial communities from uranium-contaminated site in the Upper Colorado River Basin, Wyoming, United States - RVT140D175 | ecosystem: Environmental > Terrestrial > Soil > Contaminated >...
TCACCTTACCAGTCTTTGATTCCCAGTCTTTGATTCAAATTACGGTGCCAGGTAAATCCGGGGGACGATTGAATACCACCTTTCGCTGGCCTACCATGAACCCGGCTACAGGCCCAGCGTCTGCGACCCTCGCCATCGAAGCCGCTAATGTGCTTGGCGAGGCGGATAAAGTCGCGACTGACTCCAATATTTTAACGGCCCAAAGCGTAATTCCTTTGCTCAGGATGGAAGGCATCACCAGGGCCTTCCCCAGCGTTATCGCCAACGACCGGGTTGACCTGGAGGTGTATGGCGGGGAGGTGCATGCCGTACTGGGAGAAAACGGCGCCGGCAAAAGCACCCTGATGAAGATCATCTACGGCTTTTACCAGCCCGATTCCGGCACGATTTCTGTCAACGGCATCAAAACGCCCATTCTCTCACCCAATGACAGCCGGCGATTGGGCATCGGCATGGTCTTCCAGCAATTTGCGCTCATTCCAGCGCTTTCCGTAGCGGAGAACGTTGCCCTGTTCCTGCCTCACCAGGGATTAATCGTCAGCCGTCGCCTGCTTCGGGAACGGATAAACGAGACCTGCGCCAGGTATGACCTTCAGGTTAATCCGGACGCCAGAGTTAGCGATTTGTCCATGGGGGAGCGCCAGAAGGTCGAGCTGATCAAGCTGATTTTGGCCCGTGCCCGGGTGCTTATATGCGACGAACCTACCAGCGTGCTGGCTCCTCACGAGATTGATGGCCTTTTCCAGGTTTTCAATGAGCTGAAACTGGACGGCTACGCCATCCTTTTCATCACCCACAAGATGCGAGAGGTTATGACTATCGCTGATCGTGTTACCGTGCTCCGTCATGGGAAGGTGGTGAGCACCGCCCTTCGGAATGAAGTAACCGCCGATGGGCTGATTTCCCAGATGTTGGGGATCGAGACTCCGCAGTCGGTGAGGAATACTTCAGTGAGGCAGAATGGTGCGGTGGGCGCCGCCCTGGAGTTCCGAAACGTCTCTACTGGCGGCATCAAGGACCGCCTCGGGCTATCCGACGTTAGCTTTCACGTCTCGCCGGGGGAAATCCTGGGAGTGGCTGGCGTAGCCGGCAACGGCCAGCAAGAACTGGGGGAAGTAGTCCTGGGCCTGGGTTCCAAAAATAGTGGCAGCGTGCTGCTCTTTGGGCAAGTTACCGATGGCTGGTCAGTCTCGCGGGTCGTGGGTTCCAGTGTTGGGTACGTTCCCGAGGACCCCCTGGAAATGGCAGTGGTCCCGGAGATGCAGGTAACCGAGAATTTAGCGCTGGGGGAGTTGAGCACATTTAATGGACGCAGCATCTGGCTGAACTGGCGGCTGGTCCGCGAAAAGATCGCTGCTCAGTTGGAAAAATTCCCCCTGGCTCTGGCCAGGCATGAAGCCAGGGTGAGGCAATTATCCGGAGGAAACATACAGCGGGTAGTCCTGGCCCGGGAGCTGGGCCGCAATCCCAAAGTGCTGATCGCCTACTACCCGACACGGGGTCTGGACGTCCTCACCGCCGAGACCACCCGGCGACTGCTCATGGACTCACGAGCGAAGGGCGCTGCCATACTGCTGGTCTCCGAGGACCTGGATGAATTGCTGGCCCTGAGCGACCGGCTGATAGTGATGCACCAGGGTCGTGTGGTCGGCCAGTTTCATCCCCACACTGCATCGGTACATGAAATCGGTCAGCTGATGACTGGTCTCCTGGTATAACTCGTGGCGTATTTATCATCCCTTCGACAGGCCTCCAGTTACGCCCTGAAATTAGATCTTCCCCCGATGGTCAGGTCATTGGCCGGCATAGCCATCGCATTTGTGCTGTTCGGACTATTCCTGAGTCTGACTGGCCGTAATCCCCTCAATGCCTACCTGCGATTCTTTGGCGGCACTCTGGGCAGCGCAGTGGGCCTGAGTGAGGTGGGAGTGCGGATGATCCCGATAATTTTGACGGGACTGGGGGCGGCTATTCCAGCACGTATTGGACTGATCAACGTTGGAGCTGAGGGGCAACTGTACATCGGCGCCTGGGCGGCTACTGGAGTAGCCTTATTCTCAGGAATCGACCAGATATGGCTGATGATACCTGCTATGGCCCTGGCCGGTTTCCTGGGAGGGGCGCTGTGGGGAGGTCTGGCCATTGTGCTCAGGAGCACGCGGGGAGTCAACGAGGTCATATCAACGCTGCTGCTGAATTTTGTAGCCATCCTCCTTGTAAACGTCTTTGTGTTTGGTCCCTGGAAAAATAGCCAGGGATTTGGGTACCCTTACACTCCCGATTTTGGCAGTGCGGCCATTCTTCCGGCTATCGGCGGAACGCGTCTGCACCTGGGTCTGGTCTTGCCGGTCATCGCGGTGGTGGTGGTCTATCTGGTGCTCAACCGGACCAGCTGGGGTTTCAACATGCGCGCCATTGGAGGCAATGACGCGGCGTCCCGCCGACGGGGAATCCCGGTAGCCCGCTACCTGGTCCTGGGTATGCTGGTAGGAGCGGGCGTAGCCGGTCTGGCAGGCATGGCCGAAGTATCCGGCATCCAACACCACCTGAGACCAGGCATCTCCAACAACCTTGGTCTGCTGGGCTTCCTGGCCAGCTGGCTGGCCGGGCACAATCCCCTGACCCTGATTGGCACCAGCTTTCTGATAGCGGCAATAATGGTCGGTGGTGACTTGCTCCAGATCGGCGCAAACCTGCCCTCAGCGGCCACCTTCATCCTCATAGGGTTGGTCCTGTTTCTGGTCCTGGGCATGAGGCGGAAGGACCTGGCAACACCGTGATGACTGTTCTGGTGGCGCTAAGCGGTGCTCTGGCCGGAGCGGTGGGCCCCGGCATTTCGGTGCTTTACGCCACCTACGGCGAAGTAATTACCGAACGGGCCGGCCGGATTAACCTGGGCGTTGAAGGCTGTATGCTCATGGGGGCCTGCTTCGGTTTTATCTCCACCGTGGAGAGTGGCAGTGCCGCCTTGGGCGTGTTGGCGGGTGCAGCCGCCGGCGGAGCGTTAAGCCTGATCTACGCTCTTCTGGTGGTCAAACTCAATACCAATCAGTTGGCTACTGGCATTGCCTTGACTCTGTTTGGGATGGGCATTACCGCTTACGCCGGAAGAGAGTACGTCAGCGAGAGCATTGCAGGGTTGAACCCTATACCTATTCCCTGGCTGGTGGACCTACCGGTATTGGGACGTGCTATATTTCGTCAGGACATCCTGGCCTATTCAGCCTACGGTCTGGGGCCGCTGCTGTGGTTCGTCCTGAAATACACCAGATGGGGACTCAGCCTGAGAGCGGTGGGGGAAAGCCTCAGCGTTTCCTTTGCGGCGGGACGGAATCCGGCCCTGGTCCAGGTGTTAGCCATTGCCCTGGGAGGCCTGCTGGCTGGCCTTGGTGGCGCCCAGCTATCTATCGCCTTTACCCACACCTGGAGCGAAGGGATGACCGCCGGGCGAGGGTTCGTGGCGGTGGCGCTGGTTATCTTTGCCATGTGGTCCCCCATGCGGGCCATGGTGGGGGCGTTCCTGTTTGGTGGGGCCATTGGTCTGCAGCTACAGCTGCAATCGCTGGGAGCTCCGTTGTCACCCTTTATCCTGGACATGTTCCCTTACATCATCACGTTGGCCGTGCTTGCCATATGGACCGGCGCGGCTTTACGGGCAATACCCGAGGGCTTGAAGAGTGTGCTGAGGGGTGGTGTTTGAACGGATTACAGCCCCGATCTTGATTCACGGTCAGGATGACTGGAGGGGCTTCTTCTTGCTATATCTTGTTTCTGTAGTGAGTTTGGCTCAGATGTCTGGAAACTGAATCTAAGGTGGTTGAGATGCAATCTTTTGTCCGAAAATGTGTTCCTCTTCCTTCTCGTAGCATGGGACTATCCCTGGCAGTATTTGCCTTGATTTTCTCCCTGGCTTGCGGCGCCAGCACGACCCCCGCTCCGGCCCCGACATCGCCGACCGCGGCCCCAGTGCCGCCAACTTCCGCGCCGGCTCCCGACAGCGGGGGAACTGACTCCGAAATGACCACCCCAGGCATGGTCCCCATGACCAGCCCCTCGGTAGACGATCTGGGAGGCGGCTCCCCGGAGCTGTTCGGTAAAGTTTTCCAGGAAGGAATTGCCAGCAGCCCCTATCGGGCAACCAGTGAGTTCGCCAGGGCAGCCCAGTCCAGGGCCGGCGGCGAAAAGTTGAAAGTCGGGTTCATTTTTGTGGGTTCTCAGAAGGACCTGGGCTACAACCAGGCGGCCGCCGAGGGTAGCCAGTGGCTGGAGCAGAACCACCCCGACCTGGAAATTCTACGAGTAGAAAACGTGCCTGAGACCGCCGAAGTCCAGACTGTGCAGGAGCAGATGATCTCGCAAGGTGCGGAGATAATTTTTGCCACCAGCTTTGGGTACTCTGGGCCAACCAAAGCGCTGTCGGACAAGCACCCGGACGTCGTTTTCTTGCACCAGGGAGACCTGGAAAGCAAGGAGAACTACGGCGCTTACTTCGGGAATATCTGGCAGCTGGAGTATGCCTCGGGTCAGGTGGCCGGCAAAATGACCCAAAGCAACCAGCTGGGCTTCATTGCGGCCTTCCCCATTCCCCAGACCTTGCTGAACGTGAACGCCTTCCACCTGGGCGCCCGTTCGGTCAATCCAGACGTAGAGACCACTTTTGTATTGACCAGCAGTTGGTGCGACCCGGCCAAGCAGACTAACGCGGTCCAGGCTATGATAAACAGCGGAATAGATGTTCTGACCCAGCACCAGGACTGCACCAAGACCATTGTGGAAGCCGCCGAGCGGTCAGAGGTGTATGTTACCGGATATCACCAGGACGCCAGCCCCGCCGCGCCCAACAGCTGGTTGACCGGCGCGGCGTGGAACTGGGGGCCGGTATACTCAGAGCTGGTAAGCGAAATTCAGAGCGGTTCTTACAAGAGTTCGGTAATCTTTGGCGGCCTGGATGCGGGGTGGGTGAAACTGGCGCCCTTTGGCCAGAAGGTGCCCGATGACGTCAAACAGATGGCCCTGGACACCGTGGAAGGCCTGCGTAATGGCAGCATCAACCCTTTCACTGGGCCAATCAAGGACCAGAAAGGCGACGTCAGGATTGCCGAAGGGATGTCCCCCAGCGACACGGACCTGCAGACCATTGACTGGCTGGTTGAAGGAGTCACTGGCAGGACTCAGTAAGGCTACGGCCCGGTAGAGGTAAAGTCCTCAACATCCACCGAAAGAGCCGGTGTTATTGCCCTATTGGTGATGAGGGGAGGTACGGAAATCAGACATGACTGGCTTGCGAGGCGCTGTCGACGCCGACCCCTACCCCTGGCCCTATGATGGCCAGATAGATGTTACGCGGACAGCGCTGATCCTGATCGATTGGCAACACGACTTCTGCGGTTCCGGTGGGTATGTGGACCAGATGGGGTACGATATTTCACTGACCCGTCAGGGCATCGGGCCTACACGGGCCGTGCTGGAGGCTTGTCGGGAGACACCGGGTTTCACGATTATCCACACCCGGGAGGGACACAAGCCGGACCTGTCCGATTGCCCTCCCAACAAGCTGTGGCGCTCCAGGCAGATTGGCGCGGGCATCGGAGACCCGGGTCCGGCCGGGCGCATCCTGGTCCGGGGGGAGCCTGGTTGGCAGATCATTGACGAACTGGCGCCTCTGTCCGGCGAGGCGGTGATCGACAAGCCTACCAAGGGGGCCTTCACCGCTACCGACCTTGACCTGGTGCTGCGCGTTCGGGGAATCACTCACCTGGTTTTTACCGGAATAACCACTGATGTGTGCGTCAGCACTACTATGCGGGAAGCCAACGACCGGGGTTACGAGTGCCTGTTGCTGGAAGACTGCACCGGGGCCACCGACGCTGGCAATTACGAAGCGGCCATAAAGATGATCAAAATGCAAGGCGGTGTCTTTGGCTCGGTATCCAACTCCGACAAGTTTCTGGCCGCTCTGCAAGTCTAAGGCTGCTAAAGTGAGTTTCCTGATGGACCCCAGGGACATCGACCAGGATTCCAGCCCCGTTCGCCGGGGATTCCGATTAGCTATAGCCGAGGCAATGGAGTATCAGGCCGACAGTATGGACCGCCGTCCCGCATTCCTGACTCCTTTGCCGAGTATATCTCGGCCACAGCGCAGTCATCTCCGGGACTTGCCGGGTCCCATTACAATGCCGGCCGGAAGGGGCTTGACCCTGGCCAGCGCCCTGGAAGGCCTGGAAAAAGGAGCTGTCAGTTCCTTTGAAATGGTTCAGAGTTGTCTTGATGCGATTGACCAGCGGGAGCCAGAGCTTAACGCCTTTGTCTATCAGGCGCCGGCAGAGCAGCTATTGGCCCAGGCCGCTCAGCTAGATGCAGAACGTAAGGCTGGCCGGGTCAGGGGAAGATTGCACGGCATTCCAGTCTCGGTGAAGGACGTCATTGCCGTGGCCGCAATGCCCAATACTGCCTGCTCACGAGTGTTGGAGGGAGTCGTGGCCCAGCAGGATGCCGCCTCGGTGTACTTGTTGCGGCGAGAGGGGGCCATTATTTTCGGGAAAACCCAGACTCACGAGTTCGCCCTGGGAGTAACCACGCCCCAGAGCCGCAACCCCTGGGACCCATCGCGGGACCCGGGCGGTTCCAGCGGAGGCTCGGCCATTTCGGTAGCCACTGGCATGTCACTGGCTTCCCTGGGGACCGACACCCGGGCATCCATTCGGGTGCCATCGGCGCTGTGTGGAGTGGTGGGATTCAAACCCACCTACGGCCTGGTGTCTACCGATGGCGTAATCACCCTTTCCTGGAGCCTGGACCACGTTGGTCCGATCACGCGCACTGTGGGAGACGCCGCCATTATGCTGGACGTTCTGACCAGTGCAGCGAGCCCCTGGCAGAAGGGGTCGCCTGGCTACACCGAGTACTTGAGAAAGGACTGTCTCGGAATGCGGGTAGGGCTGCCGGTCCATTCCCTGACCGATGCCGATGCTGAAGTCCTGAAGGCCTTGCGGGAATCGGTTTATGCCCTCAAAAGTTGCGGAGTGTCGGTGGTGGAAATCGAGGCTCCGACTTCACCAGACCTTGACCGTGCCAACAGCATGGGTCTGATTGTCAGCCGTTGCGAGGCTGCCAATTACCACCGGGGTTTCAACGCCGATACCTCCCTTTACACGCGACAGGTATACGAACAGCTGGACGAAGCATCCCAGCTGCCCGCTATGGCTTATCTGCAAGCTCAGCGTTTCCGGGGAGAATTTCAGCACCGGATGTTGGAGCTTCTGGAAGAGTTCGATGCTCTGATGATGCCCACCTGTCGAGTCGCCGCTCCAGAGCGTGAGGAAGTGGAAAAGTATTTCCTGGTGCTCTCATTGAACTGTGTACCCTGGAGCTTCATCGGGTTCCCCGCGGTCTCGGTGCCCGGCGGATTTACAGCCACCGGGCTTCCGGTAGGAATGGAACTGGTGGCCGCACCCTTTGAGGATGGCCGGTTGCTGGTGTTAGCTGGCGCACTGGAGTCGGCGCTGGCTGGGAAGGATACCTCAGCCGGCCGGGGCTGATATCCGCTACTTCGAAAGACCAGGCCAATGAGGAAAGTTGCACTTGTATGACCATCATCAAGATTGATGCCGAACCAAACCCCATATCCATCGCTCTGGAAGCGACCGCCCTCATCGTTATCGACATGCAGAAGGACTTCTTGTATCCCGGCGGCTACGGTGAGGCCCTGGGTAACGACCCCAGATTGCTGGCTTCGGCGATTGCACCAGCCCAGCGGGTGCTTCAGGCCGCCAGAAGTAAAAAGATGATGGTTGTCCACACCCGGGAAGGCCACCTCCCCGACCTCAGTGACTGCCCCGATACCAAGCTCCTACGCTGGCCTGAAGGCAATCGAATAGGTGATCCCGGGCCGATGGGCCGTATCCTGATCCGGGGTGAAATGGGTCATGGGATTGTCGATGAAATGAAGCCTGCCCCGGGTGAAACAGTTATCGACAAACCAGGCAAAAACGCCTTCTATAAAACTGACCTGGACAATATTTTGCGGCGACAGGGCATCAAGAACCTGTTGATCACTGGCGTAACTACCGACGTGTGCTGTGGCACGACCATCAGCGCGGCCAATGATCACGGGTACAATGCCATTACCCTCGCGGACTGTATGGCCGCTTACGATCCCCGCCGGCACACCGCAGCAATTGACATCATCAAAGCCCAGGGAGGCATATTTGGCTGGGTAACCGACTCTGGGAAGGTCCTGACTGCATTGATGTGTCCAGGCTGATCCATCTGCATGCCTAAGCCCGGAGCATCAGCAAAGAGGAGTTCCGACCAGATCTCAACTTGCTACCTGGTGAAATTGTTACCTGGTGAACTTGTTACCTGGTGAAATGGCCCTGAGAAATTAGCCCCCAGTTGACGAACCTCGTCGCCAGAGCGTATTGTGATAACCTCGTAAGAATATCCTGACAGGGTGTTTACCGCGCTTGGCTGACAATAAAACAGACACCGCTCCCCCAGACGTTCAGCCTCGACGGCGAGTTGCCCGCATCCGCACCTTCTCCTCACTGAGAAACCGGGACTACCGATTTCTCTGGGTGGGAAACACCTTCAACAACGGCGCCAACTGGCTTCAGCAACTGACCGTGGGGTGGTTGGTGTGGGACCTGTCCCACTCGCCCTTCCTGGTAGGCACCGTTGGCGGCTTGAGAGCATTCCCCTTCCTGATCGTTGGCCCCTTTGCCGGTGTCATGGCGGACCGCCTGGACCGGCGCATGTTGGTAATCGTAAGCCAGACCGTGCTGGCAACCTCCGCTTTTCTCTTCGCCCTTCTGGTCGCTTCGGGTAATGTTCAGGTTTGGCACGCCTTCGTCTACACCATCGTTTCCGGCTGCGCCCACTCCATTCTGCAGCCGACTCGCAGCGCCCTGGTCGCCAACACCGTCCCCAGGGAAGACTTGCCTAACGCCTTCGCCCTGCAAGCAATGAGCGTAACCTCCTCCCGTTTCGTCTGGCCGGCCATCGGCGGGATCCTGGTGGGCGCCTTCGGATTCAAGTTCAACTTCTTCGTCGAGAGCGCCCTCTATATTGTCCTGGCCCTGCTGATTATCCCGGTGCGCACTCCCTACCGGGACCAGTCCCAGAGGCACCATGCCTCCGGCCTGGCCGACATGAAAGAAGGAATCGCCTACGTCTGGCAAGATAAGCTCATCCTTCAGCTGATCCTCCTCAGCTTCATACCTAACCTGTTCGTTCAGCCCTGCATCCACCTGCTGCCGGTGTTCGCCGGCGAGGTACTGAATCGCGGTCCCGAGATCTTTGGCACTCTTCTATCCGCCAACGGGGTGGCTGGATTCACCGCCACCGTGGTCATTGCTTCCGTAGGATTCGTCCTGGGCAAGGGTCAGGCCAGCCTGTTGACGCTCATCCTTTCTTCCGTCGGCGTCATCCTTCTGGGTCTGTCTCACTGGCTATTCCTGTCAGTGATCGCAGTGGTCATCATTGGTTTTGCCGGAAGCACCTTTCGCACCAGCAACAACACCCTGGTACAGACTCTGGTCCCGGACAACTTGCGCGGCCGAGTCCAGAGCATCTACCACCTTGACCATGGCCTCACTCCTCTGGCCAGCTTTTTCATCGGCCTCTTCGCCCAGTTTTATACCCCCACCAGAGCCGTAACCATCGTGGGCGTGGCCAGCCTGGTGTTGTCCATCTATTTCCTCCTGGCCTTTCACCGGGTCCGGCGGCTCCCATAGACCAGCCAGTATCGATATTCCGAATTGGTCCGCCCGCGCCGGCGATTCAACCAGTCCACAGGTCGATCACCCCCTTGGCCGCCTCTGGAACCGGTATCTCCAGGATGTCGGCCGGTTGCAGCCTGCCGCCGGGCTTGAGCACCCGCTACATTCCGGCCAGAACGCCGGCCTTGTTGGGCACCAGGTTGAATATACCGTTGGAAATAATTACGTCGGCCCATTCGTCGGTGATGGGGAGGTCTTCCAGGTAGCCCTCCCGGAACTCAACATTGTCGACGGCCGCTTCCTGGACCGGCCGGCGGGCCTTGTCCAGCATGGCCGGCGTCATATCTACCCCGACCACCTGTCCGGAAGCCCCGAACATGGCCGACGCGACGAGACTGTCCATTCCTGCGCCGGAACCCAGGTCAAGGACCTACTCGCCGGGACTTATTCGGCCCAGGGTGAAAGGCTGCCGGTTTCAGCGAACGAGCAGCGTCAGGAAGCTGGCCTCGAGCCAGCCAATCCGGCGTCTGATTTTAACCAGCACTACCAGCAATATTATTTGCTCCTCATTATTTAATCCTCTCCGATGAAACGGAGATGCCGCTGGTGCCCCAGGAATGCCTCCAATGTTGAGCTTATCCCCGGTTACCAGCCTCACCTTCGGAACGGTTTCTCCGATAAGTCGCCCAGAGGGCACCGAAGAAAGCAGCGGCATGGTCCTACATAACGAAAAGACCCTCGCCATGAGCGAGAGTCTCGACGGTTCGTGTTTCTGGTGGAGACGGGGGAGGGTCGAGTGTTCACTATTTGAAACAAACTGTGGTCGTCCGATTGCCTGGCGCATAGCGGGAGTCCTGCATCAGACCGAAGGGTGAACCGCTTGCCGAATACATTTCGCAACTCCGTAGAAGTGTATCCTTAGCCAGCCATTGTCGGCGAGAATCTTCTTGAATTGCGGAAACAGTGTACATACGAGTCACTCCAACTAACATTGGCTTGCCGCATTTTAACTGGGGCTTGGTAAATGACGGCGGTAGCAATACTGCCCGTCACCCTTCCTAAATCACCGCCACTGAGATTCAAAATGCAGTACCGGATCATCTACAAAATAAATAGGCCAGAAGGACAGCAAAATATCTAACAAAT
>Ga0214472_10008280_pt1 | contig 10864 bp, 5 predicted proteins | sample RVTome_6_FD_207662 | JGI IMG/M metagenome (GOLD analysis project Ga0214472, IMG submission 207662) | Soil microbial communities from uranium-contaminated site in the Upper Colorado River Basin, Wyoming, United States - RVT140D175 | ecosystem: Environmental > Terrestrial > Soil > Contaminated >...
CCTGCAAGGGGGGGAGGTAAGAAAGGCTCGCTATACTTGACTGTTAAGTGCTCTAGCTCGTACGGATTTCCCGAGGATCATAAATTGTGACGACTCTTCGGGAACAATTCTTGGGTGTGATTGTGTTACCCATGCACGCCGCTGAGCATCTTGCCATGCCCATGAAAAAGAAATCCCCCGAACGGGTTTGTCATACCCGTCCGGGGGGTGGGGGGAGTTCAACTCAACTGTCACGCCGGCGATTACTGACAGGTTAATTCGCAGGCGTTACCGATGCCGTTGTTGTTGCTGTCGAGTTGTCCTTGATTTGCAACTGACGGACAGTTGTCAACGTCGCCACAGACACCATCGCCGTCGGCGTCATTCGAAGCGTCGCCGGGGCACGCATCGCAGGAGTCGCCGATGCCATCATTGTCGCTATCTGCTTGATTGTCGCCGTCGGCGCCGTTGGCGACATCCGGGCAATTATCAACATCGCCGCAGACACCGTCGCCGTCCGCATCGTTCCACGGATCGGACGGGCAATCGTCGAAGCAGTCTCCGATGCCGTCACAATCAATGTCGAATCCTTCATCCACAACGCCGTTGCAGTCATTGTCGGTGCCATCGCAAACTTCCGCGGCCGGCGTGCCTGCGGCGCAAGTATCCTGCTTCGATCCATCCACACAGACAAGCTGACCTTCGGACGCGCACGCACCCACGCCACAACTCGTTGCTGGCGGGGTGTATTCTTCATCGGTAGCGCCGTCGCAATCGCTATCGATCCCATCGCAGACCGAATCATCGGCGGCCGGTGTGCCCTCCGAGCAACTATCCTGCTCCTCACCGTTGATGCAGGATGTGCTACCCGTTGATGCGCAGGCACCCACACCGCAACTCGTAGCCAGCGACGCGTATTCCTCGTCGACGGCTCCGTCGCAGTCGTTATCGATGCCGTCGCAGAGCGAATCATCAGCGGCCGGAGTGCCCGCCGTGCAGCCATCTTGTACTGTTCCATTGACGCAGGAGGTATGACCCGTCGCCGCGCAGGCGCCGATACCACAGCTTGTTTGGGTTTCAACGAAATCCTCGTCGATCAAGCCGTCGCAATCGTTATCCAAACCATCGCAATTAGCGTCGGAGCCGGCCGCGCCGGGTGTGCAGGTGTCAACGGTGGCCCCGTTTACACACACCAACTGACCACTCGATTGGCACTCACCTTCGCCGCAACTTGTATTCGGAGCGACATAGTGTTCGTCCGTAGTGCCATCACAATCGTCGTCGAGGCCGTTACAATTGTCGTCAGCCCCGGTCGGCGTCCCGGGCTCGCAGCTATCCACTACGATCCCCTCTTCACAGGACGTATGGCCCGTGGACGCACAAACCCCAACGCCGCAATTCGTGCTTACAGGCGTGTAGCCACTATCCACCGAACCATTGCAATCGTTATCGATATTGTCGCAGGTAGCATCGCTTTCGGCCGGTGTCCCTGGAAGGCAACTGTTGTGCACCTCGCCGTTCTCACACGAGGTGGTGCCGATCGACCCGCACGCGCCCACGCCGCAGCTCGTTTCTACCTGAACGTAATCTTCGTCGGTAGAGCCATCGCAATCGTTATCGACACCGTCGCAGAGCGAATCGTCTGCGGCCGGTGTGCGTGCCGTACAACTGTCACTTTCGATACCATTCGTACAAGACGTCCGTCCCGTGGAGGCGCACGCGCCGACACCGCAGCTCGTGGTGCTGGGGGCGTAGTCATCGTCGATTACGCCATCGCAATCGTCATCGATATTATTACAATTGTTGTCGGAGGCCTCAGTACCACTTTGACAACTGTCTGTGACCGTACCGTCCACGCAAGAAGTGTTGCCGGTCGCCGCACAGGCGCCCACGCCACATGTCGTGTCCACGGGTACATAGCCGTCATCCACTGTTCCGTTGCAGTCGTTATCGATGTTGTCGCAAGTGACGTCGTCGTTTGCCGGTGTTCCGGCCGTGCAGCTATCAATGACCGTGCCCTCAACGCATGAGGTGCTGCCGGTCGCGGCACAAGCACCCACGCCGCACGTTGTGTTCTCCGATACGAAACCATCATCTACCGAGCCGTTGCAGTCGTTGTCGACATTATCGCATGACGTATCATCGGAATTCGGATCGCCCGTTACACAACTGTCAATGACCTCACCGTTCACGCAAGAGGTCGTGCCGGTTGATGCGCACGCTCCAACGCCACAGCTCGTATCCAACGCCACATAATCCTCGTCCACCTGACCGTCACAATCGTCGTCGATGCCATCACACGTGGCATCATTGGCCGCGGCGCGACAGGAATGCTCAGTCGTATTGGTGGCGAAAGGCGCCGGTAGATCAGGTGATGCAAGCGTGGCCGTGTTGTAGATCGTAAACGATTCTGCAAAGGTCACTTCGGCCGTCCAACTTACCTCGATGGTTTGATTGGCGGCGAATGTTCCGATATTCCAAGAAACGGTATCACCAGCACCGCAGGGATTCCCGCTGCACGTTCCGCCATCCAACGGCGCCGCATTGGTGAGGCTCGCGTCCACGACGTCGGTAATCACGACGTTGGAATGTGCGGTTGTTCCTACATTGGTGAAACTCAAAGAATAAGTGATGGTTTGACCACTGGTCACCTTGGATCCACTAGGTGGATCGGAAAGCTTACTACCCACCAAGGCGGGAATCGGAATCGGATTAGTACCCTGTTTGATGGGTGAGTTATGCGATTCTGCGATCACGATGTCACCGCACCAACCGCCTCCTCCGGCGAACGCGCTGCCGGCGACGGCGAATTCGTAGGCCAGTGGATAAATCCAAGGATACGCCGGATCGGCCATAGTGCCGGATTCAAATGTATTGGTCGGTACACGCTGTGGGCTGTCGATCAGTCGGTCGGGGTAAAGGCAATTGCCGCTGGTCTCCGGATACGTGTGGCTCGTGGGGGTGTCGAATTCGTGACAACTGGCCCAGTTCAGATTCCAATCCATACTGCTGCTGCATGCGAGGATATCGGCCGCGTTTCCGCTTATCACAGACCCATCTCCGCCCGTAACGCACAAATTGTCGTATCCCAGGATCGTGTTTCCCGATTTGACGGCCGAAACATAATCGATGCGTCCATCAAATACGAGATTGCCCGCGCAGTCGTATAATTTCAATGCCAGGTGATCGCTCTTATCCAGATCCTTCAAGGTGTGACCCTGCCGCCTGAAATCCCAGTCGATGGCATTGGCCCCGTAGGTGTTGTCGTTCAAGGCGACACTCTGCTCGAAGCCCAGATAAACGTTTCCGGTGATCGGATCCTCGTACGAATAAAGAATTCCGGAAAATTGGCCTGTAGTCGAGTCCAGGGTGTAGGTGATGCCCTTTAATGTGTATTGGTTCTCTACAACACCAGTAGCCGGGTCGCGCAGAAAACCGTCTACGATAGGGGGTCCCTGGGCATGACTGGCAGTTGTCCATGCACCAGCAAAAAAAACAGCCGTCAACAAATAGCCGGTGAGTTTTCCTCTTCGTTGTGTCTTGAATCTCATTGCGATAATCTCCTCTGTTTCACGTGAATGGTTGGACCTTAATCGTTCGAACCAACCTCAACTTCTTACGCAGCGCAATCGCGGCGTCATTTTTGTTTGTGAATGCTCCATGCTGCGGGCGGCGCTACGGCCGGCAGTGCGGTCTGTGGCCAATGTTCGGCAGCGCAGTGGAATTTGCCAGGACTCGACAGATAGCGAAAATGACAGGCGGATGGGAATGGGAATGCCGAGGCTGCGGCACTTTTATGAGTGTGTGCCCAGGTTTCAAGAGCATCAAGTGCCGGCAATGTGGAAACGCACTTGGATGTACCTCGGGCGCGATGCCGCAGACCTTCCGCCACCATCTCTTCCCCCTTATCGAGATGCCGCTTCGAAGCTCACGGTACGAACCGGATCAGAGCATTTTGATATGGCACGCAAAATGCCCTGCGCGGCCGGTTCGTTCGTTTACTTGCAAAGCGCGGTCAGCACGATGGAGTCGTGCTCACCCGTTTAGATTTGGAAACGATTCTGTTTCCCCCCAATACTCGCCCGACAAGAGTTGTTCGGGCTCCCCGTTCGATTGTTGAACGATATGCCTACGAACAGCCGAAGGCAAATTATTTTTGCCAAATCCTTGACACAGTCAAAATGCATTCTCATCGAGTATTAATTATCGGCACATGGCGTATCGCCCATCTCCGAGATTCGTACATTGGGGGCTTCGGGAAGTGACGGCCCGGTAATACGTGCCGTGCAGCACCGGATTTCATCCGGCGACTCGTTCGGCGACGTATAGAGCCGGATTGGTTCGATGATTCGTTGTCAATATGTGGCACTGGATTGAATCACATGATTCGTTGTCAATGCATGGCACTGAATTGAATCCGGTGACGCGTAGGGCCCGCCGTGTGGACCGAACCGCTCCTGTAGGGTGGGCACCGCCCACCAACCATAGAAGGGTCCGCCGTGCGGACCGAAGAAGCTCGCCTCACAAACCACCCTCCTTTCCAAAGGGGGATTGAGGGGGATGTCGATGGATGCCCCGTTCGTCGCTTTTGGCGTCGCCATCGATCAGTGTTGGGGGATGGATAAGTTGTTGGTTAGATTGTTCGCCCAATCAGAGCTCAGTGCATAAGAATGCATTGACGATTCGACCTTTCTCGAACCATGTGGTATTCTTTATCGGGCCACGGACTATTCCCCTGTAGCTTTGCCATAACCTGCACAGCGTGCATGAGGAGGATAGGTCACGATGATCGGCGTCGTACGTCCGTCTGTTTTCCAACTCCTACCCAGCCCCTACGCATGCTCAGATGGACACAGAGCGATCGCATGCGCCCAGAAACATAGGAAAAAGCCTATTTCAGGGAATTATTCGCCTCTCCTTGGCGTTACACTCTATACAGGTGTGTGCGCTCAAGGGGACGTCATTCTTGATATCGGAGGTGTATAGATCATGCCAAGCGTCGATCGAAACCGCGTTTTCGGTGATTGGAGGTCGATGATGGGCCGATTCGCTTTGATTCTTGCCTTGCCGACGATGTATTTCTCCGTATCGGCCTATGCCGAGCATGGGAAAGATCCATTACGCGTCATCGCCGACACCGACACGCCGGTGCCCGGTGGTGGCGGCAACACGTTCCAAACCTTTTTTCAGCTTGACGGGGTAGACCCGGACATCAGCGGGCGGAACATTGTCTTCGGCGGCTGCTGCCCCGCGGGGTTCTATCGCTGGTTCGACGGCGAACTCGGCGTCATCGCCGATGTGAACTCGACCTTTCCCGGATCGGGAAATCCCCTGGGCTTCGGCGGCGCCACCGGTAGCAGTCCCTCGATCAGTGGAAAGAACGTCGCCTTCGCGTGCAGCAACGGGCAGCCTGGGCCGGGGGCCATCTGCGCCTCCATCAACGGCAAACTTCAGTCGGTGGCGGAGGGCGGCGTCACGTTTGTCCCCGGAACCGGCGAGTCGTTCGGCACGTTCTTTGCGCTGAACGGGGTCGGCCCCTCGATCAGCGGAACGAACGTGGCGTTTTCGGCCGGCTCCGATTCCTTCAACGGCGTCTACGCCCGGATCGACGGGGAGATCGTGACCATCGCGGACAACACCACCCCCGTCCCCGGGCAGCCGGGTCTGACGTTTCAGAACTTCGGCCAGCTCAACGGTTTTAGCCCCTCGATCAGCGGCGCGAACGTGGCGTTCTTCGGGTTTTGGTTTGGCGGAGTGGGGGTCTATGCGCACATCAACGGTGAGCTGCGTGCCATCGTGGACACCACCACGGGCGCAAAAGTGGGCGCCGATCCTTCCATCAGCGGTGAGAATGTGGCGTTTCTCAGCGGTGGCATTGGAGGAATCTCCTGCTACATCGACGGCCAATTACAAGTGACCGTGGACACGAACACGCCTGTTCCCGAGGGCACGGGAACGTTCTGTGGTTTTTCGATTCCGGTGATTGATGGAGAGAATCTTGGTTTCGCTGCATGTACAGATATCGGAGCCGGGATTTTCACTTACATCGACGGTGAGGTCGAGCTCATCGCCAATCGGAACACGATTGTTCCGGGACACGAGGACACTACTTTCGAAAGCTTCGGCGGTAACTGCGACGTCACGCCGTCGTTTAGTGACGTGAACCTAGTATTTTACGGGAAAGGGCGCCTACCTGGCAAGAACAACAAGTCGATCAACGGAATCTATGCCCACATCCACGAGCCGCCGATTCCGGCGGCATCGACGTGGGCCTTGGTCGCAATGAGCTTGCTGTTGCTTAGTGGCGGAAGCATCCTTCTTCGCAAACGGACGGAGACCGGATAACGCGCGAGTCGAAGATAGCGTCAGCCGCCGCGCGCGTAAGCGGCGAAAGGAATAGAAAAACGTGGTCAATATTCATCTCAAAGTCAGGAGTACCAACCATGAATCGCGACACAGCTCGTAGGGTGCATCTTGATGCACCAATTGTGCGTTGTCTACGCTTGCTCCGCCACGGGCTTGCGGATGCGGGAGCTAAGCTTTTCGTAGAATTGCAAGGCGACCGCCTGTTCAGCCTTGATGACGTCATCGGCCCCGAGCTGCGAGGCCTTCATGCCTTGAGATGAATAATTCGTGCGGGCGATGATGTATATCTTGGGTCGCAGCCGCCGAACCAGTGACACCGTTTCCAGCACCGCCCTTTCGTCGGGAATGGTGAGAGCCAACATAGAGGCGGAATTGAGCCCGGCCTTCACCAGCGTATCGGCGTCCGCCGCATCACCCACAATGATCTCGCGACCCAGCGCCCGCTGGGTCTCCACCGTGACCGGGTTTCGCTCTATAATGGTGTAGGTCAGTTGGGCTTGATCCAGAAGGTCGGCCACGCAGCGCCCCGCCAATCCAAACCCCACAATGATCACCCGCCCTTCTATCTCGACGGGCTCCATCACCGGCATTACCGGCGTGACGATCAATCGAGTGCCGTCGGGCCAACTTGCACCATCGTCGAGAATAATCTGGCCATCCTCGAAAACGCCGCCGACAGATTGATCAATGTTTGAAATCATGGAATCCCTCACTCAGTGGTCTGATGGTTCAAGCCAGCTCTTTCAGTCGCGGCCAGCCCATCCCGAACCATCATATCGGCGTGAGGCGAGCTTAGCGTTACAGGGGGTTCTGGGAGAACTTGCGCATCGCTTCCGCGACGAGGTAGAACGAGCCGGTAATGCAGATCAGGTCTTCAGAGGTAATGGCACTCGTAGCGATCGTAATCGCGTCTTCCAGGCTTCCGGCGACCTGCGACATTTTCCCCGAAATCTCATTATAATGAGCGGACAGCTCATGGGGATCGGCGGAGCGGATTGAACCAGAGCTGACAAAAATTACCTTGTCGGCCCCAACCCGAAGCCGGTTCATCATACCCGGTATGTCCTTATCCTTCTGGCACCCAAAAATGACGATCATGGAATCGTAGGGTATATGCTGCCCGACGGCCCGCATCAGCGCGTCGATGCTGGCGGCGTTATGAGCCCCGTCTACAAGAATCCGTGGATTCTCGTTGATCATGTCCATACGCCCCAGCAGCCTGACCTCCGACAGCCCCTGCTTGGCGGCCACATCGTCAATGGGGAAACCGTGGTTTTTCAATTGATCTATGATATTCAAAGCCAAGCAGCAGTTTGCGGCTTGGTGGGCCCCGTACAACGGCACCTTTAAGTGCTCGAAGCGACTGGTTGGCGTTGTCATGCAAATACGGGCGTGACGACCAGCCGAACGCGAAAACTCGAAGCGATAACTGAAATCAACGTTTTCGTTGGAAAATCGCAGTGGCGACTCGGCTTCGGCGGCCAACTCGCGAAGCAAGCTCGCTACCTTGGGGTCTTGGGGCGCACTGATTACAGGAACGCCCGTTTTCATAATGGCCGCCTTTTCCCGAGTGATGGACGCTATGTCGTTGCCCAATTGAGCCGTATGGTCAATGCTCATACTGGTCAAGCCCACGACGTCCGGTGTCAGTACGTTGGTAGCATCCAAACGACCACCCAGGCCCGTTTCGACAACCGCCAGCTCTACATCGTTATCCGAAAAATGCTTGAACGCGGCCGCGGTGAGCACCTCGAAATAAGTGGGATTAGACACGCGAGCCTTCTCCACGATTTGCGAGACGCTTGCTACGGCCTTGGCGAACGCATTCTCGGAGATCATCCGTCCGTCAATGGCGATGCGTTCTCGAATGTCAAGCACGTGGGGCGAGGTATACAGACCCACCTTGATTCCGCAGGCATGTAGCATAGCCGCCACCATGGTGGCCGTGCTGCCCTTGCCTTTCGTGCCCGCAATATGAACGGAACGAAAATCGTCTTGCGGCTTATGCAACGCGCCGAGGAGGCGGGTAGTTCGTGCGAGGCTGAAATTACTTGCCGTATATCGGGCGCGCGAAATCCGCTCATTGTTGGTTAGAGAGTCCAGATACCGCACCGCCGAACGATAAGTCCGGACTTGCTTGCCAGCGGGTTTTTTCTTTTTGGACGCGCGTTTCGGTTGGGCGATTGTAGCTCTACTCATTATCGGAATATTATACCGGAGTTTCCTTTTTTCGTCAACCGTTGCAGGGCGTGGCAGCCCCATCGAAACAATCAGCAGGCGTACTTGGAAATCCGTAACCTTCTTAATATCAATTAGTTGCGCTCACTGAACGGTCGAGACGGTATGTCGATCGCGCCGACCGCGGCGATTCCTTGACACCCTACTGATACGTTTCTCGGCGGAATCGGTGCGTTCCAGGGGATGTTGTCGGTTTCTTAGCACACGAATGCTTCGATTATAGGACGTATCGCGGTGTTGATCGCACATACCACTGTCGTTCAGGCGGTTGTTCGGACGGAGGCGGTACAAGTTGGTACAATACCAGGCTATGGATGACATTCAGATTCAGATTGGAGCCCACACCACGTCCGTTAAAGTGTCGGATGATTTGCTGGATCGTATTGGAGCGGAGCTGGTGGCCCGGCTGGATTGTCGGGGTGGTCACCAAGTCGTTCTCATCACGGACGATCGTGTCGGCCCGATTTATGCCCAGCAGGTTTTGGCGTCGCTGCGCGGCGCGGGGTTTTGTGTGTTCGAGTTTCGGCTGGCGGCGGGGGAGGCTTCCAAGAGTCTTGAGTCGGCGGAAGCGGCTTACGGGTTTCTGGCCGAGCACGCCATCTCTCGCGATGCCCTTATTGTGGCACTTGGTGGCGGCGTGGTTAGCGACCTCGCCGGGTTTGTCGCGGCCACTTGGATGCGCGGCGTTCGTTTCGTGATCTGCCCGACCACGCTGGAATCGGACGTGGACGCTTGCCTGGGCGGGAAGACGGCCGTCAATGTGCCCGGGGGGAAGAATCTGGTCGGGGCGTTTCACCAGCCGAGTTTCGTGGCGGTAGATCCCAATTGCCTAGTAACCCTGGAAATGAGGGATATTAGGGCCGGGCTGGCTGAGTCCATGAAGCACGCGATGATCACTTCGCAGGCGTTTCTTGAATGGCACGAGTCCAACCTTGTGGCCATTCTCGCGCTGGACGTGGGCGTTTTGACCGAGTTGATCCACCGAAACCTGCGCATCAAGGGGGCGATTGTGGAGCAAGATGCGCGGGAGCAAACGGGCATTCGCGCCTGCCTAAACTTCGGGCATACGATGGGTCATGCGATCGAGTCATGTTGCGGCTATCGCCTTCGACACGGCGAGTGTGTGTCACTGGGCATGCTGGCGGCCACGCGGATTTCCTGTGAACTCGGCATGCTCGACGCGGCGATCTCCACGCGATTGGAGAAGCTGCTGGGTCAAGCCGGTCTGCCAACCGTGCTGACCGAGCCGATCAGTGTCGATTTGATCGTGGATGCCATAAGGCTGGACAAGAAGGCCCGAGGCGGGCGCGTCGAGTTCGTTTTATTGGAGAGCGTCGGCAAACCGGTGATGCGGAGCGACGTTTCTGAGTCACTGGTACGAAAAACCTTCGAGGGACTGGTCGGGCGGGATTTTTGATCCGCCGCCTGTTTTCCGTGGAAGACTTGTAGTTCGTTCACCCGATCCGAAGCGCGAGTGCAAGGGCGCGGTCTTTGTACCGGATACCTGCTAGTGCTCTGTCAGCGATCTTCCGATGGGTTGCGTTCCGCGGCCTGAAAGGCTGAAAGTAAGTAGACGTGGGCAACGCCCACGGATTACGTGGCGTTCCCATCCTTTTCGACCCTGGAGGGGTCGCACTTTGCCGCTTACGGTGCATTCCTCAGCCTGAAAGGCTGAGCGACACGTTTACGCACGCGGTGCGTTCCTCAGCCTGAAAGGCTGAAAGTAAGTAGACGTGGGCAACGCCCACGGATTACGTGGCGTTCCCATCCTTTTCGACCCTGGAGGGGTCGCACTTTGCCGAACGCCCTGGTTTTCCGTTAGAATCGAACTATGGCACAGACGCTTACACGGCTCCTGGCGCATATCGTTTTTTCTACCAAGGAACGTCGTGACTTGATTGCTCCTGCGATTGAGCCGGACTTGCATGCCTACTTGGGCGGAATCTGCAGGAATTGCGCATCGCCGCTGCTGGCCGTCGGAGGCACGGAGAATCACGTTCATCTTCTCGCCAGTTTGTCAAAGAACGTCGCAATGGGTGCCTTCATAATGACGCTCAAGAAGGAATCCTCGAAATGGATCAAGACCAAGGGCGATGCCTTCGCCGGATTTCACTGGCAAGACGGGTACGCCGCGTTCTCGATCGGCGAGTCCCAGATCGACGTGGTGGCACAATACATTCGGAACCAGAAGGAGCGACACAAGACCATGACGTTCGAGGATGAGCTTGTGGCGTTCGCCGAGCGATACGGGATATCATACGATCCAAAATATCTTTGGACG
>Ga0214472_10008281_pt1 | contig 10863 bp, 6 predicted proteins | sample RVTome_6_FD_207662 | JGI IMG/M metagenome (GOLD analysis project Ga0214472, IMG submission 207662) | Soil microbial communities from uranium-contaminated site in the Upper Colorado River Basin, Wyoming, United States - RVT140D175 | ecosystem: Environmental > Terrestrial > Soil > Contaminated >...
CACCGCTCCTCGACTACCGGGTGCTGGAATTTGCGGCAACCTTGCCGAGCTCCTGGAAGATCAAGGGGCGCGACCAGAAGTACATTCTCAAGGAAACCTTCGGCAGGTTTCTGCCCGAGGGGATCCTCCATCGCAGAAAACACGGCTTCACCGTGCCGCTCGATAACTGGTTTCGAAAAGAACTGCGGGAACTGGCGGTCCGATGCCTGATCGACAGGGACCGCATGGGCCTTTATTTCGATCTCACCTACCTGCGGGGAATCTGGGACCGGCACCAGGCTCGAAAGGAGAACCAGGGGACTTTATTGTGGAGCCTGCTGATGTTCGCCCTGTGGGAACGGGAATATGTTTCAAAATAGGGATGAATTGCCAAAAACAACAGGAATGCCAATGTTCGAAAACCTCACAGCCGATCTCAAACGCCTCAGCCCCGACGGACGGGCCGGGTTGCGCACCTTGATGGCCGGATTGCTGTCCCAGGGGTTCCAGGCGATTGTCGTCTACCGGATGTTCAACTGGCTGCACCGTCGGGGGCTGCCGGGGCAGCCGCTGCGTTTTTTCTGCGAGCGGTTCATTGAGATCACCACCGGCATCTCCATCCCGGCCCGCTGTCGCATCGGGGCGGGGCTGCGCATTCACCATTTTGGCGGCATCATTCTCCATCCGACGGCGGTGCTGGGAGAAAACTGCACCCTTTATCACGGCGTGACCATCGGCGACAGGGGCGGGGCGGGGGGCGCGGCGGTTATCGGCAGCAACGTGCTGCTCGGCGCCGGAGCCAAGATCCTCGGCGAGTTGACCATCGGCCACAACGTCATCGTTGGCGCCAATGCGGTGGTGACCAGAGACGTGCCGCCGGATACAGTGGCGGTCGGCTCGCCGGCACGCTGCCACGAGCGCAAAAAAGAATTGTCGGAAACTGAAAAACCGGCGGTCGCAGGGCCGGTGCGGGTCATGGATCTGCGTGGCACCTACAAGGGAGGCGGGGGGCCGGACAAGACGATACTCAACTCGGCGACCCTGCATGACAGGAAAAAGGTCGATGTCCTGGTCACCTACATCCGCCGACCCGACGACCGAGAATTCCGGATCGGACAAATGGCCGCGGAACTGGGAATCCGCTACACGGACCTGCTTGACCGCTCGGCCCTCGATCTGAAATGCCTGTTCGGGCTGCGCCACCTGATCCACGAAAATCAAATCCAGGTGCTGCATACCCGCGACGACAAGACCCTGCTCTACGGCTGTTTGCTGCGGGTGCTGATGCCGGGCCTGCGGCTGCTGCACACCTGCCATTCCCACGTCGAATACGGCCGGAGGGATTTCCCCTCGGCCCTGGCCTGGCGTAAGTTCCAGCTGCGGAAATGGCTGCTGGTCCGGTTGATGAAATGGCACCGCCGACCGGTGCTGACCATCAGCGACGATACCCGCCAACGGCTGATCCGGGGAGGCCTGTTGCCGGAGGAGGTACTGGTGCTGGCCAACGGTGTGGACACCGGATATTGGTCGCGAAATGACGTTGAACCGGTGCTGCGCCGGGAACTCCATATCGCTCCGGACCAGCTGGTGATCGGTACAGTGGCCCGCATCAGCTACGACAAGGACCTGCCGACCTTTTTCCGGGTAGCCCGGCGGGTTGCCGTGCATTATCCGGGAGCGGTGTTCGTCATCGTTGGCGACGGTTACGGCGACGAACTGGCCCGGGCCAAAGCCGAGGCCGCCGCGATGGGACTGGAAAAAACGGTTCGTTTCACCGGCCACCGCACCGACCTCAAGGAAATCTACGCCTCCTTCGACCTTTTCCTCATGACTTCTCGTACCGAAGGAATGCCCAACACCCTGCTCGAAGCCATGGTCATGGAACTGCCGGTGGTGTCCACCCGCGTTGGTGGAGTTCCGGAACTTCTTGCTGAAGGAAAAACCGGCTTGCTCGCCCCTTCCGGCGATGACCAGGCCCTCTCCGGGGCGCTGGTTCGGCTGATAGACGACGGAGATTTGCGCGACCGGTTCGCCAGGGCCGCCCGCCTGCGCATCGAGCAACAATTCAATTTTGCCGACAGGGTTCGGGCCATGGAAGAGATCTACTGCCGGATTGCCGGCGCTGGAATTGAAAGACCTGCGGTCCAGGCCGCCGACGGGAATTGAGAAACGACCTTATGTCCGATATCCGCATCATCTGCTGCAATGATACAAACACCGCCCGCTTAGGCGAGCCGGTGACGATCGGCGTGCCCTTTGTTCGCGGGGCTCTACAGCCCGGTGCATCCCTGGTGTTGTGCGACGAGGGGGATCGGTTTCTGCCAATGCAGAGCCAGCCGCTGGTCTGCTGGCCAGACGGCAGCGTCAGGTGGCTGTTGTGCGACTTCATGGCCGATTTGCCTGCCGCCGGCGAGGCGATTTATCACCTGATGCCTGGTACGGCTGAATTTTCCCCGAAAAGCCCCCTGTCGATCGAGCAGGGAGAGGAAAGTTGGCTTATCCGGACCGGAGAAGCGGATTTCACCGTCGACCGACGAATTCTGCGCCCCTTCCTGAGAGTGCGGACCGCTGCGGGGGAGGTTCTGGCTTCCCCGGCAGAGGTGCGTCTGACCGATGATCAGGGACGGAAGTGGACGCCGCATATCGATCGGTTGACCATTGAAGCTGCCGGCCCGGTTCGAGGCACCCTGGTTTTCAGCGGCGGTTTCCGTCGCCAGGGCGGCAAGGAACTGCTCCGTTTCGAGGCGCGCCTGCACTGCTATGCGGCCAGTGCCCGCAGCGTATTCGAAATCAGGCTGCACAATCCTCGTGCCGCCCGCCATCCCGGCAATCTGTGGGATCTCGGAGATCCGGCCTCGATACTGCTCGATTCCTGGTCGGTGCTGTTGCCCCTGGCTGCGCCGTCGGCAGTGCATCTCCAGACCGGTGCCGGAGAGCCGTGGCGTTCCCTCGATCCCCTTGTCGGCGCCAGGCTCCGCCAGTTGTCCAGCGGCGGAAAACATTGGAACAGCCCGGTGCATCGCGACCGCAGCGGCAGGGTGCCCCTGGCCTTTCGCGGTTGGCGGTTGACCGCCGGGGAACTGGAGCTTGCCGCCGGCCTTCGGGCACAGCCGCTGGTCTGGTGGGGCGGCGAGCAGAGCGGGGTGAGCGCTGGCATCGACCATTTCTGGCAGCGTTTTCCCAAGGGGCTGGACCTGCGGGAACAGGGGATTACCCTCGAACTGCTGCCGTCGGGCCTGGCCGGCGGTCACGAATTGCAGGGTGGGGAGCAACTTACCGAGATAATGCGGTTCGACTTTGCGGCGCTTCGGGAATCAGGCGCCTGGGGCCTGCCGGCTTCGGCGGTGCGCTGTGCGCCCGAGATCTATGGGCGGGCCGGTGTCTTTGCCGAAGGGCTTCGATCGGGCCCCGAGGAACGCTACGCCGGGCTTCTGGCCACGGTCCTCGACGACAATGTCGGTTTTTTCGCCAAGCGCGAGCAGGTTGACGAATACGGTTGGCGCCACTTCGGCGAACTCTACGCCGACCACGAGGCGGCCTTTCATAAAGAAGTGCGCCCCTTCGTTTCCCATTACAACAACCAGTACGATCCCCTGGCCTCCTTTTATTGCCAGTACCTGTCCGGCGCCGATCGGCGCTGGGGAGACCTGGCCCGCGACCTGGCCGCCCATGTCGCCGACATCGACATCAATCACACCGATGCCGACCGCGAGGAATATTGCCGGGGCTTGTTCTGGCATACCGACCACTACCTCGAAGCCGGCCTGGCCACCCACCGCATGGCATCCAGGGAACACCTGGAACAGAAAAATCCCGCTCTATGCGGCGGCGGTCCGGCGGCCGAGCACTGCTATACCTCCGGTTTGAAGCTGCACCACCTGCACAGCGGCGACCCCCGCAGCCGCGATTTGGTATTGCAACTGGCCGACTGGTGCTGGCGGTCCCTGCACGGCCCACGAACGATAGGCGCGGCACTGCTCCGCTCGGTCCAAGCCCTGGCCCGTTGGCGGCGGGAAAATCAGGCGGCCCCGATCTGGCCTCGCTATCCCTTTACCCGCGGCACCGGCAACTGCCTCAACGCGATCCTCGACGCACTGGAACTGACCGGCGACCGGCGTTACCTGCGACAGGCCGCACGCCTGGTCAGGGGCACCGTTCACCCCGAGGACCGGCCCGGGGAACGGGATCTCCTCGACGCCGAGGTGCGTTGGAGCTACACGGTTTTCCTCGCCGCCCTCGGTCGTTATCTGCAGGTCAAGGGCTCACGCCTGGAGCTTGACGGCGACTACGCCTACGGCCGGGCCGGCCTGCTGACCTATGCCCGCTGGATGGCCGAACAGGAGTATCCCTACCTGGAAAAGCCGGAGGTGCTCGAATATCCCAACGAAACCTGGGCCGGGCAGGATCTGCGCAAAAGCGTGGTCTTCTATCACGGGGCCACCCACGCCTCGGGGGAGGAACGGGAGCGATTTATCGAGCGCAGCCGCTTCTTTCTCGATTTCGGACTGGACCACCTCACCGGCAGCGGTACCCGCCATTACACAAGGCCTCTGGCGTTGCTGCTCCAGAACGGCTGGATTTCCGAGGCGCTTGCCGAAGAGATTCCCGCGCATCCTCCCGCGTCGCGGCCCGCGACCGGCCGGCCGACCCCCCACCTGACCCTTGGCGAGATTGTGCGGCGGTCTTTCGGCGATCTGCTGGCGGTGTTGCCGGAAACCGGCCCGCGGCGGGAATGGGCCTGGCTCAGGGCGCGGATGGGGAAGGGATGAGGCGATGATGAAACGGCGGGTGATGCATGTGGCCCTGTCCCTCGATATCGGCGGTCTCGAAACGGTGATCAAAGAGCTGTGTCAACGGCTGGATTCTTCCCGCTTCACTTCGGAAGTGCTTTGCCTGCAAGGTTACGACCCGGACAATGTCGAGGAATTGAAAGCCAGGGACATCCCGATCCACCTGATGCGGAAAAGACACAAATTTGATCTGGGCTACTTCTTTCGGGTGGCGCGGCTGATTCGCAGGCAAGGGGTTGACGTCCTGCACGCCCACAGCGGGTGCTTCTTTTACGCCGCGATATTCGCCCGTCTGGCCGGCGTGAAGCGATTTATCTACACCGCCCACGGCCTGCCGATCCTCAACCGGCTGCAGGATCGCATTGAGGACAACCTGGCCGGCATGGTCTGCTCCGCCATCGTGCCGGTTTCCGAAGAGATCCGACAGGTGCTGAAAAGGCGCATGCCCCTGGCCAAAGGCAAAATGGTGCCGATCCTGAACGGCATCGATACCGACCGCTTCCGGCCCTTTGCCGATGCGGCGGAACGACAACGGATGCTTGCCCGGTACAACCTGCCGGAGGGTTCATTCCTGGTCGGAACCGTCGGTCGCCTTGACCCCGTAAAAAATTACCCAATGCTGCTGCGGGCATTTGCCCGACTACCTCGGGGTAGCCGCGAGCCTCACCTGGTTTTCGTGGGAGACGGACCCTGCCGCCGGGAATTGGAGAAAATGGCCGAGGAAATGGGGATTGCCGGTCGGGTGACCTTTCTTGGCCGGCAGTACCGGGTACATGAAATCCTGCCGCTGCTGGATGTTTTCGTTCTTTCATCGATCACCGAGGGGACCTCCGTGGCTTTGCTGGAAGCTCAGGCCTGCGGCGTGCCGGCGGTGGTGACCGACGTCGGCGGCAACGGGTTCATCGTCAGCCACGGTGAGAACGGTTTTCTGTGTGAGGTAAATGCCGACCCCGTTATGAGCCGTGGCCTTCTTAATTTAAAAGAAGATGGGCAATTGGGTCACCAGATGGCCAATATGGCGCGAGAGGCGGTTTTGCATGGATTTAGCCTTCCCGTGATGATTCAAAATTATGAAAGACTCTTTCTGCAGAACTCAACCTGAAATACGGAGGGGTTGTTTCGAGGCACCCAGGGAAAGGGATTTTTTGCCTTGAGAATTTGATGATGAATGAAATGGACGGAGTTTAAAAGAATGCTCGAGACTGCTGATCTTCGGTTGAGAAAATGTTTATTTGTTTCATATTTTTATCCTCCCGCAGCGGGCACTGGCTTGCCCGGCGCAATGCGGTCCGTGAAATTTATCCGCAATCTGGTCAATACCGAGGTTTGTGTGTTGACCGTTAATCCTGAATGCTACGATAAGTCCGTAATGCTCGATCTGGAAGCACCTCTATCGGTGAACCAGGAAGCTGTCTATCGAAGCGGAGTCTGCGATGTGTTCGGGTTTTTACTGTCTCTGCGCAATCGACTGAAGCGTTTTCTGGGGCGAGGGAAAGTTCCAGGTTTCGAAAACACCATAGTCTTTGCCTCCTCAGAAGATAGCAGTACTGCTGTCGGAAAGCCGGGTGTTCTGCAGCGGTTCAAGGATTTTCTTTACAACCTCTTTTATTTTCCCGACCAGGCCAGCCCTTGGATCCCCATGGCTCTTTTCAGGGGGATTCGGATCATTTGGCGACATAAGGTCGAAGTCATATTTGCTACCGGCATGCCCTGGTCCGCGCTGATGGTTGGATATCTGCTCAGTTTGCTGACAGGGAGACCGCTGGTCGTCGATTTTCGCGATCCCTGGATCAACAACCCTTTTCATTTGTCAAAGGGTAAGTTCCTTGACGGGCTGGCCCGATGGATGGAGCGATGTATAGTGATGCGGTCTTCGGTGGTTTCGCTGAATACCGCCCCTCTGCGGGAGGAGTTTCTATACCGCTACCCGGGTGTGGCGGCCGAGAAAATGGTCGTGTTGCCCAACGGATACGATGAAATCGATTTTGGCTGGCTGGAAGATTTCTCAGATCGACAGAATTGCCCTGATGAATTGGTGTTATGCCATGCGGGCTTCCTCTATGGCTTGCGCGATCCGGCACCGATTCTCGATGCCATTCTCTTGTGCCGCCAAAGATTGGCAGGATCGGGCCAAAGGATCCGGTTCGTGCAGATCGGTCGGGTTGATATCGGATACGACCTAGCTGAAAAATATGGGCTGCCAGACAACATTTTGGAACTGCGGGATGAAATGTCATATCGCGACTGCCTGCGCACCCTTGCCACGGCAGATGTGCTGGTAAATGTACAACCCGGTACCCGCACCCAGGTGCCATCCAAGCTCTACGATTACCTGGGCCTCAACCGGCCGATCATTAATCTCACCCCACGCAATGGGGCCCTGGGGCGTATCGTGGAACAGTATGAGTTTGGCGATCTGTTCGAACCCGATCAAGTCGAAGAAATTGCCGATCGCCTGATGGCGTTGTTGCAGAAAAAAAGTGAGGGACTGCTACAGGCCGATTACCCTTGGCGAGCAAAGTTTGAAGTCAATGCGATAACCAGGCAACTTGCCGCCCACCTTTCCGCAGCTGTTGCGAAAGCCCGTTAAGACATTGTTTTTTTGGCTCCATAGTTCCCCGGCTTGGTACCTGGCAACGGTTGGGACGGCATGAAGGCAGGATGACTGGATTCGAAAAGGTGATCAATGAGGTTTGAAGACAATGCCACACTCAATATTCTCGCCAGAACCAGCAGTTCGGTTTTTCTGCTGATTTCGAGCGTCTTCATGGTTCGCTACCTTTCCAAGGAAGACTACGGCACCTTTCTCCAGGTAATGTTGATCTTGAATACGGTCATCATGCTAACTTTCGTGGGTTTACCCCATAGCGTCTATTATTACTATCCGCAAATCCGGGATAAAAGACACTTTGTCAAGCAGACATTGCTGGTCGGAACAGTCATCAGCATCGTTGCGGCGACTATTGTCTTCCTGCTTCGCCATTCTCTGGCCGTTTGGCTCAACAACCCAGACCTGGCGTATTTCGGTGGCATAACGGCACTTCTGATTCTTTGCCAGGGACCTGTTGTGTTTCGCGATCCGATATTACTTTCTCAAAATGCGCTGATGTTGAATTCAGTATCAACTCTTCTGACCGCCCTGCTGACCTATATCCCTCTTTTCATTGCCCTGTTTTTCGGGGTCGGCCTGAAGAGCATTATTTTGATCTTTCTGGGCAGCAATTTGGCCAATCTGGTGGTTTTTTTGGCCATGATAGGCCTTCTTTTCAGGAATACTGATTCTGCTGATGCCGAAACGAGTGAAGATCAGGAGCGTCGTTTGCGTGTATCCCTGTGGGAGCAGGTACGTTATTCCTTCCCAATTGGGCTCGCAAGTTATATCGGAATAATTGGCAAGCAGATCGATAAGTACATTATCTCCGCATTTTTTCTCCCCGCGCAATTCGCAGTATATTCTCGTGGCGCGATGGAAGTGCCTCTAATCGGCAACGTGACCTACACCCTTAACGATATGACCATGCCCAGGTATGTGGCGGCCTACAAGAGAGGCGATACCAAGGAATTCCTGCGACTGATGCACACCAATATCGACAAGGTTGCCAAAATCAATTTTGGTGTTTTCGCATTTCTCTTCTTTGAAGCCGGTTTACTGATGGAGGTTCTTTATACCCGAGAATACCTTAGTACAACACCAGTTTTTCAGGTTTATCTGTTTTTGCTCTTTTTGAGTATTACGGTCTACGGAATGATTCCAAGGGTGACGGGAAAAACCCGGCAACTGACCTTTGCGACAGGATTAAGTGTCAGCCTCAACATCGTATTCAGCCTGTGTATGATACCCCTTCTTGGTCCCGTGGGGGCGGCCGCCGGGACCATCCTCGGCTCCCTAGGATACATGATATTTCTTCTTTGGAGCGCGTCAAGGACCTTGGGCGTGAGTTGGCGTGCCATCCTGCCTTGGCGGATGTTGCTCCAGACCCTGGCAGCAGCTGCTGCACCACTGGTATTGGTATGGGGATATCACGCCGCACTCGGATATTTCGTGATCTCAAAGAATTTCTGGGTGTTGTGCGGCGCATTTGGATTTTATCTCTACGGATATTTGTCCGCTTTGAATTTTTCAGGATTGTTGCAGGACCAGGATCGGGCCTACCTGTGTCGTTGGCTGCGCTTCGATCTATTTGTCTTGCTGCCGCGATCCAGAACGGGCGTGGAGCCATGATATGTTGAATGCCGAATGGCAGCGACTTCACCCGCGTCTCATGATTCAGTTTGTTCGCAATGGCATCCTCTACGCCAGTGAGGATCATTGGGTTTATCGAAGCGACGATCGAGGAAAATCCTGGCTTCGGATCTGTAGATTGGAATGCCGGTGGGAGGGGGCAGCGGAACATTGCAAGGATGCGATCCTGCGTACTGAGATTTTGCGCCGAATGCGGCGTAATGTTGGCATTCACAATTTGGTGGTTCTGCCAAGTGGAACCATCTTGGCTCAATATGATGGGATTTACCGATTTGATGGTACTAAAGAAAAGGCCCGTTTCGTCTTTGGTTTCCACGAAGAACGTATTTTGGGTCCTTTGAAAAACGGGTTTGTGGTGGACGATTCGACCGGCAACGTATATTTCGGAGAATATAATAATACCCGCCCTTACTCTGTAGGGATTATTCGAGGGAGTGAGGATGGTCGCCGCTGGGATGTCTGTTTTCGTTTTCAGGAGGGAGCGGTCAAGCACATTCACTCGATTGTTCCAGACCCGTACCGAAAGCGCATCTGGATATGTACCGGTGACAAGGATCGAGAATCAGGACTTTTCTATACCGATGACGATTTCCAGAGCGTTCACCGGTTCGCAGGTGGCAGTCAAAAGTGGCGAATGATCGGTATGCTTCCTCTTGCGGATGGTCTGGTCTGGGGTTCCGATGCAGGACAGGACACTTCGGCCAATTCAGTAAATTATCTTTATTACTGGGATTTCAGGAATCAAAAGATGGAGCAGCTCGCTTGCATCGACAAGCCCGCTTATTACTCGATGCGTATTGAAGGTGGTGGGATGGTCATCGGTACTTCCTATGAGCCGGGGATCAAGCGCCCGGTTGAACAAAGCGCTGACCTCTGGTATTCGACCGATGGTTTGAACTGGGAAAGGTCGGCGGCTTTTTCTTTCAAGCCGTCGGGGCGAAACAACAGGACAAGATATGCCACCGTCAACATGCCCTTAGGCGACGGAACATCGCCCGACGTTCTGGTGACGCCTGAGAATGTTGGAAAATATGATTTTCAGTTATTGCAATGGCAGATTTAATAAATAAATCAAGAGGCGGATTTGCATTGTGTCGAAGGGAGATGGAGGAATGACCACCCTGAGAGAGTGGAAGAGAAAAACCTTCCCCAAGGGCATCAAGCGAGAGCTCAATAAAACCTACGATCGCATTTTCCGCCGGGTAACCGAGAGAAAACTGGCAAAAGCTATCGGTCAACTGAATATTCCTGCTGGTGCGGTAATAGGCGTACACAGCATGTTGAGTGGGTTGGGGTACATCGTAGGGGGGGCGCAAACGGTGATCAAGGCCATCCAGCGAGCCGTTCCCGGTTGCACCATCTTCATGCCGACCTTTCCGTTTTCCGGGTCGATGCAGGATTATCTAGACAGCAATCCGCCGGTATTCGATGCGAGCACAACCCCCTCAAGGAGCGGACTTCTGACAGAGACCTTGCGTTTGATGCCGGGGGCGCAACGTAGTTTCCACCCGACTCACTCTTGTGCGGCGTTGGGCCCAAAGGCCGACGAACTGCTTACCGGTAGCGAATGGTCGTATACGCCCTTTGGCGACCAATCAGCGTATGGCCGTTTTTGCAGCGCAAAAGACGCCTATCTTTTATTGATCCACACGAATAACGCCAGCATTGTCCATCGGATCCAAGAGATGGCAGATATGCCTAATCTGTTCTTTGACGAAGAAAAAACGGTATACGGCTTTGGGCACCATGGTGAAGTGAGGGAATATAGGGTGAAAGTACATCAGCCAAAAACACCCCTTTTTGTCGCTGTCAACATTGATGATTCAACCAAGCCTGAGTTCATGTGGTTTC
>Ga0214472_10008282_pt1 | contig 10863 bp, 7 predicted proteins | sample RVTome_6_FD_207662 | JGI IMG/M metagenome (GOLD analysis project Ga0214472, IMG submission 207662) | Soil microbial communities from uranium-contaminated site in the Upper Colorado River Basin, Wyoming, United States - RVT140D175 | ecosystem: Environmental > Terrestrial > Soil > Contaminated >...
TATCCCTAAAATGGGGTGCTTGACAGCACGATGCCGTCGAGTATCATAGCAGCTAAAACTAGGAGGCCGACAGCCGTCAAGCGTCATCAGAGGTGGTGCTAGACGACCAGCTGTCAACCCTAATCAGGCGCTGCAGCGAACCTGGCCCTCGCCCCCCGGTTGCAAGCCACGCGTCTCGTGCTGGGTCTCTGAGCTCGGGTCGTTGGGCGTGCACAGGAGGTGCTGGCGCGTGCGAAAGTCCAAGACCCGTGGCAGTCTTGATGGCTACCCGTATGTTGCTTCAAGCAGATCAGGGCGCTTTGCCGTTTGCCCTTGCCAGCCCACCCTTGACTGATTATGCTCTATTCGGAAAATAACCAGCGTGCCAATTGAGGGATGATGGCGGCAGGTCAGTGCCAGGCATACTTCAGGAAGCGCCAGGGAACGACCACAATGTGTAGGGCTGCAAGACCGCACAGAGCAAGTCGACAACAAACAGCATGAGGTGAGGCATGCCGACTTGTATGGTCGCAGAACGCCCAGATACTGTGGATGCAACGACCCTGATCAGCGAACTTGAGGGGTATCTTGAGCCGCTCTATCCCCGAGAAAGCCGTCACGGTTTTAGTGTTGAGCAGCTCCTGCGAGAGGCCGTCGCCTTTTTTGTTATGCGTCATGACGGGATGCCGGCCGGTTGTGGAGGCCTCAAGCTCTTTGGCACGGCGTACGGTGAAATCAAGCGCATGTACGTGCGTCCACAGTTTCGCGGTTTAGGGTTGGCCAAATTGATGCTGCAACATTTAGCTGACTATGCCCAGCACCAAGGGGTCGCGGTGTTGCGGTTGGAGACCGGGATTTATCAACTTGAAGCCATCGGCTTATATGAACGCTGTGGCTTTCATCGCATTCCGCCATTTGGGGCCTACACCGAAGACCCGCTCAGCGTGTTTTACGAGAAGCGTCTCGCACCGATTTGAGACGCGTCACCGTCAACACCTCGTACAGCACCAGCAGTAGCAGTGCGGCGGTCAGGAGACTGGGGCCGATAATTTCTAGCCCCAGACGGCGCGCCAGCACGCCAACCACACTCGGCACCAACGATTGACCGAGGACGGCGGCGGCAATTTGCAATCCGATACCATGAGCCGTATGCGCCCTGCCGAGCCGGTCGGGTGTGGTGGCAATCAGGGACGGAAAAATCGGCGCTGACGCCAACCCCATCAAGGTCAGTCCCAGGCCACTGAGTAAATGGGTCAGATGGACCCAGATTAGCAGCGCGCCGAGAGCAATCCCAGCCATGCAAAAACGTAAGAACAAGCGTACCGGCACGATACTGACCACCACTCCTGATAGGAGTCGCCCTACCGTCAGCGCCCCCCAGTAGACACTGACCCACGTGCCAGCTGTGGGTAGCGGTATGGCGCGTGCTTCATGGAATAAGCTAAACGCCCACGTCCCGGCCGCCGCTTCCAGACCCGTGTAGACGAAAAACACTGACATACTCCACCACACCACGGGAAGCCGCCATGTGCGGCCATAGGAGGCCGCACAGACGGCCGCCGGTGCCGATGCGTCTTGCGAGCGGTTGACGGTCAGCCACCATCTTCGAGTGGTGGCGAAACACACCGCCAACAGCCCTTGCCAGAGCCCGACGATGCCGTAGCCCCATTGCCAGGGACGATTGGCCATCAAGACACCGGACATGATCGCCGGCCCGACGGCTGCCCCCACGCCATAACAGGCATGCAGCCAGTTCACGGCTCGGGCACTGAAATGGGTCGCGGCGTAGATATTCATCCCGGTATCGACGGCGCCCGCTCCCAGTCCGGCCAGTCCCCCCAAGGCCACCATGATGCCCCACCGCGGCGCCAGCATATAGCCGAGCAGGCTTGCCGCCGTCGCCAAGCTACTCAGGGTCAGCAAAGTCCCGACTGAGAGGCGCGACAGAATGCGTCCGCTGCCAAAACTCGAGACCAGATAGCCCATCGTGAACGTCACCAGTAGCGCCCCCAGAGCATCGAGCGGCAACTGGAAGAACGTCCGGATGGAGGGCCAGGCGACGCCAAGGAGACCATCTGGCAAGCCGAGGCTGACGAAACTCAAATAGGCGAGCAGGGTGAGGGTGAGGGTGTGTTGCATCTTTTTTGCTCAGTCGGTGTCTAATCATTAGGTTTAGAGTAGCCTCCAGGTTCGGGAGCCGACCATCATGGCCAATCATACACACTCCAGATACACAGCATCCCTAGAAGCTGACCTGACCTGTCGACAGGTCACGATCTCAGAACCTCCATATGCCATTGATGGCGTTAGAAGGCAAGCCGCCTCGACATGTTGATCACCCAAAAGCCGAACCTCATCCAAAGCACTTTGCCTCATGCCGCCTACGTCAAACCCGCAGGAAGACCAGGAGGATTTCTTCCGTGGCATACGCCACCGAGGACAACGCATCTGACGAGAAACTATGAGACTCTGCTCACAAGTAAACGCAAGAGCAATGCCACAATCGACTTGACGATCAAGAGAGCCATAATCCCAAGCCCGGTGGGTCTCGCAATAGCGCTATGGCGATGAGCAACACGGGTGGCTCGATATCATTCCACACGATAAAAGCGACCCTCGCGGCTCGGAGGTTTTACTGTCAAATCAGCTCTCATATTGAGAGGTGAACGCTGATAGATAAGGTTTTGACTCTCAGTATGAGAGCGGATGAGATCACACGCATCGGCAGTACCGGGCGATTTGTGATGCTTCCTGAAGCGCCTCGTAGGCAACCGTTCATCGGCATGTTTATTGCATCGTACTGGAGGATCAGGAAGAGAATGTGCAGGCCGCTTACTCTGCGTCCTTTCCGCCGTTTGTGGGCTCCTACGGAGAGAGGTCAACATGTGGCAGCTTATTCCTTCAGCTCTGCGTTTTGATTTTATCGGCAAAGCAAAACCGTTTATTGCTTTGTCGCTGGTAGTCATCCTGATCGGTATCGGGTCGATTGCCTACCATGGCGGACTCAACTTAGGGATCGATTTTCGCGGCGGCACGCTGGTCCAGCTCCGTTTGAGCCAACCCGTGGACCTGAGCACGGTGCGCGAGGTGTTGGAATCTCTGGGATTTGGCAGAGGGATGGTGCAGCATTTTGGCGACGCGCACGAAGTCCTGATTCGCTTCTCGCAGCTTGAAACCAATCTGGATATTGGGACAGAGGTCCACCAAGCGTTCCAAACCCGCTTTCCCGAGCAGACCATCGAGCTGCGTCGCGCAGACGTGGTAGGTCCACAGGTGAGTAGCGACCTGCGTCGCCAAGCCCTGTTTGCCATGTTCTATGCCATCTTAGGCATTTTGATCTACCTGTCTGGACGATTTGAAGCCAAGTGGTTCATTGCCTTCGCCTTAGCAGTGGTGCTGTTTGCCATGACATACGGCATAAGCCATTTTTGGCCAGCCGTCTCACCCGTTGTCTTGCTCGTGGTCGCCTTAGTGGGCGCACTCGCCTTTTGTCTCATTTTACAACTCCGCTACGCCCTGGCTGCGCTTGTCGCCCTCTTTCACGACGTCCTGATCACCGTGGGGTTCTTGTCGCTCTTTAACAAGGAGTTTGACCTGTCCATCGTGGCGGCACTGCTGACCATCATTGGCTATTCACTCAATGATACGATTGTGATCTTCGATCGCGTCCGCGAGAACATGCAAGGTCAGCGGCACACAGATTTTGCCGCCGTGGTCAATGCGAGTGTCAACCAAACGCTCAGTCGCACCATCTTGACCACGGCCACGACCCTCATGGTCGTGGCGATGCTCTTTTGCTTTGGCGGTCAGGTCATTCACGATTTTGCCTTTGCCCTGTTGGTGGGCCTGGTCGCTGGGGTGTATTCGACTGTCTTTATTGCCAGTCCGATCTTGCTCTATTGGGAGCAATATACGCGCCGCTCTGAGAGCGGCGCCGGACGTGTGATTAGCGCCTACTGACCGGGCTTGGCAGCCCTGTATGACGGCGTGCTCTCTGGGTAGATATCACCCGGTTAGGCTGAGACGGAGCACGCCACCCACCAGCGCTGGGGGAAGACTGCGAAGCATCTCAAAGGCACCCAGGTATTGATTCCAGCCAAACGCTAGGAAATTTGCCATGACACTGCTTCTGTTCGTATTGGGATTGGGGGGGTTGATTGTCGGGGCCGAGTTGTTGGTCCGCGGCGCGGCGCGGCTCGCGGCCGCCGTGGGGCTCTCGCCATTGGTCATCGGGTTGACGGTCGTGGCCTATGGCACGAGCGCCCCCGAACTCGCGGTGAGCCTGCAGGCCAGTCTAAGCGGGCAAGCGGATCTCTCGCTCGGCAACGTGGTCGGCAGTAACACCTTTAATGTCCTATTCATCCTGGGACTCTCCGCCATGATCACGCCGCTCGTGGTCTCGCAACAGTTAGTCCGGCTTGATATTCCCATCATGATTGGGGTCTCTCTCTTGCTACTGCTCTTGGCGCGGGATGGCACCCTCAGCCGCTGGGAGGGTGCGGTGCTGAGTGCAGGCGCGATCCTCTACACGGTGTTCTGCGTGCGCCAGAGTCGTAAGGAGCCCGAGGCGATTCAAGCGGAATATGCGGAAGGGGTCCACGTGGCGCAGCCTGCGGCCAAGCCCTCATGGATGATGCAGGTCGCCTTGATTGCCGTGGGGCTTGCGCTCCTCGTGCTGGGGGCGCACTGGCTGGTGGTCGCGGCGGTGAACATCGCCACGGCATTGGGTCTGAGTGAGCTGGTCATCGGCTTGACGATCGTGGCGGTTGGCACCTCGCTACCAGAGGTTGTCACGTCGATTGTGGCAACCCTGCGAGGCCAGCGCGATATTGCGGTGGGCAATGTCGTCGGCAGCAATATTTTCAATATCCTGGCCGTGCTCGGCGTGGCCAGCCTGGTGGTGCCACACGGCATCCAGGTGCCAGCAGCGGCGTTGCGCTTTGATATCCCGGTGCTGATCGCGGTAGCCGTAGCGTGCTTGCCGATCTTCTTCACCGGCAATGTGATTGCCCGATGGGAAGGAGCCCTCTTCTTCGGCTACTACCTGGCGTATCTGCTCTATATGTTGTTGTCAGCCACCCAGCATCAAGCCTTGCCGCTGTTTAGCACGATCATGATGGCGTTTGTGCTTCCCCTGACGGCGATCACCCTGGCCGTGGTGGGATTACGTGCCCTACACGGCGCCAGGTCCCGTGACACGCAGGAGGTCAAGCGCGCTGACGACGCCTAAACCTACTGTATCTGCCTCTTTTGATCCCGATTGCATCACCTAACCTATTGTTATTACAATTGCTTCCAAACAGCATCCCGTATCGACAGGCCAAGGTGAGGAGGCGAAAAGATGAGCACCGTGTGGGCACAGCGGCGAGAGGAATTATTGAGCGATTGTATCGTCTCTCCTGACGTCTTCAGTCAGATGATCGATCGTCTGGCTGAGTTCGTCGTGCCCTATCAACAGGCGCTTGAGATCGAAGTCGCCCAGCACGCCATGCACCTCTACCTCCAAGGCTGGCTGTCCCCTTTGCAGCGCAAGAATGCCGAGGAAATCGCGGCCTGGGTTGATGTCGATCGACAGGTCATGCAAGACTTCATCGGCACGCTCCCCTGGGACCACCGGCCCTTGGTGACGCAGTGGCGACAAGGCCTTGGTGCCAACGCGTGGACGCACTTGCAGGTACGGGACGGTAAGTTACGACTATAGATACAGTAGGTATAGAGACCCATCGCCCGATATTGTTCTGCATCCTTTTCTCCACTGTGGTATCCAATCAGTAGAATCGACATACTCAAGATCGTCCGGCAATGCATAGGGGAAGGTGAGCACGATGAGGTCACACCGCAATCGCTTTATTGACGTTGAATGGCTTGAAACCGACGGCCTCGGTGGATTTGCATCGGGAACCGTCTCGGGGTTGCGGACGCGGCGCTACCATGCCATGCTCCTGGTGGCCACCCGCCCGCCCACCGGGCGCGTCGTCCTGGTGAACGGCTTGGAAGTCTGGATCGAGACGCCGGCGGGGCGCTTCGCGCTCTCTTCCCATGCCTACGCGTCAGACCTAGTGCACCCTGATGGGGCGCAGCGTCTCGAAGCGTTTGCGGCACAGCCGTGGCCACACTGGCAGTTCCGCCTAGAAGATAACACCCGCGTCGACCAAGAGCTCTTCGTTCGCCATGGCGCGCCGGTTGTCGTGTTGACCTGGCGCCTACACGCACCACAGGAGGGAGTTAAATTGTCGGTCCGTCCCTTGCTCTCCGGCCGCGACTACCACGCGTTGCATCACGAGAATACTGCTTATCGGTTCGATGCCGAGAGGCGCCATGGACAGGTCATCTGGCAGCCTTACCCCGATCTACCGAGGATTGTCGCGCTTTCGAACGGGACGTATACCCACGGCCCCGATTGGTATCGCCACTTCTTCTACGCCGAAGAGCATGGTCGCGGCCTAGATGACACGGAAGACCTCGCCACCCCAGGCTATTTCAGCTGGGATCTGTCTCAGGGCGAAGCCGTATGTCTCTTTGCTGCAGCATCTCAGGAGACCCCATCGCTTCCGCTTCAAGGCACTGCTGAAGCGTGCGCTCAAGCCTTGCGCCAGGCCGAGCGCCAGCGTCGTCAGAGCTTTTCCTCGACACTGCACCGCGCCGCCGATGCCTATCTCGTCCGCCGTGGTACAGGAAAGACCCTGGTGGCGGGATATCCCTGGTTCACGGACTGGGGGCGCGATACCTTGATCGCCTTGCGGGGACTCTGCCTGGCCACTGGCAGGCTCGATGCGGCGCGCGACATCCTTCTCGAGTGGGCCGGTGCGGTTTCGGAAGGCATGCTTCCCAATCGCTTTCCCGACCGCGGCGAGCACCCGGAGTTCAACGCCGTCGATGCCTCCCTGTGGTATGTGATCGCCGTATACGATTTTCTGCAGGCCATAGACCAGCAGAGCCGGCCGCTGGCACCGTCCGACCGCAAGACCTTGCACGAGGCGATTGATGCCATTTTGCGCGGCTATGCGCGCGGCACACGCTACGGCATTCACCTTGATGACGACGGCCTGCTCGCGGCGGGCGAACCCGGCGTTCAGCTCACCTGGATGGACGCCAAAGTCGGCGACTGGGTGGTCACGCCACGCCTTGGCAAACCCGTTGAAGTGGAGGCTCTATGGCTCAACGCCCTGTGGATCGCTCGCGATCTCTCAGAGCCCTGGGGCACGCTCTTCACCCGCGGCTGCGAGGTGTTTCGGACACGCTTCTGGAACGAGACCGATGGCTATCTCTACGACGTGGTCGATGCCGATCATCGCGCCGGTGATGTCGACCCGAGTCTGCGGCCGAATCAGCTCTTTGCCGTAGGGGGGCTGCCCTTGACCCTTTTGCCTCCAGAGCGCGCCCGGCGCGTCGTCGACACGGTCGAGGCACACCTGTGGACGCCGATGGGCCTGCGTTCTCTCGCCCCCGACGCGCCCGGCTATGTCCCGAGATATGAGGGGGGCGTGCACGAACGCGACGGGGCCTATCACCAGGGGACGGTTTGGCCATGGCTGATCGGCCCGTTTATCGAAGCCTGGCTCCGCACCCGAGGCAACACGCGAGTCGCCAAGCAATATGCCAGGGCGACGTACCTCAAACCCTTGCTGCAGCATCTCGATGCGGCTGGCCTGGGGCACATCTCCGAGATCGCCGATGGCGATCCGCCGCACACCCCGCGCGGCTGCCCGTTTCAAGCCTGGTCCCTGGGCGAAGCGCTGCGTTTGGCTCTTGTCGTCCTGGCGGACGATAGCTCGTCATCTCCACCACGACCAGACGTGGCTGGCACCCCATAGTCGGTACCCTATAGAAGTAGAAGGTCCAAAAGCATGCGTACACCAATGCAACAGAGCCAGATCAGATGCCTTTTGATTGGCGTGATTCTACTGGCTGGGCTTTGCCAAAGGCGTGCTCGTGCGGGATCCGGACGGGCACGTCATGCAGCTGGTAGAAAAGTGACACCTGCTGCTTAGCCGAGGCTGAAGGACCGGTGTATCGATCCAATGATGCAATTTAGCACTATCGCAAATCGGGAGGGAGTATCTCACATGACACCAGAACATCAACGACTTGAAGAAGTTCGGGCGCGCACGGCGCACTGGCAGCGCTGGGGACCCTATCTCTCAGAGCGCCAATGGGGCACGGTGCGTGAAGACTACAGTCCCTACGGCACGGCCTGGGACTCCTTGCCTCACGACCAGGCGCGCTCCCGCGCCTACCGTTGGGGTGAAGACGGCCTGGCCGGGATTTCCGATAACCATCAACGCCTTTGCTTTGCCCTGGCCCTGTGGAATGGGCGCGATGCCATCCTCAAAGAGCGCCTCTTTGGCCTTACCGGTAATGAGGGGAATCACGGCGAAGATGTGAAGGAATACTATTTTTATCTGGACGCCACACCCACCCACAGCTACATGCAATATCTCTATAAGTACCCTCAGGCCGCCTTCCCCTACGAACAGCTCGTGGAGGTCAACCGCCAGCGGGACCGCCGGGCTCCGGAATATGAACTCCTCGATACGGGCGTTTTCGCGCAGGATCGCTACTTCGACATCGTCGTGACCTATGCCAAGGCCACCACCGACGACATCTTGATCCGTATCACCGCCACCAACCGCGGTTCGGAGCCGGCTGAATTGCACCTCCTGCCAACGCTCTGGTTTCGCAACACGTGGTCCTGGGAGCTCAGTAGTGTACGGCCGATGCTGCGGCTTGGCCAACCAGGCAACGATCATGTCGTACTCAAAGCAGAGCACGCCACGCTCGGGCCGCGCTGGCTTTGCTGTGAGGGGGCGCCGGAGTTGCTGTTCACGCACAATGACACCAATGGCCAGAGACTCTATGGCACCGCCAATCCGAGCCCCTTTGTCAAAGACAGCATCAATGACTACATCGTGCACGGTCGCCATGAGGCCGTCAACCGGGAGAAGGAGGGAACGAAAGCCGCGGCCTATTACCGCATAACTCTTGGTGCCGGAGAGGACGCCACGGTTCACCTGCGCTTGTGCGATGCGTTGCCGGCTGCGAATCCATTTGGCCAACCCTTTGAGGACATCCTCATGCAGCGCCGCAGCGAGGCGGATGCGTTCTACGCCCCGGTGATTCCGTCGACGCTCTCCGAGGATGCCCAGTGCGTCATGCGCCAGGCCTTTGCCGGCCTGCTGTGGAGCAAACAGTTCTACCACTATGACGTAAGTCGTTGGCTGAGCGGCGATCCCACGAATCCACCCCCGCCCGAGCCACGCCAGAAAGGACGCAATCGCGACTGGGAGCACCTGTACAACGAAGACATTATCTCCATGCCCGACAAGTGGGAGTATCCCTGGTACGCCGCCTGGGACCTGGCATTTCACTGCATCGCTCTAGCGCTAGTCGACCCGGAGTTTGCCAAATCCCAACTCATCCTATTCCTGCGCGAGTGGTATCTGCACCCCAATGGACAGATTCCGGCCTACGAGTGGGCTTTTGGCGATGTCAACCCGCCCGTGCACGCCTGGGCTGCGTGGCGGATCTATAAGATAGAAAAACGCCTGCGCGGTACAGGAGACCGAACCTTTCTGGAAAAGATCTTTCACAAGCTGCTATTGAACTTTACGTGGTGGGTGAACCGCAAAGACGCCGAGGGCAATAACGTTTTCCAGGGAGGCTTCCTAGGGCTCGACAACATCGGGGTCTTCGACCGCTCGGCCCCCCTGCCGACCGGGGGGCACATCGATCAATCGGACGGCACCAGTTGGATGGGCTTTTATTGCCTCAACATGCTGGCCATGGCGCTAGAATTGGCGAGTGACAACCCGGCTTATGAAGACGTCGCCAGCAAGTTTTTTGAGCATTTTGTCTACATTGCACACGCCACGCACAACCGGGGTGGCGAAGAGATCTCCCTGTGGGATGAAAAAGACGGCTTTTTCTACGACGTGCTCCGCCTGCCCAACGGCGATCACCATCCCCTCAAAGTGCGCTCCATGGTCGGCCTTATTCCACTGTTTGCGGTGGAGACGCTGGAGCCGGAAATTATCGATAAGCTGCCGGGCTTCAAACGTCGCATGCAGTGGTTTATCAACAATCGACCCGAATTTCACGAGCACGTGGAAATACAGGAGAATGCCACGGGTGGGATGCGACGGCTGCTCTCGATCGTCTCTCGCGACCAACTCCCCAGCGTCATGCGTTACATGCTAGACGAGGCCGAGTTTCTCTCCCCCTACGGTATTCGGGCCATCTCCCAGTACCACCGCGCCCATCCCTACATCTTAGCGGTCAACGGCACCGAGCACCGCGTGGACTACGAGCCCGCCGAATCCTCGACTGGCCTCTTTGGCGGCAACTCAAACTGGCGAGGGCCGATCTGGTTCCCGGTCAATTTTCTGTTGGTCGAGTCGCTGCAGAAATTCCATTATTTTTACGGCGATGACCTCAAAGTGCCTTTGCCCACGAGCACAGGTTCTCCGCAGAATTTCTGGGACGTGGCGGCGGAATTGTCCCGGCGGCTGACCCATATCTTCCTGCGCGACGACCGCGGCCGCCGGCCGGTCTACGGCGGCACGGAAACGTTTCAGCACGATCCGCACTGGCGCGATCTGATCCTGTTTTACGAGTACTTCCACGGCGATAACGGCGCGGGTATCGGCGCCAGTCACCAGACGGGCTGGACCGCGCTGGTGGCCAAACTTTTGCAACAAAGTGGCGAATAACGCAAAGGAGAGTAACCAACTCCCCCTAAATCGCAAGCGATTCTAGGTGGAGCTTTATTTCAGGAGCCCTGCAATGCAGAGACAAGCTCTACACCACGGACCACGGGGCTGGGTTACAAGCAGCCCCAATATATTGGCGACCAAGCGGCCTTATTGGCGCTCGCAGATAGCCGTA
>Ga0214472_10008284_pt1 | contig 10860 bp, 9 predicted proteins | sample RVTome_6_FD_207662 | JGI IMG/M metagenome (GOLD analysis project Ga0214472, IMG submission 207662) | Soil microbial communities from uranium-contaminated site in the Upper Colorado River Basin, Wyoming, United States - RVT140D175 | ecosystem: Environmental > Terrestrial > Soil > Contaminated >...
CGAGACCCGAGGACCCAGTTCTCAAAAGCTGGCATACATATCCGCGCCGCTGCCCAAGGATGCGTGAATCGAAACGCGGCGGATGCTATCGCGATCGCGGCAATCCAAATCGGTTGCACGTGCAACCAATGCGGATTCGCACCGATGGCGAAAAACGTTCGCACGAATGGCGCGCGCGATCCGCGGCAACGATTTGTTCACGCTCTCGCAAGATTTCGAACAGGAAAATGCATCAAAACGCATCACTCCGCTTGCCGTTGCGTCATTTTTTTGTTGTGGATTCTCGCGACTCACGTCAACGCTTGGTCAATTCGCCAGCGTATGTGGCGAGCGTTTCGGTCCAACTTCGATTTTTGCCGATCGGTTATCCGGAACACCAGCGTTGCGTACGATGAGTCCAATTCAACACGTCATCCTCTCGGGGGATTATCAAATGGCAATGTCTGCAAAGAAGAAGCCCGCGGCGAAGAAGAAGGCCCCGGCAAAGAAGGCAGCGGCGAAGAAGCCGGCGGCCAAGAAGTCGCCTGCGAAAAAGAAGCCTGCGGCCAAGAAGAAAAAGTAAACCATCGCTCGGTTCGCTTGAACCGAAGGGTGCGACAGGCCATGCCTCGTCGCACCCTTTTTCTTTTCGGGCTCCGTCGCGCAATTGCGGACAGGACGAACACGGATGAAGCGGCAGCTTGCGTTGGCGGCGGAGACCTGGCCGATTGCCGGGAAGTTCGTGATCGCGCGCGGCGCGCGCACGCAAGCGAAAGTGCTGGTCTGCACGATCGGGGAAAACGCAAGCATCGGCCGCGGCGAATGCGTGCCCTACGCGCGCTACGGCGAAACCGTCGAAAGCGTTTCGGCGCAGATCGAGGCATTGCGCGGGCGGATCGAATCCGGCGCTTCCCACGAAGAGATATTGCGCGCGATCGAAGCGGGCGCGGCGCGCAACGCGATCGACTGCGCTCTATGGGATTTGACCGCCAAGCGGACGGAAACGCGGGTTTCGGCAACGCTCGGAATTGAAAAGCCACGGGCGCTTGCCACGGCCTTCACGATCAGTCTCGGTTCGCCAGACGAAATGGCGCAATCGACGGCGGCGAATGCGCACCGCCCGCTCCTCAAGATCAAGCTCGGCGGCGACGGCGACGAAGATAGGCTCCAAGCAGTCGCGGCGGCCGCCGGCACTGCGCGACTGATCGCCGACGCCAACGAGGCATGGCGGCAAGCCGATCTGGAGCACCGGCTCGAGTTGTGCGCCCGCCTCGGCGTCGCGCTGGTCGAGCAGCCGCTGCCGCAGGACCATGATGCGGTGCTGGCCGAAATCCGGCGGCCGGTTCCGGTTTGTGCCGACGAAAGCCTGCATGTTGCAGCCGACATCGACCGCCTCGCCGGCCGCTATGACGCCGTCAACATCAAGCTCGACAAGGCCGGCGGATTGACCGCGGCGCTGCAACTGAAGGCGCGCGCGCGCCAGGCCGGTCTCCAGGTCATGGTCGGCTGCATGGTCGCCACTTCGCTCGCCATGGCGCCGGCCGTGCTGCTGGCGCAGGATGCCGACTATGTCGACCTCGACGGTCCGTTACTGCTGGCCAGCGACCGCGAGCCTGGCCTGCGCTACGACGGCTCGCTGGTCTATCCGCCGGAACCGGAACTCTGGGGCTAGCGCATGATCCGACGACGTGGAATCGCTTCGACGAGAAGATCATGCGCAGATTCGATATCTTGAGCGTGATCTTCTCCGAAAAGTGGTTACACTTTTCGGGATCACGCTCTGGCTCGCGCCGCAAGATAAGCGGCAACCGCGCCGCCTGCAGCGGGAAACGCCATCACGGCAAAGGCAAGCGCGCCGTAGCTGTCGTAGATCAATCCGCTCGCCAGCACCGAGATGCCCTGGCAGATGCCGGCGACAACGAACGCCGTGCCGTTGACGATGCTCAGATCCTTTTCCTCGACATTCGCCGAGAACCATCGCATCAGCCCGAGATGCGTGGCGCCGAAGCTCAGCGCATGCAGCGTCTGCAGGACGGCTATGCCGGCGAACGGCAAATCGAGCGGCATGCCGAGCCAGCGCACCGCTGCTCCGATCGCACCGATCATCATCAGTGCGCTGGGCGACATCCAACCGACCAGCCGGCGCGCGAACTGGAACAGGGCGACTTCGGCCAGCGTGCCGATCGCCCACAATATTCCGACCGCGGTCGCAGACATGCCGAGGGACAGCCAGTAGAGCGTCGCGAACGTGAACAGGACGGCGTGACCGGCAGCGACCAGCGCGTTCGCGGCGATCACCGCGGCGAGCGCCGGATTGCGCGCCAGGATGCCGAGCCGCACGAGGCCGCGTTGCGGCAGATTGCGGCGCGCGCCGATGCGCGGCGTGATCAGCGAGGACAATGCCGTGGCGATGGCGCAACCGATCAGCAGGTGGACGATGATGTCGGCATTGGCGCTGCGTTCGATCAGCCATCCGACGAATGCGCCGGTCGCGAGGAAGAAGATCGAACCCCACAGGCGAATCCGTCCGTAGTCGGAATCGTAGCGCCGCACGCCCGACAGCGCGACGGAATCGATCACCGGCATGATCGGGTTGCCGGCGATGGAGAGCGCCGCAACCGCTGCCAGGATCATCCAGAAACCGGAAACGAATTCGAGCAGCGAATATCCGGCCGCCATCAGCCAGCACAACAGGATGATGACATTGGCGCGGTCGGCCGCCCGGTCGCCATAAGCCGTGATCGGCCCGGAAAACAAAACGCGGGCAACCAGCGGCGCGGTCATGACGATCGAGATCAGATACGGCGACAGACCCTGCTGCTCGAGCCAATACGGCAGGAAGGCGACATGGATCGCAAGCAGTGCCGAAAAGGTCGAATAGACCGACGCCAGCCGCGCCGCGAAGAATGGCGGCGCAATCTCGCGCGCCGCCTGCGGACTGGCCCCGGCTTCGCTCATGCGCGCCCGGCGAGCACTTCGGCAAACAGTTGCGGATCGACATTGCCGCCGGAGAGCACGCAGACGACGGTTTCGCCTTGCCACTGTTCGGCCCGCTGTTCGGCCCGCTGTTCGGCATTGGCAAGCGCGGCAGCAAGCGCGACCGCCCCGCCCGGCTCAAGCACGAGCTTCAGTTCCGCAAACGCGGTGCGCATCGCCGCGAATGCCTGTGCGTCGGATACGGCGAAGCCGCCGCTCAAATGCGCGAGATTGACCTGGAATGTGATTTCGCCGGGCGAGGGCGACAGCAATGCGTCGCAGGCCGAGCCGACCATCCGGTCATTGGCTTCGCGTTTTCCCGATTCCAGCGACCTGCGGTGGTCGTCGAAACCTTCCGGTTCGCAGGAATAGATTTTTGCTTCCGGATACCGCTCGTGAATCGCAACCGCAATTCCGGCGGTCAATCCGCCGCCACCGGTGCAAACCAGGACGCGATCCGGCGTCAGCCCGTTTGTCTCGAGCTGCTCGCAGATTTCGAGGCCGCAAGTGCCCTGCCCGGCGATCACATCCGGATTGTCGTAGGGATGGATGAGCCGGGCGCCGGTGCGTCGCGAAAATTCGTCGGCGATATCGTCGCGGTCGCCGGTCGCGCGATCGTAGGGGATGATCTCGGCGCCCGAGCGCCGCGTCCGCTCGACCTTCAGGGTCGGCGCATTCGTCGGCATGACGATCATCGCGGGAATGCCGAACAATCGCGCCGCTTCGGCCACGCCCTGCGCGTGGTTGCCGGACGAGCACGCGACCACGCCGGCCCGGCGCTCGTCCTGCGGCAAGGCACTGATCGCGTTATAGGCGCCGCGGAACTTGAAGGAACCCGTGCGCTGCAGGCATTCGGCCTTCACCAGCAGCCGCATGCCGGTCATGCTGTCCAACGCCGCGCTCGACAGCAGCGGAGTCACGACCGCCTGCCCGCGCAGGCGCCGGGCGGCGGTCTCGATATCCGCAAATGCGGGCGGCGCCGCAGGATCGGAATGGCTCATGGCGCCAATCCATCGGCGAAATCCGAACGGCGCGCAAGCGGCCAGTTAGTGGTCCGATTCCGACATTTGCATCCCTTTGCTGCAGGTCCGAGTGCAAATGTCGGAATCAAAAGGACCACTAGCAATCATTTGACCCTAGTGGAGCTTTTGAATTTGACATTTGGCAGGGCGCTTGCGGCAGACGGGAACCAAATGTCAAATTCGCTCCACTAGATGCCGGATTGCGTCATACGCATCGAAAATACGCACTCGTGCAGGAAATGGGTCAACTGTTTGCGATCTTGGATTCCGGCCAGCGTTTCGGCGGCAATGATTTCGCCGATATGGGCAGTGATCGTCTTGCCGACGAGGCGGCGGAATTCACGGATCAGCAGTGAAAGGCGCGCCGTAAGCGAAACCTTCGACACCAGGTGAAAAAGCATTCCGTTCTGGCCTTCGAAATAGACAGGCACGACGCTTGCCTTCGCCGCCTGGATCATGCGCGCCGGGAATATCTTCCATGGCAGATCGACAGCGCGGCCGAAACCGCGCGGTGCGGTAGCGACGCCGCCGGCGGGAAATACGACGATGACGACGCCTTCCTTCAACAGCCGGACGGCATTCCTGCGTGTATCGAGATTCATCGCCAATGCCTCGCGCGTATCGGCGAAATCGACCGGCAAGGCATAGGGACGGATTTCGGAAACCTTCAGCAGGTCTTTGTGAATGAGGACCCGATACGGCCGGCCCAACTGTTCGGCCAGCGACAGGATGGCGATGCCGTCGCCGATTCCGTACGGGTGGTTGGCGATCATCACCAACGGCCCCGCCGGAATTTCGCGCGGCGGCCATTCGCCTCGTTTGATCTCCAGCCGAATGTCGATCAATTGCAGCATCTCGCTCATGATCCGCTGCGAGTGCCCGACGATGTTGGTGCGCCACGATTCATAGAGCCCGGCGAAATATTCGCGGCCGCTAAGCCGCTCGATCCCGCGAATGATCCAGCGCCTGACAAACGGGTCGTCGACATTGGCATAGGACAGTTCGGGGAATCGCCGGAAATTTGCCAACCGTAACGCAAACATTGCGCGGGAAGCTCCGTAGCGGTTAGCCGAGCCGAGGATAGTTACGCTCAGCCATGGGCCAAGCATGTTCATCGCGCGATTCCGTGACAGCGAAGTGACAGGCAAATGGCAGGCAGCTATGTGTTACGGAGCCGGCCATCGATCAGGCCCAAAACCGTCGAAATTCAAGCGACTGCCTACGCTGCTGTCCGTATCCGCAGGGGAGCCGATTCGAGGAAAATGCGCGTGCACTCGGACCAGGTGAACTGCGCCGCGCGCGCCAGTGCGGTTTCGCGCGGAATTTCCAGCGCCGCCATTGCCGCTTTGCCGAGGTCTTCCGCCAACATGCCGGCGCCGCTGTCGCCGACGACGTCGAGTGGGCCGGGAACCGGATAGGCGGCAACCGGCAAACCGCAGGCCATCGCTTCGAGCAACACGTTGCCGAAGGTGTCGGTGCGGCTCGGAAACACGAACACGTCGCCGAGATTATAGTGCAGCGCCAGTTCTTCGCCGGCCTTTGCGCCGACGAAAACGGCGTCCGGATATTTCTGCCGAAAACCTTCCAGCGCCGGCCCGTCGCCGACCACGAGCTTGGAACCCGGCAATTCGAGGTCGAGAAACGCCTCGAGGTTCTTTTCGACCGATACCCTGCCGACCGAGACAAATACCGGTTTCCCGAGGCCCAATCGCTCCGCCAGATCGCCGGTTTGGCGCGGCCGGAACAGGTCGCGGTCGACCCCTCGCGTCCACGCAACCAGATTGTTGAAGCCACGCTCGCGCAAATCCTCGGCGATCTTCGGCGTCGCAACCAGACAGGCGGTTCCGCCATTGTGGAACCAGCGCAGCCAGGCATAGGTCCAGGACAGCGGCACTGGTGCGCGCGCGGCCAGATATTCGGGAAAGCGCGTGTGATAGCTTGTCGTGAAATTCAAGCCGAGCCGCGCGCAGGCGCGCCGGGCGGCCATCCCGAGCGGGCCTTCGGTCGCGATATGGATGCGATCGTATTCGACCGCCGCGATGCGCTTTTGAACATTGCCGCGCGTCGTCAGCGCCAGCCGGATTTCCGGATAGGTCGGCATCGGCAGCGTGCGGTACTGGCCCGGCTCCACGATGTCGACCTGGTGGCCGGCGTTGCGCAGTTCGCCGACGACCGTCGTCCAGGTTCGGACCACGCCGTTGACCTGCGGCGGCCAGGCGTCCGTGACCAGGAAAATGCGCACCGGCGGCTCAGGCGGCTCGCGCCGGCCGCCGCGTGCGTTTTCGCACGAGCTCGGGCCGGGTTGGGGCTGCGGCTTTTTGCCTTGCCTGCTGCGACCAATCGATGAGCACCATGCGGCCGTCATAGGTTTCGCCAATCGCAGTGCAGCTTTCGACCCAATCGCCGGTGTTGTGGTAGGCGATGCCGCCGCGTTCCCCGATCACTGCGTGGTGGATATGCCCGCAGATGACGCCGTCTGCGCCAACCCGCAGGGCTTCGTCGGCAAGCGCCTGCTCGAACGCTCCGATGAACGCGACTGCATTCTTGACCCGCAATTTCGCCCAGGCCGACAGCGACCAGTACGGCAAACCGAGCCGCCGGCGAAAGCGATTGAGGTAGGTATTGAGCCAGAGCGTCGTCACATAGGCGGTATCGCCGAAATGGGCGAGCCATTTGGCGTGGCGCACGACGATATCGAATTGGTCGCCATGGATCACCAGCAGCCTGCGGCCGTCGGCGGTCTCATGCACGTCGGATTCGCGGACCTCGATACCGCCGAAATGCGAGCCGAGAAACGAGCGCAGGAATTCGTCGTGATTGCCCGGCACATAGATCAGGCGGGCGCCCTTGCGCGCCTTGCGCAGCAGTTTCTGCACGACATCATTGTGCGCCTGCGGCCAGTACCATCCGCGCTTCAGGCGCCAGCCGTCGACAATGTCGCCAACCAGGTAGACTGTCTCGGCGTCATGCACCTTGAGGAAGTCGAGCAGCAGCTCGGCCTGGCAGCCAGGCGTGCCGAGGTGGATGTCGGACAGGAACAGGGTTCGAAATTGCCGGAATTCCATCTCGCCGCGTTTCCCGGAATACGATGCTGTTGCATTTGCGCGATTCCCGTTACAGGCTTGTGACAATGGAGTTTTATCGCCCGCCGTTCCGGGGCGGCGCGCGGGAGGACAGACGTGGATCTCGGCATTGCCGGCAGGAAGGCGATCGTCTGCGCATCGAGCCGCGGCCTCGGCAAGGGTTGCGCGCTTCGCCTCGCCGAGGCCGGCTGCGAAGTAATCGTCAACGGCCGCGACGAGGCCGTCACGAATGCGACCGCAAGCGAGATCGGCAAGGCAACCGGCGCGATCGTGATTCCGGTCGTCGCCGATGTCGCAACGCCGCAAGGCCAGGCTGCCCTGCTCGCTGCGTGTCCCGAGCCCGACATTCTGATCAACAACAATGGCGGTCCGCCGAGGAAGGATTTTCGCGAACTCGACCGCGCAGCGATCCTCGACGGCGTCACCCAGAACATGGTCGCTGCAATCGAACTGATCCAGAAGACCGTCGACCGCATGGCCGAACGCGGCTTCGGCCGCATCGTCAACATCACCTCGATGTCGGTGATGGAACCGATCCCCGGTCTCGATCTTTCCTCCGGCGCGCGCGCCGGGCTAACCGGGTTTCTGGCCGGCGTTGCCCGCACCGTCGCCGCCCGCAACGTGACGATCAACCACATCCTGCCCGGCAAGATGGATACCGACCGCCTGCGCGCCGGCTTCGGGTTCATGGCAAGGCGTCTGCAAATCAGCGAAGACGAAGCGCGATCCCGCGAGATCGATCCGATTCCGGCGCGACGCCTCGGTACGCCCGACGAATTCGGCGCGCTATGCGCATTCCTGTGTTCGACTCACGCCGGCTACATCACCGGCCGCAACTTCCTCATCGATGGCGGCCTGCATGCCCACGCATTCTGAGCGATAAGCAATGAACAAGCCCGACGCGCCCGCAGCCTACCAGCCCGCCAACGAACTCGAGGAAGCCTCGCTACACTACCACCTCTATCCGCGGCCCGGAAAAATCGCCATCCAGCCGACCAAGCAGCTCGGCAACCAGCGCGACCTGGCGCTCGCCTATTCGCCCGGCGTTGCCGCGCCGTGCCTTGCAATCGCCGCCGACCCACAACTCGCCGCGCGCTATACGGCCCGCGCCAACCTCGTCGCGGTGATCTCGAATGGCACCGCCGTGCTCGGCCTCGGCAATATCGGCCCGCTGGCGTCGAAGCCGGTGATGGAGGGCAAGGCGGTCCTGTTCAAGAAATTTGCCGGCATCGACGTCTTCGACATCGAGGTCGACGAAACCGGGATCGAGCAGTTCTGCAATATCGTCGCCGCGCTGGAGCCGACCTTCGGCGGCATCAATCTGGAAGATATCAAGTCACCGGAATGCTTCGAAATCGAAAAGTGCCTGCGCGAGCGCATGCGCATCCCGGTCTTCCACGACGACCAGCACGGCACCGCCATCATCGTCGGCGCGGCTGTCCTAAACGGGCTCGAGCGGGCGCGAAAGGAGATCGCCAAGGCCAGGATCGTCGCTTCCGGCGCAGGCGCCGCCGCGCTCGCTTGCCTCAACCAGTTGATCGCGCTCGGCGCGAAACGCGAAAACATCTGGATCAGCGATATCGAGGGCGTCGTGTACGAGGGCCGCACGCAACTGATGGACCCCTACAAGGCGCCGTTCGCGCAGAAGACCGACGCGCGCACGCTCGCCGAGATCATCGAAGGCGCCGATATCTTCCTCGGCCTGTCGGCCGGCGGCGTCCTCAAACCCGAGATGGTGCAGAAGATGGCGCCGACGCCGCTGATCATGGCGCTTGCCAATCCGACACCGGAAATCTTGCCCGACATCGCGCTTGCGGCACGCCCGGACGCGATGATCTGCACCGGCCGGTCGGATTTTCCCAACCAGGTCAACAACGTATTGTGCTTTCCTTACATCTTTCGCGGCGCCCTCGATGTCGGCGCCACGACCATCAACGAGGAAATGAAGCTTGCCGCGGTACGCGCCATCGCCGCGCTCGCCCACGAGGAAGCCTCCGACGTCGCCGCGCGCGCCTATGGGGGCCGCACACCGGTATTCGGTGCGGATTACCTGATCCCCTCGCCGTTCGATCCGCGCCTGATCCTGCGGATCGCGCCGGCCGTCGCCAAGGCAGCGATGGAAAGCGGCGTTGCAGCGCGGCCGATCGGCGATTTTGCGGCTTACATGGACGAGCTCAACCGGTTCGTCTTCCGTTCCGGCCTGATCATGAAACCGGTGATCGCGCAGGCGAGGCAGCAGAAAAAGCGCGTCATCTATTCCGACGGCGAGGACGAGCGGGTTCTGCGGGCAACCCAGGCCGTGATCGAAGACGGCATCTGCGAGCCGGTGCTGATCGGCCGGCCGGACGTGGTCCAGTCGCGCCTCGAACGCTTCGGCCTGCGCATCCGCCCCGGCAGCGACTTCGAACTGATCAATCCGCAACAGGACGATCGCTATCGTAGCTATGTCGACGTGATGCTGGAAAAAGGCGGCCGCAGGGGGATCACGCCGGAATCGGCGCGCATCGTCGTGCGTTCCAACGCCACCGTGATTGGCGCGATCGCGGTAGAGCGCGGCGACGCCGACGCCCTGCTGTGCGGCCTCGACGGCCGTTTCCAGCGCCATCTGCAATATGTCGAGATGATCGTCGGCAAGGCGCCGGGCGTGACTGACCTTTCGGGTCTGTCGATGTTGCTGAACGCGTCCGGCGCGATCTTCATGACCGATACCTATGTGACCGACGACCCGACGGCCGAAGAGATCGCGGAAATGACCGCGCTTGCCGCGACCGCGATTGCCCGATTCGGATTGAAGCCGAAGGCGGCGCTGTTGTCGTCGTCCGATTTCGGTTCGCGCGACTGCGAGCCGGCCAGGAAAATGCGCAAGGCCGCCGAAATCCTGTTTCGCGACCATCCTGAACTGGAAGTCGACGGCGAGATGCACGGCGACACCGCGTTGTCGCAAGCCATCCGCGAGCGCGTGTTCCCGGGCTCGAAACTGACCGGAACCGCGAACCTGCTGGTATTTCCCAACCTGGACGCCGCCAACATCACGCTCAATGTCGTCAAGCAGATGACCGAAGCGCTGCATGTCGGGCCGATCCTGGTCGGCACCGCAAAACCGGTGCATGTGCTGACGCCGTCGGTGACCTCGCGCGGCATTTTCAACATGAGCGCGCTCGCCGCCGCCGAGGCGATTGCGATCCAGAACCAGGGCTGACCGGTCGATTGCACCGGCAAATCCGGTTCATTTCGGGTTCAGCCTTGAATCGACATATTCGCGCATTACCAAGGGGTTCCCGGTTCGCAATGAACCGAATTCGCTGGTAGCATCCGGACCGGCACGGGAATCGGCAATTGAGAATAACAAACGCATTCCTGGTTGCGGCGATCGCCGCAATCGCAATCGGCCACCAGGCCGAAATTGCGAATGCCCAGAGCAGCGCCTGCCTGCGGCTGACCAACCAGCTTGCGGCAATCGATTCCGGCGGCGGCTTCGAAACCGCTTCGCCGCGCTATCGCCAATACGACCAGGCCGTGCGCGACCAGCAAGCCCAGATTGCCAAGACCGAACGCGCCGCGCGCCTCAATGGCTGCTTCGGGATTTTCACGCTCAACCGTTCGCTGTGCGACCGTATCCGCAACAGCATCGACCAGATGCGCTCCAATCTGGCGCAGTTGTCGCGAACGCGCGACAGCCTCGGCGGCCAGCGCGCCAGCAATACCGAACGCGGCGCCATCGTTCGCGAAATGGACCGGCTCGGTTGCGCGCGCAGCATCCGCGGCGAGCCGCGATTCGCCACCCAGGAGCCGCGCCGCCG
>Ga0214472_10008285_pt1 | contig 10860 bp, 14 predicted proteins | sample RVTome_6_FD_207662 | JGI IMG/M metagenome (GOLD analysis project Ga0214472, IMG submission 207662) | Soil microbial communities from uranium-contaminated site in the Upper Colorado River Basin, Wyoming, United States - RVT140D175 | ecosystem: Environmental > Terrestrial > Soil > Contaminated >...
AGAGGACCCGGGGCTGGTGCACGATCCCGCAGCCGAAGTTGAGCCGCCGCTTCATGCCGCCGCTGAACGTCTCGACCGCGTCCTCGGCGCGATCCAGGAGTCCGACGGTCTCCAGCACCTCGCGCACCCGCTCGGCGAGGCCCTGACCGCGGAGACCGTACGCCTCGCCCCAGAACCGCAGGTTCTCCGCCGCGGGCAGGTCCTCGTAAAGCGCGACCTCCTGCGGCACGATGCCCATGCCGGACTTGGCCGCCCGCGGCTCGCGCTGGACGTCGTGACCCTGCACGCGCACGTGACCGGAGGTGGGCGCGAGGAGCCCCGAGATGCAGCCGATCGTCGTCGACTTCCCGGCCCCGTTGGGTCCCAGCAGGCCGAAGATCTCCCCCGGGCGGGCGGTGAACGAGACGTCGTCGACCGCGACCAGTCCGTCATATTCCTTGCGGAGATTCAGGACTTCGATCACGACGGCCCCCCGTCTGCGGTGTGTACCGGAAGCGACGCATAGCTAGCTTGGAGCGATCACCCGTGCCAGAGGCGCCGCGGCGCCGAGGTCCTCGACTCCCGGGTTCGGCTCTCGATCGAGGTGCGCCATGATCGTCGAATGGAGAGAGTGGATCGAGCGGTACGTCCACGAGGTCGCGCGACGGCTGCCCCGCGATCTGCGCCGGGAGGTCGCCGACGACCTGCGGGGCCGGCTGACCACGGACGTGGAATCGCGCCTCGACGGCAGCCAGCGGACCTCGGAGAGGATCGCGCTCGAGCGGCTGGCGGAAACGGGGGATCCGGCGGAGCTCGCCCACCGCATCGCACCCGAGCAGACCGTCCTGGTGGGGCCGCGCATCCTGCCGTTCTTCTGGAAGTGCGTCTTCGGCGTGCTGATCGTCCATCTGGCCTTCACCGCGCTGTGGATGGCGGGCCTGCGAACGGACATGTTCCTGCTCCCGTTCCGCTTCGTCTTCACCGGCGCCACGACATGGCTCGACGTCGTGTACGGAGCGATCGCCCACGTGGGGGTCATCGTGCTCGTGTTCGCCGCCGTGCAGCGCTGGGCGATGGGCCCGAGCAGCCCGTTCCCGCGCCGCTGGGACCCGCGCGAGCTCCAGCCGCTCCCCGCGCGGCACATCGAGTCACGCCCGCGGCTGGCCGCGCGCGTCGCGATCGTGCTCTACGTCCTGTTCGGCCTCCACTTCGCGCCCGGCCTGTTCCCGTATCTCGCCTTCGAGGACGGGACGCTGTGGCGCTACCCGCTGCTCCATCCGGCCCACCGCGTCTACCTCCCCTGGATCGACCTCTGGCTCATCCCCACAGCGGTCCTGCTGCTGTGGGAGATGGAGCGCGGGCAGACCGGCCTGGCGGAGCGGTGGACGATGGCGGGCCTCGACGCATTGGGGGCGATCGTCCTCTTCGGAATCGCTCTCGGGGGTCCATTCACCGTGCTGGACGGGGTGTTCGATCCCCTGCTCGTGATCCTCGGGATCTGGTTCGCGGTCTCCGCCGTCCGGCTCTTCCTGAAGTCCCCGGACGAAAAGGAGGATGTCGCATGATCCGCGGCGTTCATACGATGCTCTACACCTCCAAGCCGGAGGCGCTGCGGGCGTTCCTGCGCGTGGTACCCGGAGACTTCACGATCGAGCTCTACCAGCCGAGCTACGCGAAGGGCTGACGGCTCAGCGGGGCGGGCGTGGGATCCAGCGCGGCGTCCTGCGGCGGTACTCCCGGTAGCTCTCTCCGAACCGCCGCTCGAGCGCGGGTTCCTCGTAGAGGATGACGAACAAGTGGGCGGCGGTCAGCATCGCGAACGGAACTAGGAGCGCCGCGAACGACACCGCGCAGAGCGCGTAGCCGACGAGCAACAGGAACGCGCCCACGTACATCGGGTTCCGCACCCAGCGGTAGGGCCCGCCGGCTACGAACTCCCGCGGCGGATCGAACGGCGCGGGGGTTCCCCTCCCGCGGACGACGAACATCGCCACGCATGCCAGCGCGAGCAGAGCTCCGACCGGCATCAACGCGAGGCCGATCGGGCCCACCCAGCCGGGGAGCGGGAACCCGAACCGCACGTCGCGCAGGTGGGCCTCGTAGGCGAGCCACGCCCACAACCCCAGGAACGCGCTCGCATAGACCACCGCCCGCGCGGCGATCCAGAGCCGCTCGCCGCTCACGCCGTTCGAATGGCTGCTCACGACACTGCTCCTGGTGGAGGATGAACGATCCCTCCAGCCTACCCGGCGATCTCCCCGGCGGTCAATCCAGCGGCGAGCGCGGGCACGGCGCGGGGCTATCTTCGCGCCGATGATCGATCACGATCCACATCCGGACCGCTCGCCTGCCGCCGAAGCCCCGCGCCGCGCCTCGCCCTCGGCGCCCGAGGTCATTCGCGCATTCGAGGAGCGCCGCACGGTGACCGGCTCGCTGAGTCACCTCGAGCACGTGATGATCGGGTGGCACTTCGCGCGGACGCGACCCGCGCCGGAGGCGCTCGCCGAGCTGGCACGCGGGATCCAGGAGCTGGCGGTCGCGCTCGGAAAGGAGGGGCTCTATCACGAGACCCTGACCTGGGCGTGGTTCGCGCTCATCCGCGAACGGGTGGAGCGGATCGGCGCCGACGCTTCGTGGGACGAGTTCGCAGCCTCGTCCCCCGACCTGCTCTCCGGCGCCGCGATCGACGCCCTCTACGACCGAGAGACGCTCCGCTCGCCGCTCGCGCGACGGGTCTTCCTGCTGCCCGGCCGCCCGGCGGCGGAAGACTGAGCGCCATCGCGGTCGCTCACAGAACGAGCTCCCACTCCTGGCCCAGCTCTCCCTCGTTGAACAGGGGCTCGGGCTCTTCGTCAACCAGGCGGTACCCCTCGCGCTCGTAGAGCCGGCGCGCGGCGTCGAGGACGCTGCTCGTCCACAGCGTGATCGCGCGGTAGCCGGCCGCGCGCGCGAAGCGCGTGCACTCGGCGACCAGCGCCCCACCGATCCCCATTCCGCGAACCTCGGGCTCGACCAGGAGGAGCCGCAGCTTCGCCACCGCGTTCCGCTCGGGGTGCTGGACGAGGAACACCGAGCCGACGGGACGGCCATCCAGCTCGGCGATCCAGCCACGCTCCCGCACCGGATCGGCCTCTCTGGTGAACCCGGCCACCACGTCCGCGACCAGTGCCTCGAACCGCTCGTCCCAGCCGTGCTCCCGGCCATAGAGATCGCCGTGGCGCCGCACGACCCAGCGATAGTCCGCGTCGCGGGGCGGCCGCAAGGTCCAGCGCGGGGCATCGGCCGGAGACGACATCGCTCAGGTGGCCACCGGGACCTCCAGCGGCGGCAGCGCCGCCTCGATCTCGAGGCGGTGCGGCTCGAGCCATGGGGGCAGCACGAGCTTCTCTCCCAACCGCTCCGGATCCTCGTCCCGATCGAAACCGGGCCCGTCGGTGGCCAGCTCGAAGAGGGTGCCGCCCGGCTCCTTGAAGTAGACCGAGCGGAACCAGAACCGGTCGATGACCGCGGTCGGGGTCAGGCCGGCGGCCTCGACCGCCGCTCGCACCCTGACCTGCTCGTCGTCGTCCCGCACCCGCCAGGCGACGTGGTGGACGGCCCCCGTCCCCCAGCGGCCGAACGGCGCCTCGGGCGCTTCCTTGACCTCGGCGTAGGCGCCGGACCCCTGCCCGGCGGCCCAGCGCTCCCAACCGTCGTCCGCCGCGACCTTGCGAAAGCCCATCCGCTCCTCCAACAGCCGGATCGTAGGGCCCAGCACGCGCTCCAGCATGCGCACCGCGTGAACCCCGCGGATCTGATGCTCCGACGGGACCCCGCTTCCCTCCCACGCCTGGAACTCCCGCTCCTCCTCGATGCCGACGAGGACGAGCGGCAGGCCATGAGGGTCGAGGAACGGCAGGGTTGGCTCCCCGAAGCGTAACCCCTCCTCCATGACGAGAGCCCCGTTCGCGGCCAGCCGGTCCCGCCACCATCCGAGGCTCCCCGCGGGCACCGCCAGCCCGACTTCGCCGACCACGCCCGCTCCGCGTCGCGACGGCGCCATCTGCGTCCACGGAAAGAAGGTGATGTCGGTCCCAGGCGACCCCGCCGCATCGGCGTAGAACAGGTGGTAGGTGCCGGGGTCGTCCTGGTTCACGCTGCGCTTGACCAGGCGCAGGCCCAGCGTTCCCGCGTAAAAGCTGAGGTTCTCCTGGGGATTCCCGGCGATGGCGGTCACGTGATGGATGCCGTGCACGGCGGGCTTCTCTGGCATGGCCTGCTCCTTTCCTGATGGGTGCCGCGAGGCCTTGAACCTCGACCAGGGGCGCGCGTGTGTCCAGCCCGCTATCCTCCGCTCCCCATGATCTCCCTGCGCAAGGCGGCGCGGGTCTGGACCCAGGTGGCGGCGCTCTCGTTCGGCGGTCCGGCGGGGCAGATCGCCGTCATGCAACGGCTCATCGTCGACGAGCGTCGCTGGATCTCCCAGCGCCGCTTCCTTCACGCGCTCAACTACTGCATGCTGCTGCCAGGGCCCGAAGCCCAGCAGCTGGCAACGTACATCGGCTGGCTGATGCACGGCTGGCGGGGCGGGCTGGTCGCCGGCGGGCTCTTCATCCTGCCGGGATTCCTCTCGATCCTCGCGCTCAGCGTGATATATGCGAGCCTGGGTCACGTCCCGCTCGTAGAGGCCGTCTTCTACGGCATCAAGCCGGCGGTCCTGGCGATCGTCGTTCACGCGCTGGTTCGGATCGGGAGGCGGGCGCTGGCCGGTCCATTTCTGCTGGGCATCGCCGCGCTCGCGTTCGTCGCGATCTTCGGCTTCGACGTCCCGTTTCCCGTGATCATCCTCTCGGCGGCGCTGATGGGGTGGCTCGGCGACCGGCTGGGGATCGCCTCGCTGCGATCCTCGATCCTCCCCGATCTCGATGATGACCCGATCCCCACCGACACGGTCCCCTTCCGGCGCACGCTCGCGACCGCGTTCCTCTGGCTCGCGATCTGGTGGGTTCCGGTGGCGGCGCTGGCGCTCGTGGCCGGCGGAGGTGTGTTGGTGACCGAAGCCGTGTTCTTCTCGAAGACTGCCCTGGTCACGTTCGGCGGGGCCTATGCGGTCCTCGCCTACATCGCGCAGGTGGCGGTCGAGGACTTCGGCTGGCTCGCCCCGGCCGAGATGCTGGACGGATTGGGAATGGCGGAGACGACGCCGGGGCCGCTGATCCAGGTGGTCCAGTTCGTCGGGTTCATGGGGGCCTATCGAAATCCGGGCGCCCTCGATCCGATGCTCGCCGGTGTCGCCGGCTCGATCGTGACGACCTGGGTGACGTACGCGCCCAGCTTCCTGTGGATCTTCGCGGGGGCCCCGTACGTCGAGCGGCTGCGCGGTCGGCGGGCGCTGACCGCGGCCCTTTCCGCGATCACGGCCGCGGTGGTCGGCGTGATCCTCAATCTGGCGGTCTGGTTCGCCGTTCAGACCCTGTTCGGCGAGACGGTCGCGCTCGACACCTGGGGCCTCGAGTTCGACGCGCCGGCGTGGTCCTCGATCGATCCGCTGGCGGCCGCGATCGCGGCCTTCGCGGCGCTGGCGCTTTTCCGCTTCCGCTGGGGGATCCTCGCGGCCCTGGCCGTCGCCGCCGGATTCGGAGCCGTCGCCCGCCTAGTCGTCTGATCCGCGCGTCAGGTCGTGCTGCCAGAGCTCCACGTCCCACCAGCGGCCGAGCTTGAAACCGGCTTCCGCCAAGGTCCCGACGCGCCGGTAGCAGAGCGTCTCGAGCAGCCTTTCGCTCGCCGGGTTCGGGAGCGCGACGACGCCCACGGCGCTGCGATAGCCGGCCGCCCGCAGCCGGTCCAGCATCGCCCGGCACAGGCCCCGACCGATCCCCCGCCGGCGTGTCCCCGGCGCGACGTAGACCGAGGTCTCCGCCGTCCACCGGTAAGCCGCCCGCTCGCGGAACCGACCCGCGCTCGCGAAACCCGCAACCTCCCCCTCGGAGTCCCACACCAGCCAGGGCACCGGGGCGGAGTCCATCCGCCGGCCGATCTCCTCCACGGTGGGCGGCTCGATCTCGAACGAGACATGGGTGTCGCGTACGATCGGAGCGTAGATCGAGCAGATCGACGAGGCGTCGTCGGGTGTCGCGTCACGCACGGCTCGTGACGCGCGATCCCGAGGAGTCGCCGGTTTCAGAGCCCGGAGACCACGTTCGAGCCTCCCCGTGTGCGGTGCCGGCGCCTCGCCCGCCGCCCGACCACGCCCAGCGCTCGCCTCGCCGGAGGAAGCGTCAGCACGACGAGCACGACGATCAGGACGAGCAGCATCGCGGGATGGTGTCCGGTCTCGGTCGGGATGCGTGGCACCCGGCCGGTGGCGCGCGCCCCGATGCCTAGGACGATGGCCGCCACCGCGACGATGTGAGCGGTCACGGTCCTCTGCCATGCCCCGGGGCGCCGGGTGACGATCTTCCAGACGGCATAAACGAGCAGCGCCCCGGCCACCGTTTCGAGCACCGTGGAGGGGAGGTACGCGGGCTCGAAGAACCGCGCCGGGACCGGCATCCCCAGGTGGAAAGCCGTGCCGACGAACAGCCATGCCGCCTCTGCCAGAGCCGTGATCGCGATCGCGGCTCGCAGGAGCTTGTCACCCATGAACCCTGCCTCCCAAACTCAAGGGTATACCTTCCCCGGTCGACGGTCGAACCGGCGAAGGCAATTGCAGCGAGCCAGTCTCCCCACCCTCTCCTCTCCATCGAGATCACGGCTCGCCGTCCGCTCTCATGTCCGATGCCATGCATTTCAACCCGAACATCTGGATGGGGTTCCACTGACCTCGTCGACGGACCTCACGGGCTCGAGCTCGTCGAGGGGATCCTCGAGCTCCTCGACCGCTGCTCGAATCAATCCGTCCCCACCGCGACCTCTGAAAGCGTGCCCACGAGCGGGGCTGCGCTCGACCAGGTGAGTTTGCCATTGGAGGCCGAGGTGGAGTCGGGATCGAAGGGGGAGCGGTCGGGACGCCGTTTCCACCGACCACTCACGACCGCTCGTTCCACGCCTTCGACAAGATTCGACCGAGGACGGTCACGATCGCGCGGCTGGGTAATCGTGAAGTAGCGGATCAGGTCCCGCGCGCCTCCCGCAGCCAGCCGAAGATCCGCAAGTGGGAGAGGACGATCAGCGGGACGAAGAGCGTGGGGAGGAGCGAGAGCGGCAGGCGGGTGAGCGGCGCCAGCTGCGTCGGGTCGGCGAAGTAGAGGCGCGCCGCCGTCGTCACCACGAACAGGATGTCGAGGAGGCCGAGCGCATTCCACGCCAGCACGATCTTGCGCCGGAGCGGCGAGCGCACGGGGAACGCGCCGAGTAGCAGAGCCGCGGCGGTCGCGGCGGCCAGGATGTCTCCCCACCCGCCAGGCACCGCGAACGCGAACGGCAGCTCGCCCCGGCGGTAGAGGACGATGAACCAAGCCCCGACGAAGCGCACGAGGTGGGTTGCGACCAGAGCGGCCAGCGGCACCGCTCGGACCCAGGACCTCACCTGCCCGGAAGCGGCGTGGACGACGAGCCCCGCGACCGTCAGTCCCACGACGATCACGGGCGGCGGAACCGGAGACGTCCCGACCCACCCCGCGGCGCCGGCGGCCGCTGCCAGCGCTCCCCAGAGCAGAAGGATCAGGTACAGGGGGCGGGCGGACGGAGTCATCGACTATTCAGCCCGTGACCTATCGGGTCTCCACGTCGATCGCGCAGGTCGTCACTCGCGCCAGCTCGGACGGGTCGTCGGGATACCAGCGCCTCCGGATCCATAGCGCCACCCCGACCAGCGATATGAGCACCGGCACCTCGACCAGCGGGCCGATCACCGCGGCGAACGCCGCCCCGTGCCCGATCCCGAACGTCGCCACCGCGACCGCGATGGCCAGCTCGAAGTTGTTCGACGCGGCCGTGAACGAGAGCGTGGTCGACTTCGGGTAATCGGCTCCCGACCTCCACGACAGCCAGAACGCCGCGAAGAACATGACCACGAAATAGATCAGCAGCGGGATCGCGATCCGCACCACGTCGAACGGGCGGTCGAGGATCGCCTCTCCCTGGAGCGAGAACATGACGACGATCGTGAACAGGAGCGCGACCAGCGTGAGCGGAGAGATCCGGGGGACGAACGTCGCCTCGTACCACTCCCGTCCCTTCGTCTTCAGTCCGATCCACCGAGTCGCCATCCCGGCCATAAAGGGCAAGCCGAGATAGACGAATACCGACGTCGCGATCTCGCCCATCGAGACGTCGACGCGAGCTCCCTCCAGTCCAAGCGCCTCCGGGAGCACGCCGATGAACAGCCATGCGTAGGCCGCGAAGAACAAAACCTGGAACACCGAGTTGAACGCGACCAGGCCGGCCGCGTACTCGGCGTCACCCTCCGCAAGGTCGTTCCACACGATCACCATCGCGATGCAGCGGGCCAGGCCGATCAAGATCACGCCGATCATGTACTCCGGACGGTCCGCCAGGAACGCGATCGCGAGCAGGAACATGAGCGCCGGGCCCACGATCCAGTTGAGGCCGAGCGAGAGCCCCAGAACCTTCACGTCCCGGAAGACCCGCGGCAGCTCCTCGTACCGCACCTTGGCGAGAGGCGGATACATCATCAGGATGAGGCCGGCGGCGATCGGAATCGACGTGGTGCCGATCGAGAGCGAGTCGAGCAGCGGTCGGATGTCCGGCACCAGACGACCCAGGGCCACGCCGCCCGCCATGGCGAGGAAGATCCAGAGAGTCAGGTACCGGTCGAGGAAGGCTAGACGCCCGGTCATCCCGCGACTTCCCGCTTCGTACCGCCGAGCCGCAGGTCTTCCGCGAACGCGTCAGGGAGGTCGCCCTCGAGGATCCCCGCGGCCGCGCGCTCTACGTCGTACTCGGTCCGGACGTGATCGACGTCGATCCCCTCCCCGTCCCACGATGCGATCGCCCACGACGCGCGCGGGTCGCCGTCCTTGGGACGGCCCACCGAGCCCGCGTTGACGAACAGGATCCCGTCCACCTCCCGCTTCCAGGGGACGTGGGTGTGGCCGAAGGCGACCGTGTCGCCCTCCCGGGCGCCGAGCTTCCCCGCCATCTTGCGCGCGAAGTCATCGGAGCGGCTCTCGTCCCAGTAGAGGGTGTTGAGCGTCGGCGCGCCGTGGATCAGCCGGAGCGTCGGCCCGGAATGGTGGCCGCCGGCGGGCCGCACGTCGATCCGAAACGGCAGGGCTCGGAGTCGCGCCTTGGTCTCCGGGCTCACCCGCGCCAGCGTCCAGGTATAGCTCTGGTGCGCCAGCGCCTCCTGCTCGTGGTTTTCCGCGCGGCAGCCGCAGTGCTCTGCGTCCGTGGCCACCGTCGAGTCGTAGTTGCCGGCCACGCCCGGGATGCCCGCCTCGACGAGCTTCGCGACGACCTCGTCCGGCCACGGCGCATAGCCCACCAGGTCCCCCAGGTGGTAGGCCGCATCCAACCCGTGGCGCTCGATGTCCTCCAGGACGGCCTCGAGCGCGGGGAGGTTGCCGTGGACATCGGCGATCAGCGCGCAGCGCCAGGCGCTCAGCATCGGGCCGCCTGCGCGCGCGGAGCCGGCTCGACGGTCAGCTCCTCGAGCGCGCCCCTCGCCTCATCGAGCCCCGACGGCCTCAGCGAGTAATGGACCCACCGTCCCTCGCGCCGATCGGCGACCAGGCCGGCGTCCTTGAGCGCCTTCAGGTGAAAGGAGAGCAGCGACTGGGGGAGCTCGAGAGCCTCGGTCAGCTCGCAGACGCAGTGTTCGCCTCGCGCCAGGAGTGCGAGGATCCGGAGCCGTTTCTCGTCGGAGAGGGCCTGGAAGAGCGCCGCGGTGCGGTCGCTCGCGATCGAAGCGGCGAGGGTCATCGGACCGAAAGATACATCAACGGATCTTGATGCAACAGTCCTTGAGGACACAGGACGGCCCCGCCCGGGGTCGGCCCCCTATCGACGATCGCAGTCCACGCGACCCATCTCCCACTCAGAGGCCTGATCCGAGCCCTCTCCTCCGTCGATTCGCACGCGGAGCGAGTCCCCCGGCGCGGCGGCGTAGATGATCCGTTTGGGGAAGTCGTGCTCGGGCGCTGCGAAAACCGCCCGCCCGCTCGCGCCCGACTCGAGGCGGAACGTATGCTCGGAGCGGACTCCCTCGGGGAAGGGCGTCATCAGGACGTCGCTCCCCTGCAGCGATATGAGGGCGAACTCGAAGCCGGTGACCCGGTCGTCCACCACGTAGCGGGTCGTGCTCAGCATCAGGTTCGCGGCCGGTGTCCAACGCTCCTCGATCGTGCCTCCGTTCGTCTTTCCTTCCCAGCATCCGGCCATGAAGCCGGGATCGTGCACTCCTTCGGTGTCGCTGAGGTCCTGGGCGTGCGGCAATCCCACCGTCGCGGCGAGCGCGATCGCGATGACCGCCATCCATCGTATCCGCATCGTGGCTTCTCCTGCCTGGTTGAGTTCTCCGAGGATCGCGAGTGGCACCAAGATCGTTGACTCGGGCCCCGACGGTATTGTACGAATCCGTCAGCCAACGATGGACTACGCCCAGACCCCCTCGCGCCCGCCTCTCTCCCGCTGGGTCCGCTGCTTCTGGATGCTCCGCGGCTCCGCGACCGGCCCGCGTCCGCCGGAGAGCGTCTTCCCCGACGGATGCGCAGAGATCGTCTTCAACCTGGCCGACCCGTTCCTGCACCACGCCGCCGGGCCGCCATCCGCGCAGCCGATCGCCATGGTCGTCGGCCCGACGACGCGGCCGATGCGGATCGGGCCGTCCGGGGCTGTCGACGTCGTGGGCATTCGCTTCGAGCCACACGGGGCGCCGGTCGTGCTCTGGGCCCGCGCCGTCGAGCTCACCGATTGCGCTTTCCCGCTGGGGGATCTCGT
>Ga0214472_10008286_pt1 | contig 10860 bp, 8 predicted proteins | sample RVTome_6_FD_207662 | JGI IMG/M metagenome (GOLD analysis project Ga0214472, IMG submission 207662) | Soil microbial communities from uranium-contaminated site in the Upper Colorado River Basin, Wyoming, United States - RVT140D175 | ecosystem: Environmental > Terrestrial > Soil > Contaminated >...
AAATTCGAGCAGCGCTAAGTTGGGATCGGCTTTGGGGTCAACGGTGATCTTTGCGAAATTAAAATTTTCTGCCAGGAAAAATTCATAACGCCCGTTCATGCCGTTGGTCACGCGATTTAACGGTGCGCCAAGCGGTCCCGCGCTGATATCGATCAAGCCGCCACTCTTGGGAATCTTCGTGATCGCCGCATAATGCATATCGGCACTGAGAAAAACCACGCCGGAGATTTTTTTCTGGTTGATAAAGCGCAGAATCTCGTTTCTTTCTTTGGGATAGCCATCCCAGCGGTCGCTGCCGCCGCCGACCATAGGAACAGGAGTTGCGATGAATTTAAATGTGGCGATCGACTTGGCCAGACCGTCGAGTAGCCACTGCCGCTGACGCGGACCAAGCAAGGTGCCGTTTTTCGGATCGCGATACTGGCGGCTATCGAGCAGGAACAGTTCCACCGCCAGACCCCAGCGGACCGAACGGTAAATCCGTTCCGCGTCGGCCGCGCTTCGCCGTATCGGCCAGTAATCGAGAAAAGCCTTACGTCCAATGGGCGCCAAGGGATGGTCCGGCAGATAATTATCCGCCACTTCATGATCGTCCCACAGGACGTACACGCTGGTCGTACTAAAACAGTTTTGGCTGAACGGATCGCTCCGGTTGGCCCGGTACTTTTGCCAGAACGCCTCCAGGCTGCGCGCGCTGATACCGCGATCGGCGTAAATAGTGTCGCCCAAGTTCAAGAAAAAATCCGGCTGCTGGGCCTGCACCGCGCCCATGACCGTAAATGGTTGGTAACTTTCCCTGGTGTCGCCGCTGAAACAAAAGCTTACCTTGGCGTCATCCTGAGGGGCCGGCGCGGTCAGGAAACTAGCAATGGGACCAGGCTTTTTGCCCGCAACGAATGCGCGGTAGTAATATCGAGTCGCCGGCCGCAAATGGTCGAGCGCAAGGATCACCGTATTGTCAGCGGCGGGATCCACCGGAATCGCGATGGTCGAGCTCGCTTGACTCAAACCAGGCTCCTCGGCGAATTGGATAGAGACTCGGCTGCCGGCGTCGGCGCGCAGCCAAATCAGCGCGCTTCTGTGCGTCACGTCGCCGGAGACGTAACCCAACGACAATCCGGTGATGGTATCGCTTGAAACGTTCACCATCCGACATCCCGAGCCGGTCAACCAGCCAGGAAACACCAACCCGGCACCACCGATGGCTTTAAGAAACCCGCGACGCTCCATATTCTGTTAAACGGGAAGTTTTCGCCAAATCAGCTCACAGAGCCATCCGACCAAAAACGGAAAAAGAAAGCTGACGGCAATGCGAATCGCCACCAGCTTCGGCCCCAAAAAAGGAATCTCCCACATTATCACCCGCTGCAGACCAAAAAGCGACCAGGCGGTAAGATAAGCGGTCAGCGGCCCGATGCCGACCCCCATCTTGAAGAGCGACGCAATCACCGGAAAATGGGTCATCGGTCCGCCCGGCGTGATGCCGCCGAGGGACATGCCGATCAACAAGCCGCGCCAACCCGAGCCCTGGCCCATCCAGCGCACGATCAATTCCTGGGGCACCAGCGCTTGAAACAATCCGGCCAAGACGAAGGCTGCGACCATGCGTGGAATAATTTCCACAAATAAAAAACCCGCCGCACTAAGACCGCGGTGCGCGGCCTCCGGTGATTTCAAGTAAACCGCGAGCAACGCTAGCGCCGCGGCCGCCATCATCACGACTGTCGATGTGTCCATAGATCTCCTTAATGCGATCCGTATTTTTTCGGGAAGTGGCATGAGCGATGGGGAACTCGAAGTAGAGGCTAAACAGTAAATGGCGTACGTGCTATTTTCAAGATGAGCGCACAGCCATCGTTCGGATTGACATCCACACCGCCCGCGGTTAGTTAATTGAAATCCATGTTGGAGGAACTCTTGTGCCAATCGATAAAGAGGTAGCAACAAAACTCTTGGCGCACATCGACCGCGACGAGCTCGCTCAGTTGGGCACCGATCTAACCAGGATTCCGAGTCCGACCGGACAGGAAAAAGCGATCGGTGAGTTTATCTTGAATTGGTTCGCGGCGAACGGTCTCAAGGCAGTGCGGCAAGATGTCGAGTTCGACCGGCCCAACGCCGTGGGAATCGTCAAAGGCAACGGCACGGGGTTAAGCCTCGGCTTCAACGGCCATACCGATACGAGCTTTACCGGCACCGAGGAAGACCGCCGCATGGTCGCGAACATGGAGCCCGAGTCCGAGCTCGCCGGCAAAATCGTCGGCCAGAAAGTTCAAGGCCTCGGCATCTCAAACATGAAAGGCGGCGTGGCAGCCTTCATGATGACCGGCAAAGCGCTTAAAAAAAGCGGCGTGAAACTAAAAGGCGATGTGATACTCGCCGCCGTGGTCGGAGAGATCTCGCGCACGCCCATCGGCCCGTGGCAGACCAAGGAGTATCGCGGCGAAGGCGCCGGCACACGCCATTTGCTCACCCACGGAATGCACTCTGACTACGCGGTCTGCTGCGACGGTTCCGACATGAACATCGTCTGGACCCAGAACGGCGTGGTTCAAGTAAAAATTCAGACCACCGGCAAAGCCGAAGCCGCTTGGGGAACCAATCGCGAAACTCACCCGATGACGAGTATGAACGCGATCGTGAAGATGACGAAAATCATCGACGCCATCGAAAAATGGGGCAGCGAGTTCGAGGCCAACTATGTTTATCAATCCCCCACCGGCCCGCTCTATCCCAAGGTCAATATCGGCGGCATCGAAGGGGGCGCGCCCTACCGGCCCAACTACTTTCCCGGCGTCTGCACCATCTACGTCGACATCCGCATGCCGCCGCAAGTGCGCCCGGTGCAAATCCAATACGAGCTGGAAAGAACCTTGAACGCCACCGGCCTCGACTATCAACTGGACATCTACAAGTCGCTGCTCGGCCACGAAGGCAAAAACATCGAACCCTTGGTGCGATCGTCCGCAGAAGCCTTTCAATATTTGTTCAAGGCAGACATTAAACACGAGGCCCCCGAGCGGGCGAGCATCTGGACCGACACCAACGTCTACAACGAGTTGGGAATTCCCGCGATCAAAATCGGCCCGCGCGGCCGCCGCATCGGCCCGCGCAACGAGGAAATAGACATCGACGTGATGGTCGATGCGGCGAAGCTCTACGCGCTGATGGCGCTGGATATCTGCACGCGGGCGAGAAGCTAACGTAAGTACAGTTGATCGGACCGGACTCCCCAACAGCCCGGTCCTCACTTCTTTTTCTTTTGCTTAATCGCCGATGTTTAGGTTGGCACGTATTTAAATAGTCAGGCTTGAAAAGTCAGACCGCGACTGACCCCAGGTCCCGCCCAGCGACTCCCGTTCAGAATATTCCTCATTTCAGCAGCGCAACGGCCAAGGCGGCGACTGCCATGAGACCTACGGCCATCCCCGTCACTGCCAATATCTTCAGGGACTTTTGCACGGTTTGAAGAACCGTTTCGATGAGGGTGAGCTTATCGTTCATCTCCCGATTAATTGAAACCTGTAATTCGATGGCCTTCTTGAGATCGTCTAGCTGACTCTGAGTCCCTGCTCCAGGTTTTCGAATGGTATCGATTAATTTCCGAGTTTTGTCGATAGAATCATTAACCGCAGGGGTGATCGTGGCTAGTTGAATCAGAAGTTTAGCAATGGCTGTGATTGGCAACGTCATGATTTCCCTTCCGTCCCGTTAAGGGATGTCCTCGCTTAGGGTGCACCGGCCTGACCCAGGGGTCTCCCCTGGCCCCTGCTTGCCCGCCCAGTCTCTCATTAATCCGAAAAGAAAGTCGGGACATAAAAGTCTGACGCTTGGCCGTGAAATTTGGCCCCATGAGCTAGCAGCGGACTTACCTATTTTTTCTGCCGCAGGGATACGGGATCGAAAGATTGCTTGTAGATATCCAAACACGACTGACAAATTTTCGCAGGGACAATACCGTGACCAACGAGAAAGCGGCGGGGTCCGAGATTGGCCCCGCCGCTTGATCTCACCTGCACTACGAGACTGGCACTTTCGCGCTAGTTGGCGAGTATTTTTTTCGCTCGTTTGATGAGCTCCGGTGGAGCATCGAAGATGTCTCTTACCAGTGATTCGAGTTCCTCTCCGGGAGTCGGCTCAATATCCATCCGGCCTTTTTTCGCTTGATCCCGAACTGTCGGATCATTTAAAACTTGCGTATATGCTTCTCGCAAAATCCTGACTCGATCGGGAGGCGTTCCCGGCGTGACCATCATGGGACGGCCCAATTCCCCCGCTGCCAACAAGATCCTTGCTACCCGGCGACCGTCCTCAGGAACTTTATGGCGCTCAAACACCTCCATCAATGTCGGCGTATCGGACGCGTGCGCGTCTCTCTTGCGCCCGGTCTGAATGATATGACGGTCGAAGTCCTTTTTGTGCCAGCTGTCGAAGGGCTCGCGGCCAAAGTGTGCAGATATGCTGTGGGAGCGGCACACGACCTCGTTCTTTGCCACTGCCAGATCGATCTCGCTGCCGCCGGGATAACCCAAGACCGAGTTTATTTTCGCCCCGAGCAATTCCTCCAGAATACTCGAGAGAATGAAGTCCGTGCTCGAAGTTCCGGTGCCGCCGCATTTGGGCGCTACTTTGGCCTTCATGATATCTTCGATGGACTTGTAGGGGGCGTCGTTGCGCATATACATGATCGATGGCTCGATGGAGGGGGAGCCTATCCAGTGATACTTGCGCAGATCGAATTGCACTTGTTGCCGCCCAACGAGTTGATCGACATAGACGCTGTTCAGCGGCATCACCAGGGTGAGACCATCGGGCTTGGCTACGTTATAGACGTGATTGGCGGCGATCACGGATCCGGCGCCGGGCATGTTTTGCACGATCATCTCCGGATTCCCTGGAATGTGCGTTCCCATGAACCGGGCAAACAGACGGCCCCAGCGGTCGTAGAATCCGCCAGCCGTCGAACCGATCATGATGGTAATCGTTTTTCCCTTGTAGAAGGGTTCGCCTTGTGCCCGCACCTGACGGACGTTGCCGAAAAAAATTACTGCCAAGCTTATCAACAACATGAGCAAGCAACTGTTCCTTTTCATGACACGCTCCTTTCGAATATGAATCAGACGATAATTTAACATTAATAGCACTGCGCGAAACGACCGATCAACTAAAATCAAACGAAGCCACTTCACGGGCGGGGATTTAACCCCGCCGCTATCTAATTATCGCAAAGTGGATGCTCGCCCCCTTGGAAACCCCATAATAGGGTAGCTAAAGTCTACTTTCCTAAAATGACATTCATGCGACTGAGCACCTCGGGCGGCTGGGTCACCACCTCGCGCGCCAAGCTTTCAAGGGTATCGCCGCTAACCGGATCCGGCTCCCAGCCGCGCTTTTCCGCTTCCGCCAAAAGCTCCGGATCTTTCATCGCTTTCAAAAAACCCTCTCGGAGCATTTTAACCCTATCTGCGGGAATCCCCGGGCCGCCTACGATGGGCCGGCCAAATGAACCGGGCGAGAGCAGAACGGTCGCCATGCGTTTGCCAAATTCCGGGGTTTTGTGTTTTTCCATTAGCTCCCAAATCGTTGGCACGTCGGCTGCTCTTAGGTCTCGCTTTGATCCGCCGATGACAAGTATTCTGACAAATCCGGTCTTAGCCCAAGTGCGGCCCGGTTCTCGGCCGAAAAAGGCGCTGGTGGTACCCGCACGGCAAAGGACCTCGCCCTTCTCGATGGCGAGGTCGATATCGGAAGCTCCGGGATAACCGGTAACGAGGTTAAACTTCAGTCCTAGAACCTCCTCCAGGAGCCTTGGAAAGTAATGGCCGGGAGTTCCGGTTCCGGTGGTCCCGCATTTGGGCGGTACGGCTGCCTTGCGAATATCGTCCAAACTTTTAAACGGGCTGTCGGAACGGATCGATAGCATTTCGCTCGTCTCCTCCGGCGAGCCGATCCAGGCAAACTTTGCCCAATCGAATTTGACTTCTTTTTGACCGCCAAGCTGGTTGAAAAACAGCGCGGGGGAAATTAAACCGAGTGTAAGCCCATCCGATTTTCCAACGCTATAAATATAATTGGCCGCGACCATCGTGGCGGCGCCTGGCATATTTTGCACGATGACATCGGGGTTCCCCGGAATATACTTGGTCCAGAAGCGCGACACCGCCCGGGCCCACAGATCGTTCGTGCCTCCCGCGGAGTATCCTATAATCACTCTTATGGTCTTGCCTTTGTAAAACTCAGCCTGCCCGTGAGCGCTCGAATTCCACAAAAACAAAAACAACAAAGCTAAAATTAGTTGTTGCATATTAACAATTCCTTTCATCAAATGACTTCGCCGACAGATTTTTCATTTGCTCCAGCACTTAAGACGGTTGGGCCATCGCGCGGCTCGAACCGCGCCGGGTGTTTTTCGGCGTTAGCGCATCATTTCCCAAGCTCAGTTCGCCGGGGTAAGCATAGCTCAGCTGCCGCAGCGTGTACATTCCTTCCCCCCATTCCCGGTGGTTTTTTCTTGACCTTTGAACTGCTGGCTGTGCGCCGAACTATCCCCTCGAAGACCACTGCTAGCATGCCGACACAAAACTCACCAGTCAGCGTGACCCAATATTCCTCTCCGCCGATTGATTTTTGATCGCGTCGATCACAGATCTTTGAGCTGATGATTGTGCCACCGCGTAATCGTATGTGGCCCCGGCTCGAATCGCCCGTTGTGATTGTCGCGACTGAAACAACAAGCGCCACTGGCGCCGTCCAGCGTCGCCCCAGCTTCCAGATAATCGATCGCGCGTGAAGGATCGCCCCCGGCGGCGTTTAGCGCCAGGGCGCAGTGTCCCATGCCATCCCAGCCAAAGGCATGATTCGTCGTCGGTATCTTCACCCCGTTGGCGGCCGCCACGCGGAGAAACTCCCCTTGCGCCGAGGTCTGATGACCGTTTCGATGAAACATATCGACGAACCAGCACTCACTCGAAGGAGCGCCGAGCGCAGCTAAGAAGCTCTCTCTCAAGAGCGAGCGGCCAAAGAGGAGAGGAATATTCAGTACCGTTTTTGTGATTGTCCGCACAACCCGTAAAGCCTTTGGCTCGCTGGAAAAGATCATGTAGATTAAATCAGGCTTCCAGCCACTTGGGAATTGGACGCTAGGATCGAACACGACCGGCTGGGATCTCACGTCCACACCGAGGCTTTTTAACGCGCCCTCCATGCTAGCCGCGACACGGCTTTGAAACTCGGTCTGGTCGTGGAGCAGAAGAATATGTCGGCGATTCGTATTCGCGATGAGTCCCGCCACGGCGGCAGTCGTCTGCCTGGTCGGCAAGCCGATGTGAAATACCTGCCGGCGACCCTGCCAAACGACAGGGTTATTGTTGGCGACAAAGCACAGAAGATTCATCTTCGCGGCCAATTCACCAAGGTGAGTTGACTGCGGCACATTAGTCGCGCCGATCACAGCCAAGACCTTACCTTGCCATCGCACGAGTTTTCTTTCCAGATCGGCGTCGTCATCGCGCTGGAACACTTCTTCCGTAACGATAATGTCTTGATGATCGGCCCGCGTCTGCCCCGATAACCGGGCACCGAGGGACTGATCTGTCGGCGAGGGATCATCACTATCCGGGCGCAGTAGAAGAATCCGCATAAGAGTATGCAATAGCCTGCCTCAGCGCCCAAGCAACTCTTTCACGCGGAGCCGGATTTTTTTTCGGTCACGGTAAATTACCAATTGTACGTGGCGCAGTATTTGATCCCGTCTTTTAGTTTCTCCTCAGGTGAAATAAACCACTCGTCAGTATCCGTGCGTAATGCCGCCCGCCCCTGCTTCCTCCAATCCTAATAATTTTTCTTCTGACAGGTAGCTCCTCCTGTGTAGACCGAGATCCCATGATCCTTCGGTCTCGTCTACCCACGGAGCCAGGGGTTCTGGTGAGAATATGGCAGCATCCAAGTCGACTTCGGATGATGCACGTGACGAGGGAGGCATGTCAGGCAATGTGCGCCTGAATAAACGCGCCACTGACTCCAAGAGCCACACCCACCTAGAAAGTCCTATACTCTTTCGCCCAGCTCCCGCTACCAGCTAAACTTCGATTTTGGACCATAAGATTCATTCCCGGCTCGGCGTTGAGCGAAAAGCGGTTTATCCCACTTTCTTTTTTTCAGCAGCTGGCACAATGACGGCTTCCTGCTTTTTTTTAAAATACTCGCGTCTAGAAAGACGAATCGCTTGCCGCTTGCGGCGTTGCAAGTTACGTTTAGCATTCTGATTCATTATGTTGCCTCCATGCCTTAGGTTTCTGAACTCCCAGTAAGGTTCTATCAGTAGGACTAGCTAACAACAAACTGCCACCGCTCAGGCCGGGTCTACGGCCTTGCGCTGTTTAATCTGCTTGGCCGCAAGGACAATGGGATGGCGAATCACCCCTTGGTTTCATAGAGTGTTTCAACATTTCGAGAATTCATGAACGGAGCGAAGCAGTTAAACGATATGAACCGACCGCGGTACTAAATTGAACTCGTGAACCTCGAACTCCTGAACGGCCGTCAGGCGTTGAACGGCTGGAACCATCAGGTTCTGACTCTTGCACGTCCCTCATGCCTATTCATTGCCAAAGGCGAGCGCGAGCGACACCTTGGCGCAAGCGCCGTGTCGCTATAAACTAAAGCACTGACCCTCGTTTTGTTAACCCCTGACATAATCACTTTGCTACCACAAACGGTTGCCGACAAGTTGACTCGCCGGGAGTCATTGCGATATAGGGCGAGCAAAGGCCCGGGATATTGCAGGAACCGAGTAAAGGGCCGCGCGAGAAGCAAACCAGGGAGCGCCTCCGAATTCACGAAACAAACCACTTCGCGTATGGGGTATTAACCCCGCACGCGACCAAAAGGGATGCGCGCCCCCATGCGACGAAGCTTTACATCGGTTTGGTTCCTGCTGAGAACCAACAAAGACTTCTGGGAGCGACGGATTATAGCGTGATCAGAAAAAAACCCCGCCTCAACGGTTGCAGTTTAATGCATTAGCCGCTTTGGACAAAGAACAGGAGGATTCCATTGGCGCTTCGGATTGATGCCGACAGTCATTTTTTTCCGCGCGGTGAATTTGGCGACCTAACACAACTGTTGCCGGGCTTTTCCGCGCGGGCGGTGGATATGATTTTGCGTGACGCAAAGGTTTTTAGCGATCCCGACGCTAGGCGCGTGGGCTTTAGAGCGAAGGCGGAGGCGAAACAGGAAGACAGCGTGAAACAATCCACCCCGCAGGCCACGGCACGCGGGGCAGGCAGCTTTCGGGAAGCCGGACTCAGCGATGTCGAGGTACGCGCGAATCTCTTGCCCCAGACGGGGTTCGACATGCAGGTCCTGATTCCCCACGGCATCTTCGGTAATCCTTTCGGGTCTCCCGTAAGCCGGTCGGTAGATGAAGGCATCCGGCTAGCGATTTGCAAAGCTTACAACAATGCCGCCGCAGCCGCGCAGCGGCGATTTCCGGAAAAGCTCATTGGTACGGCTGTCGTTCCATTTGGCGATGTCGGTGAATCCACCAAAGAGGCGACCCGCGCTGTGGAAGACCTCGGGCTGCGTGCGATTACGATCAACGGTAACTGGATGGGAAAGAACTACGACTCGATCGAACTATTTCCTTTCTGGGAGCGGGTCCATGAGTTGGACGTGCCGCTGTATGTCCATCACAACCCGTTCAATTGCCAGATTCATGACCATCTGCCGTCGACCTACACCCTGGGGTGGGAAAGGCTGCGACGGTTGCACGTCAGCAATTACCTTGGTTTCGGCTTCGAGTACATGCTGGCAATCGCAAGCCTTACGCTTGGCGGCGTGCTGAAAGAATTCCCCAAGCTCAAGTTTTGTTTTTTTGAGGCCGGTGGCACTTGGTTGCCGTGGGCCATGTACACGCTGGACCGCACCTTCCGCGTCGAGCCTCAATGCGCGCGTATCAGCGCCCCACCCAGTGAGTACATTCGCCAATCGTGCTGGGTGGCAGTAGAACCTGACGAGTTCTGTCTGCCGCAAGCCGTCGCCGCAATCGGTAGCGAAAATTTCATTGTCGGCAGCGACTACCCTCATTCACCCTCTACCTATCCCAACACTGCCGCAGGAATCGACAACATGCCGGGATTGTCAGATCGCGACAAGGAAAACATGCTCGGGAAAAACATCGCTAAGGTTTTGAAAATCGCCTAGCATACCCGGCAGTGCTCCGCGCCCGGCTGTCATAAGGACGTCATCCTGGAGGTCACACCGCGCTGTCGGCACTCCTCCTCGAACAGTGCCCGGACTTCCGGCTGCTCATCCTTGTACTCGATCTGCGGCCTGCGCCAGCGCTCTGGATTCTTGCCCGGCGGCATCTGCCCTTCCCGCAGACCGAAGCGATCATTGCCGTAGCGCAAAACCAGGTATCGGGCCGGCTCATTGCTGGGGTTGAAATGCTGATGGCCCGCATCCCCATTCGTCATCAGCGCCCCTCTTTTGAAGTTGAAGCGCTGGAATTCGACTCCAGGCCCCGGCTTGACTCCCGGCTTCCACTGCAAGTCATAGCCGTCGCCGCTGAGAAACAGGTAGCTGTTCTCATTGGTCAGACCCGTTCTGCTGCGCCCGCCGGTTGCCTGCCCGTCCACGAAGCCGTGCCCCTTCTTGTAAGACGCCGGAGGAAATTCCGAAACGTGGCAGACGAAGCGGCCGCCGGACATCAGGGTATGCATGTTGGTCCCCGGCCCGCGGTACGCCCAGTTGTCGAGGGCCATCTTGGTCACGCTCGGAATGAAGTTCGACTGCAAAAGCCGATCTTCAAGCCTCGTCGCCTTGCGCCGGAAATACGTCTCGTCGTTGGGGTCGAACCGG
>Ga0214472_10008287_pt1 | contig 10859 bp, 13 predicted proteins | sample RVTome_6_FD_207662 | JGI IMG/M metagenome (GOLD analysis project Ga0214472, IMG submission 207662) | Soil microbial communities from uranium-contaminated site in the Upper Colorado River Basin, Wyoming, United States - RVT140D175 | ecosystem: Environmental > Terrestrial > Soil > Contaminated >...
TCGCGCCGCACCAGCGTGGAGGCGCTGCGCGGGGCGGACGTGAGCATCGGCGCCGGCGAGATGGTGGCGATCATGGGACCGTCCGGCTCCGGCAAGAGCACGCTGATGCACCTGCTCGGCCTGCTGCTCGGCCTGCTGCACGCGCCCGACCGCAACGATGGACCGGCGCCCGGCCTCCGCTTCGACGGCGTCGATGTCACGACCCTCTCCGATCGTGAGCGGACCCGCATTCGCGCCCGATCGATGGGCTTCGTGTTCCAGGCGTTCAACCTGGTGCCGACGTTGACGGCCGAGGAGAACGTGGCACTGGCGGCTGAATACGCCGGAACGTCCGGGAGCCTGGCTCGGAAGGCAGCGCGTGAGGCCCTCGACTCCGTCGGCCTGGCCGATCGCGCCGGGCACCGACCGATGGAACTCTCTGGGGGTGAGCAGCAGCGGGTTGCCATTGCCCGGGCCCTGGTCAATGACCCGACGATCGTCCTCGGCGACGAGCCGACCGGCAACCTCGACTCGGCGCGGGCTGGGGAGGTTCTCGGACTGCTGCGGACCTTCAACCGTGAGCGCGGTCAGACCGTGCTGCTGGTGACTCACGATGCAGAGGTCGGCGCTACGTGCGACCGCATCATCCGCATGCGCGACGGCCTCGTCGTCGGTGACGAGCGGACCGCCGCGGCCACCGAGCCCGCCAGTCTGGGCGCCCGCCCACCAAGCGCGGCTCTTCCCGATCTCGCACTCTTCAGATGCTAGGTCGGGAACTGGCTCTCGCGCTGGAGCGAAACGAAGAGATTGATGCCCGCCGCGGTGGTGCCGCTTCGTTCGCCTTTGGGAAGAGAATGGAACATGCGTTCTGGCGCGCCCGACAGGATTTCAAGCGCGCCAGATACAGCAGGGGATCATAAGTCACTTCTTCGATGCGCTGTGCTTACCTGCTTGAGGACCTCTGGCCGCGGTTCTCCGGCCCGAAGATGCAGCACTACCTGTGCAATGCGCTGCTCACGCTCCTCGCCGACGAGCATCCGCAGACGATTCTCGAGCTCGTCCGCGTTCTGACCGACGACGCCTTCCGCGCGCGGTTCGTCAAGCAGCTGCGCGATCCGATGATCCGCGCCTTCTGGGAGACCCAGTGGCCATCGGGCGGCGAGCGCGAGCGCGACGCATCCATCAAGGCGGTCCTCAACAAGCTCGGCGCGTTCGTGACGTACGACTCGATCCGGTTGGTCGTCGGCCAGGGGGTGTCCACGATCCGGCCGCGCGAGATCATGGATCGCGGCGAGGTCCTGCTCGTTGACCTGTCCGGTGTCGGCGGCGACAACGCGACGCTGTTCGGCGCGATGCTCGCGAGTCGCTACTACGTCGACGCAGTCGGGCGGCAGGAGCTGGCGCCCTCGGAGCGACGGCAGCACCTGCTGCTCATCGACGAGGCGCACCGCTTCGCGACCCGCGCCGTCGAGAACACGCTGGTCGAGGGCCGGAAGTTCGGCCTCGCGCTGGGGCTGGCGTCGCAGTCGCTCGGTGGGCTGGGAGAGCGTCTGAGCCGATCGGTCCTCACGAACGCGGCGACGATCGCGCTGCTGGCGCCAGGCTCGGAGGACGTCCGGACGCTCCCCGTCTCTTCGCGCCGGTGACGGCCGAGCAGCTGACGTCCCTTCGGGCCTTCGAGGTCGTGATGCGCATGCCGGGGCGAGGCGGCCAGCCGACGGCGTACGGCGGGATGCTGCTGCCACCGGGGCCGGCTGATCCCGCGTTGGCCGCTGACATCGTCGCCGCCAGTGACGCGCGCGATGCCAGGCCGATCGACGAGGTCCGGGCCGAGGTCTTCAGGCGTGCGGGCGGCTCCGAGCCGCCGAGTACGCCCGATGCCCGCGGGACGGTCAAGCGATGACGCGGGCTTGGCGCCGGCGTGTCGTGCGATGTGGCGCGCGGGTGGGTCGACCCGCGTCAGTCCCGTGCCGGGAGGACGTGCTCGCTTCGGCCGGTCGATCGACGGGACTGCTCCCATGAGCGTCGTCTTCCGCGAGAGCAGCGAACGAGCGCTCCTGTCCAGCCTCGACGTCGGGCTGCTGTCCGTCCGCGACCGTGCCTGCCTCCGGCTGCTGTACCGCGCCGGCGTCGCCACCGCGGACCAGCTGGCAACGCTCGTCTTCCCGAGCCGACGAACTGCCCTCCGCCGGCTCCGACGCCTCTGGCAGCTCGGCCTCCTCGAGCGCGCCCCGCTCGCGCCCGAACGCGGTGGAATCCCCGTCGCGTACCGGATCACCCGACGTGGGAGCAAGCGCCTCGGGTATCACGACACCCGCACCGGCGGTGTCAGTCGCGTCCGCCACACCCTCGACATCGTCGACGCCGTCTGCGCGCTCGTCCGATCCGCTCCGGGCTCCGTCCAGCTCTGGCTCACCGAGCCGATGACCGACGGCATCCTGCCCGCCGACGTCCGACCCGACAGCATCGTCGTCCTTCAGCGCGATGGCGGGTCGGCAGTCATCTGCCTCGAGATCGACGAGGCGACCGAGCACTCGCCGACGATCCGGACCCGACTCGGTGTCTACGAACGTGCCCTGGCCGGTCGCGAAGGCTGGCACGTGGCGTGGGTGGTCCCGACCGAGGAGCGGCTCGGCTGGCTCCGACGGCTGGCTCGATGGGACCAGCGGCCTGGGCTCGAAGGCTGCTCGTGGGGCCTCGTCCTCGATGACCTCCGGGCCGCGGGGCTCAGGGCGCGAACGCAGCCCGCCGGCTGGACGGGCGGGGCGGTCTCGCTCGAGGCCGTCATCGCAGACCCGAGGCCGCGCCAGTGCCCGACTCCGGTCGGCTCGCCCGCCTGGATCCGACTCCTCGGAAGCGGCGGCGCCGAAGAGACCGACGAGGCGCTGACATGAGTCGGGATCGTCTGACGCCCGCGGAGCGGACCCTTCGCGCTCGCATGGGCGCCTACGTCGTCCACGCCCGCTACGACCCGCGCCAGACGACCGCTCTGGCTCGAGCGGCGTTCCTCAAGCGCTTCCTCGACGAGGTCGACGCAGACCGCGTCCTCCCCGAGTCTGAACGGCTGCGCCGGGCAGCCGCCGCTCGGAAGGCCTACTTCACCCGGCTCGCATTCCTGGCCTCCCGCCGCCGCACCAAGCGCCGCGCGCGAGGGCAGGGGAGGTAGTCCGATGGACGAGTGGTGGGTCTACCAGCTCCACAACGCCCAAGCAGCGCTCGAGGCGGTCCTCGCGATCGATCACGTCTACACGCCCGACGAGGTCACCGGCCTCGGCGTCTGCTCCCGGCAGGGTCCGGACGAGCGCGATCACCTCTACATCGCCGTCTGCAGCAAGAACCCGCCCCAGGGCCGCATCCACGGCGTCGACGAGATCCTCAGCCGGTATGGCATCCGGTCAACTCTGACGCACGACGACCTCGACGAACCTCGCGGCCGCCAGTGGGTCGCCAGCGGGCCCGCCGACATCATCGTCTGGATGCTGCTCGCGCAGCACCCCGGCGAGATCAGGCTTAACAGCTGAAAGGCTTGCCCTAGAGCTTCTGAGGCACCCAGAGCTACGTGGCTTCGCCAGACTGCGACTCGGCAAGGACGGCCCGCAGGGTGGACGGGTACCAACGGGTGTAGTCGCGGGGCGGTGGGATGACCGCGTCCTGCCGGCGCTTCCATTCGTCCCGATGCATCTTCATCAGGTAGTCGGGACCCTGGAAGCCGAAGACGTGGGCGAAGACGTCGATCCGTTCCGTGTACGCGCGGCGGACGCCCTCTCGCACCTCTGCTGGCACAACGGGATGAGGGTCCCCGAGCTCGGCGGCGCGCCCCCGCAGGATCGCCTCGACATCCTTCGCCCAGCCCAACTGGCGGATCTCCTCGTGGACCCATACGCCATCGATGACCCCGCCACCGCCCATGCCGCCAGCCACTCCGCCGCCGATGGAAATGGGCTCGAAGAGGACTTGCGCGGAGCCGGCATACGTCGTGGCGTTGAGGCGTGTCTCGAGTTCCTCTGCCAATCGTCGGACGCGCTCCTCGGTGCATCCAACGAGGCTTGCTGGACAGGTCGCGAAGATCTGTCCGCCGTAGTCACCCTCGACGATGACAGCCGCGACCCGCGCGACTTGAGCCTCGGCGAGGGTCCGGAACGATCGATAGACCCGTCCCTTCGACTCCGCGAGGAAGGATCGTGCGGCGCTCTGATAACTGCGAAGGAGGAGGCTGGTGTTCTTCTCGACGTCGACGACGTCGAGGTCATCCCAGGCGCGGCCGTCGGCCTCAAGGCGCCTGACCTCGGCCATGGCCTCGTCGCGATCAGCTGTCTCCAGAAGGACAGCGTCCGTCGGCAAGTCGATGACTCGGTAGATCGTCACCCCGTCACTGTATCCGAGCCGCATGAGGGCATGTTCTCAGAATTGGTAATATCCGAGATGATGGATCGTGAGCATCAGCAGCCAACTCATCGGTGTGGGCTTCGGCGTCGACGGGCCAGGCACAGCGAGGAGTACCGCGCCGAGGTTGCGCGACTCGAGCCCTACGAATCCCTCGCGCGGATGATCATCGACCGACGAATTCGATACGGTCTCACGCAGCGTCAGCTTGCCGAGCGCATGGGCACCAGCGTCTCCGCGATCAGCCGCGTCGAGAACGGGACACATCGGCCGAGCATCGAGACCCTCGAACGACTCGCGCACGCCTTCGGAGAACGGCTGGTAATGGGGTTCGAAGACGCGGATGGCCATCGAGACCTGACAGCGTTCGCCGGTTCCGGGGAAGGATAACCGATGGGTGTTGACCCCCGGATGCGGAAGTACTCCGCGACCTATGTGCCGGGCGGATACGATCTCGAGACCGGTCTGGAGTCGGTCGGCCGCGGCTGGCAGGACCTGGTGCGGAGGGCCTTCGAGGCGCTGCCGGAAGGTCACACGATCGTCTAGGTCAAGGAGAAGTTCGGCTCGCTGCGTATCTACTTCGAACCGAACGAGCGGGTGTACGAGGACCTGCTTGATGAGCTTGCCGCGAGTCCCTGACGATCTGCGAGGTCTGCGGGAACGCGGGCCCGCTCCGAACAGACCGCTTCTGGCAGCGCACGCTCTGCGACGAGCACGCGATCCGGCGGTGACCGCTGTTCCACAGCGTGCGGATCAGCCGGCTTTCCTGGAACAGCTGACCGCGCCCACGCAGTGACGGACCGGTTGCCGCCCCTACTCCTCGTCGTCGGTCGGATCATCCGCCCAGATCATCGCCAGGAACGCCTGCGGTTCGAGATACTCGATCCCTTCCCACACGTGTCGGGGCGGTTCACCCGGAGCTGCCGCATTCGGAGGGAAGTCGCGCGTGTTCATCGACACGACGTGCGTGGCACGGCCGAGGACAGCCGTCGCCCACACCGGCGCATCGTCCTGGTCGCGGAGAGACGGCCACGGATCGATCACACCGCGGCGGAGAGTGACGATTTCCAGCCGAGGGATCAGCAGCCGCAGCATTACGTGCGCCGACGCCGACATCGCCCGCCGCTGCGTGTCATCCGTACCCTTGTTCGCGGCCCAATCCCAGGCGAGGCCGTAGTAGAGCTCGCCAAGGATCCATTCCGACCAGAGCCCTTCGAAGCGCCCGGCGTCGAGGGCGCGGATCAGCTCGCTCCGAAGACCCCGCCCCCAGAGCGCGCTTGTGTCGAGTACTGCGCGCGGTCGGACTACGACCGCCAAGGCGTAGCCGCGGTCTCGTCAGCCTCGGGCGCTGGTCCTGTCGGCTCGGGCGTCTCAGCCATGCGCCCCTCGAGCCTGGCGACACGGTCGACCTCGCGACGCGGGATCCGGACGTGCCCGCCGTCAGTGCGGTAGGCGTCGTGCACGTAGCCGAGGCGAGCCCACTTCTTCACCGTGTTGCGGCTTACACCAAGCGCCTCCGCGGCCTGGGTGCTTGTCAAATAGGCGGTGTCCCGCGACCTGTCGCGCTCGTCGATGAGCGTGGCAACGCGGTCCCCGAGCGCAGGATCGAGCGCTCGGAGATCGTCGAGCGCCGTTCGGAGTTCCTCGTCAACAGTTCGAGCGCGGTTTGCGAGCGTCATAGCCCGACCACCCTAGCTCGAAGTGTCAAAAGTGTCAAGCCCCGAAGGCCGCATTCCAGTCGAGTTTCCGGTGTCGTCCATTCGCTGGGACCGTACTGATCTGTACGGTCTCAGTCATTGCAGGACACCAGGGACCCCGACGCCGGTTGCCAGGCGACTACGCGCCGCGCACGAGGCGCGCGATCTCGGCGGCGATCTCCTTGATTGTCGAGTCGGCCGTCCGGGCGGCGACCGTGTCCGCCAGCGTCGGGCTGTACTGCAGCATGTCGTCGTGGCTCAGGCCGTGCCAGATGGGCAGGACCTGGTGGCGCCCACCAACCTGGAGGGCGACGATGCCGTCGAGCTCCCGCTGCGGCCACTCCCTGCCGAAGAACGAGTGGGACATCAGGACGACCCCGAACCGGCTGTGAGCCAGGCCGTAGTCGATGCTGCGCCGGATGCCTATGCCGATCGTCAGCTCGGTCTTGTCGAACCACGCGCGGATGCCGAGCGCCTCCAGCTCGGCCGCGATCAGGCTCGCCGTCGGCTTGTCCGCGTGGGCGTAGCAGATGAACACGTCCCACCATCGATCGGCGCTAGGCGGAGCGACGTACAGGTCCTCGAGCCCGCCGTTGCTGCCGAACGTCGAGATGACCCGTTGCCGCTGGGTCGTGCTCGGGAGCTGGGCTGTCGTCCTGATCGTCGAGATCGACGGGGCGAGCTGGTAGATGGGCGTGAAGGTCCGCTGCAACCGGATCGTGCGGCGAACTTCCACGCGGACGGTCCTACGGATGGTGATCCTTCGTGTTGCCATCGCGCGATAGCCCTCCAGGGCTTCCGCGAGGACAACCGCCCGGCCACTCAAGGACCGTGTCACCGGTCCTCGCTTGGCTCTACAGTCTAGCGGGCAGCGGTGAACGGGCGTTCGAACTAGGGTTGCTCTTCGGTATCGAACCTGTTCTCGCTTAGGCTCGAGGGGTCATCGCTCGCCGTAGCTGCGAGGATCGAGATCCTATGCCGGCGTCGCTCATTGGGCGGCGCGTCGTAGCGTGTCGTTCGCGCCGCCGGCGATCAACCGATCGGCTCCTAGATGTCGAGTGGGATGCCGACGCCGCTCTTCCAAGCCCGCTCGAGGTCGAGTCGGAGTGTTGGCTCGAGCCGCTCGCGGAGAAGGGCGGCACAGAATGCGTTCCAGATCCCGACCACGCCTTGCCACACCCCGCCACCGAACGTGCGCTCGATCACGGCGGTGGCCCGGCCCTCGATGCGGACGCTCTGGCGCGGCTGGACGAGCCTGTCGAGCCGACCCATCAGGGTCGGGCGGGCGACCCACTCCTCGACCTCCTCGCCGCTCACCGCGAACGCGAGCCCTGCCAGCGTCCGCGTCCACAACCTTGCGAGCGCGGCCTTCTCCTCGGCGTCGAGCTTCACCCCGGTTGGTCCCGCAAGCCAATACGCCTCGACCGGACGTGATCCGCTGGCGGCCTCAGAGGTCCGGACGGCTCCGGCCATGCCCGAGATCTGCTCGCGCGTGAGGCCACGAGCGATGGCTTCGAGGCGCTCGATCCGGCTCAGGTGAAACGGGGTGATGGTCGCCACGGTGAATCCGGCTCGCTATAACCGGTCGCCCGGACTGAGCCGCTTGTACGCCTCGCGGGCGCGCTCGTCGGCGGCGGAGGCGCCGTAGCGGGCCAGCATCTGGCGGCTCTTCCAGCCGGCTAGGCGCATCAGGTCACCCTCGGTCCCGCCGGCGGCGAGCCACTGGTGGGCGTAGGTGTGGCGGAACTGGTGGGGGTGGATGTCGGGCAGCCCGGCCGCGCGGCCACGGCGCTTGACGGCCTGCTCGACGCCGGTCTCGGTCAGCCGGCCGCGCTTGCCGAGCCACAGCCACGCCTCGCTCGCGTCGGCCCGCTTCGCGCGGGCGCGCAGGTACCGATCGAGCGCTTGCCCGGTCTTGTGGCCAAACGGGCAGGCCCGTGGTCGACGGCCCTTGCCCATCACGACCGCCGCCTCCTGGTCGAGGTCGACGTCCTCGACGCGCAGCCCGGCCAGCTCGCCGCGGCGCATCCCGCTGTCGAGGAAGAGGCGGATCATGGCGTTGTCGCGGCGGTCCTCGAAGTCGGTCCCGGCGCAGGCGTCGAGCAGCTTCCGCAACTCGGCCTCCCGGAGGACGGGTGGGGGAGTCTCAGGCACGTGCGGTGGCCGCATCGTCGCCATCGGGCTGCCGTCGATCTCGCCCTCGGCCGCCAGCCACTTGAAGAACTGCTGGAGCGAGCGAAAGCGCTGCGATAGGGTGGCCGGCCGCATGCCGGCATCCTGGCGCTCGACGAGGAAGGCCTCGAGGTCCTCCCGCCGCACGTCGGCGACCCGCCGCGGCCGGCGCCGGCGCGGCTCGGCGAGGAACGCCTCGAACTGGTCGACCGCCTTCGCGTAGGTCACGATCGTCGACGGCGCCTTGTTCTCGGCCCGCAAGTGACGGGTGAACGAAGCGAGGTTGTCCAGAACGTCCGGCTGGGCTATAGAATCAGGGCGAGCCCGACCGCGGGCGCTAGAGCTCATAACTATCACCGATCGTGCGTGGAAGCATGGTCAGAGTTATAGGCTCAAAAACGGTTGTGGTCAAGCTCGGCGCCAGTTATGTCGTGTAACTGAGCGTGAATCCGCGGCGGAGTAGCTCAGTGGTAGAGCAGGGGACTCATAAGCCCTTGGTCGGTGGTTCGAATCCGCCCTCCGCTACCACCTTCCTCGCACATGCCGCGACCGCGTTCGCACATGCGCCGGCGCCCGGGCTCGTGGAGCATCTTCTCGTCTAGTCGTGCGGCGACTCGGGGGCGAGCGCGGAGCGGGGTGCGGCCGGCGTCGCCCGCCTCACCCACACACGGATCGACCGTCCGACGCGGCGGGTGGGACCGGATCCGGTTGCGCCCTAGTCGTGGGGGCGCACAAACGAGAACTTGGTGGGGTCGGGACCGGGCGCGAGAGCCCGCGCCACTTCCGGCGGCCGCGACGGGCACACCTTCTCGAATATAGCGGGCACAACTTCTCGAATAGTCGTCGGGCGACTCACCGGGAACGTCGGAGCCGGATCGCGCACCGGAAGGCGCGTTCGCCACGCTCGGAGAGCCCGCCGGCAACCACCGAATCGGCCGAATCGTGCTCGGCCTGAGTCGTGTCACGAATGGGCGAGAAGATGGCTCCGTGCCGGAGACGCCAGAGGCGCGCCGCGGCGCGGATCGACAGCCCGGCGAGGCACGGGAGCGACGGCCGCGCAGCGGCGCGGCCCGGCGGGGCACGGCGACGAACGGTCACCCGACCCGGCGCGGCGTGACCCGCCACCACCGTAACGATCCGCCCGGGACCATCCGTCGTACACCTGGTAGGCGCACCCGCGAGGCTGTCATACGGCCGTCAACGGTGCCGAGCCGAGCCGAGGGTATACTCGGCGCGTGGCGGGCACCGGTCCCGCTCTCCCGGAGGCTCCGTTGAATCCGAAGTTCTTTCGAAACGGCATCGTCATGCTCGTGCTCGTCGTTGGCACCGTGGCGCTGCTCTACACGTGGCTCTCGTCGAACCAGCAGACGAGCAGCATCGGCTATTCCGAGTTCCTGTCCGATGTTCGGTCGGGACGCGTCGAGAAGGTCACCCAGCAGGGTGAGAGCCTGACGGTCAAGCTGCGCGGCGTCACCACCCCGTACACGACCAACGTGCCGAGCATCCTGACCCAGGTCCTGCAGGACATGCAGGCGGCGGCGACGGCCGGCAACATCGTGCTCGACGACAAGATCTACGAGTCGAAACTGGCGCCGGACACCTCATGGGTGGGCCTGCTCCTGACGGGCCTCCTGCCGCTCCTCGTCATCGGCGGCTTCATCTTCTTCATGATGAGACAGGCGCAGGGGACGAATAACCAGGCCCTCAGCTTCGGCAAGAGCCGGGCCCGCATGTTCCTCGGCAACAAGACGGTCGTCACGTTCGCCGACGTGGCCGGGGTCGACGAAGCCAAGACGGAACTCCAGGAAGTCGTCGAGTTCCTCAAGTACCCGGAGAAGTTCAACTCGCTCGGCGCGCGCATTCCGCGCGGCGTGCTCCTGGTCGGCCCTCCGGGAACGGGCAAGACGCTCATGGCCCGCGCGGTCGCCGGCGAGGCCGGCGTGCCGTTCTTCTCGATCTCGGGCTCCGAGTTCGTCGAGATGTTCGTCGGCGTCGGCGCGAGCCGCGTCCGCGACCTGTTCGACCAGGCCAAGCGAAACAGCCCGTGCATCGTGTTCGTCGACGAGATCGACGCGGTCGGCCGCCAGCGCGGCGCCGGCCTCGGCGGCAGCCACGACGAGCGCGAGCAGACGCTCAACCAGATCCTCGTCGAGATGGACGGCTTCGACACGAACACGAACGTCATCGTCGTCGCCGCCACGAACCGGCCGGACGTCCTCGACCCCGCCCTCCTGCGCCCCGGCCGATTCGACCGTCAGGTCATCCTCGACCGGCCGGACATGAGGGGCCGCGTCGCGATCCTCAAGGTCCACACGAAGGGCAAGCCGCTCGACAAGGCGCTCGACGTCGAGGTCATCGCCCGCCAGTCGCCCGGCTTCTCCGGCGCGGACCTGGCCAACCTCGTCAACGAAGCGGCGATCCTGTCCGCGCGGCGGAACAGGAAGGTCATCGGGATGTCCGAGTTCGGCGAGGCGCTCGAGCGGATCGTCGCCGGGCCGGAACGCAAGTCGCGGATCATCTCGGACGCGGAGAAGCTCATCATCGCCTACCACGAGGGCGGCCACGCGGTCGTCCAGCGGATCCTCCCGAAGTGCGACCCGGTCAGCAAGGTCACCATCATCAGCCGGG
>Ga0214472_10008288_pt1 | contig 10858 bp, 11 predicted proteins | sample RVTome_6_FD_207662 | JGI IMG/M metagenome (GOLD analysis project Ga0214472, IMG submission 207662) | Soil microbial communities from uranium-contaminated site in the Upper Colorado River Basin, Wyoming, United States - RVT140D175 | ecosystem: Environmental > Terrestrial > Soil > Contaminated >...
AGGCCCCGGCGCGAACCCAGCGAGCGGAGGGGGCGCGGCGCGTTCTTCTCCCCCGGAAGCACTCACACACCCCCTCCGACCCCGCCCTGCGGGCAGGCCCACCTCCCCCACACCCGTGGGGGAGGCCCCGGCGCCAGCGCGGCTGGCGGAGGGCTGAGAGTGAGCCGGCCCTACGAGTGCGCCGCGATGAAGGCCAGCACCCGCTGCCAGGCGTCGTCGGACTCGGAGGAGAACTCCTCGGCCTTGCGGTCGAAGAAGGAGTGCGGGGCACCCTCGTACACGACGAGCTCGTGCTCCACACCGGCGGCGGTCAGCGCGTCGTCGAACTTGTCGACCAGCTCGACCGGGATCCCGGGGTCGTCGCCGCCCATCAGCCCGAGGATCGGGCATTCGATGTCTCCCACCTTGCCGGTGAGCGGCATGGCCCCGGGCGGGAACTCGCGGTCGGGGTGGCCGTAGAAGCCGATCGCCCCCGCCAGGCCGAGGCCGGCGGTGGCCATGTGCCACGAGTTGCTGCCCCCGAAGCAGAACCCCACGGTGAACACCGGCCGATCCGGGTCGTCGTCCCGCAGGTGGGCGGCGCCTGCGGCGGCATCCGCCTTCAGGCCGGTGAACGTCGTCTGTCGCACGTGCGACATGAAATCGAAGTCGGCGTCGCGCTGGGCGGCGGGGGCTGCGGTGCGACCGAAGTAGTCGATCGCCAGGGAGTCGTAGCCCCGCTCGGCGAAGCGCTCCGCCAACTGCTCGTAGAACGGATACAGCCCGCGCACGTCGGGGAGCACGAGCACCGCCGGGCCCGACGAGCCGGCCGCCGTCGCCTCGAAGACGTCGAACGTGGTGCCGTCGGCGGCGGTGAGCGTGTGGCGCCGGGTGTCCACGGCTGCGCCCGACACCGGCTTGATCGGAGGCGTGGAGTCGTGGTCGAAGCACATGGGAAACCTTTCTCGCGAGCGATCTCAAACTAGAGGCGATCGCCGGCCGGTGCCGCGCGCCGTCGGTCACAGCCGAAGGTCGCGGGGGCGGCGCGGGCCCGGACGGCCCGACAGCGGCTCGGTGGCCTCCGATGCCAGGCGCGACTCGAGGCGACCCGGAACCGGCAACCCGGCGCGCCGGCACCCGCGGCCGTTAGCGTTCGGCCATGACCTCCCAGGAGTCGGCGGGACGGCCTCCCTGGCACTATGGCGTGGTCGCCTTCGTGGTGGCCTTCGGGTGGATGGTGTGGGTGTTCGTCATCAACAACCCGCTTCCCGAGGGCGACGGCCGGGCCGATCCCGGCGCCCTGCTGGCCGACCCGGCCTCGCTCATCACCGATCCTGGAATGCTCGCATCGGCGATCGAGGCGAGGGTGGAGGCGACCCTCGCCGACTGCCTCTCCGCCCAGGGGCTCTCCGTCCGCGGCCTCGCCGTCCCCTCACCGCAGGACCTCGGCACCGACGGCTACGGGATCGCCACCGCCCACCGCCCCGAGCTCTACGTGGACGGGACGTACACCGGCCTGCTCGGCCTGCGGGTCGACGCCTACGAGGAGGCCATGTACGGCGGGCTCGACGACGAGCAGCTCGGCGGTTGTGGCGCCGTCGCGCTCGCCACGCTGGAGGAGACGGTCGCCACCGTCGAGAGCCTCCCCTACGGCGTCGACGAGCTGGAGGCGGACCTGCTGTCCGACCCCGCCTACGTGGAGGCGCAGGCGGCGTGGGCACAGTGCATGGCGGGGCGGGGGCACGACTTCTCATCACCCGAGGACGCGGTCGCGTCGCTGAGGGCCCGCTACGCCGGGCTGCGGGGTGACGAGGCGCGCGCCTTCGCCGAGGAGGAGCGCCGCGTCGCCGCCGACGACGCCGCATGCCGCAACCTCACGCTGGACCGTGCCCTCCGCACCATCGCCCCCGAATACGGGGAGCGCTTCGTGGCGGAGAACCGCTCCGAGCTGGAGAGCCTCGTGCCCGCCGATGCTCCGACCATCCCGGGAAGCGGCGGGCTCGGCACCGGGGACGTGCAGGTGTCATTGCTGTGGGACGCCGACGTCGACTTCGACCTCGCCGTGCGCGATCCCTCGGGTGACATCGTGAATTTCGACCAGAAGACGGTCGCGAGCGGGGGGAGGCTCGACCGCGACGCCAACTTCCCCTGCAACCAGATCGTCCCCGACCCGGTCGAGAACGTCTTCTGGCCCGAGGGCGGCGCCCCGGATGGCGGCTACGCCGCCATCGTCACCTACCGGACCACCTGCGGCAGCGAGGGCACGCTGTCGTACCGGATCATCATCCGGGTCGATGGGGACGTCGTGCTCGACACGACCGGGCGATTGGAGCCGGGCCAGACCACCGAATACCCCTTCCAGGTGCCGTGATGCCTACCCGTCGCCGCATCCGCATCGCCACCGCCGTCCTGCTGGGAGTCCTCGCCGGCCTGGTGGTCGGCTCGTTCGCCGTCACCGTCATCACGGGCTGGTCGCTCGGCGCACCGCCGCAACCGGCCGCCGTCTGTGCCCGGATCGTGGACGGGGACCTGGTGCTCCCCCCGCCGGGCGTGCCGGCAGCCGAATGGTGTGACGAGATCGACCATCACCTCAACATCCCGATCGCCGGCCCCGACGGCTTCGAGGCGGCCGTCGCCGCGCCCGAACCTCCGTCGGACCCGGCGGCACCACGCCCCGAGTACCTGCGATGGGACACCAACGGGTGCAGCGCCCCCGGCATCGGCGGCGGGCCGTTCACCTTCGACCTCGCCTGCTTCCGGCACGACTTCGGCTGGCGCAACCTGAAGCAGCTGGACCAGGAGGGCGTGGAAGTGTGGCACGTGCCGAACAAGGACAGGGTCGACGCCGGCTTCCTCTACGACATGCGGGTGAACTGTGCGTCGGTGTCACCGGTGTTCCGCATCGGGTGCGAGGCCACTGCCCGCATCTACTACTCGGCCGTGCGGCTCAATCCGTCGGGTGTCGACATCATCCCCGAGGTGATGGAGCCCTAGGGCGATCAGGTGTCGACGACCTCGACGCCGGCCCGCATGCCCTCCTCGAAATGGTCGATGATCCCGCCGTCGCGGTCCTGCACCACGATGCGGCACGACAACCGGTAGCGGCCGGGAGGGAGGTCGAGCCCCAGATCCACCGTCGTCCCCGGTGCGACCAGTTCCGTCGCCGCGATCACAGAGCCGTCCGGGCCGGTCACGAGCAGCGTGTGGGCGAACTCACCGTCGTTGGTCACGGACAGATCGACGGTGCCGGTTGCGAGCGGGCCATCCACGGTGATGAAGAACTCGTCGAGATACACGTCGGTGGCGCCCACGGGCTCCTGTGGCGACCCGGAGCACGCCATGAGAACGAGGGCCAGCATCACCGCCGGGAGGGCCGGTCGCATCATGCCGCCACCCGATCGGCGGCGGAGACGGAGGGCACCGACACCGCCATCGTGGTCCCGCCCGGGCCGGTGAACACCGACACGGCGGCCTCGATCGCGTCCGCCATGAGCCGGACCACGTAGAGGCCGAGCCCGGTGCCCGACGAGAACGAGTGCTTCTCGAACTTCTCGAAGGCGCGTGGCAGGAAGGCGGGGTCGAAGCCGGGGCCGTCGTCGACGACCAGGAAGTGCACGGCACCGTCCGCCACCGACCCCACGCAGTGGTCGGGCTCCCCCGGGAGCTCGGTGGCAGCCCGGATCGCCACCGACGACGCACCGTGCGTCACGGCGTTCTCGGCGAGGGAGACCAGCAGGTGGGTGAGCCCGTCCCGATCGGTGCGGAGGTGGCGGTCGGCCACGGCGGGGTCGGCGACGGCCTCGCCGACGGCACCGGTGGAGGCGGCCACGCCGGCCAACACGTCCGAGACCGCCGTCGGGCGCAACGCGTAGTCGAGGCCGCGATTCTCGATGCGGGCGACGGCGAGCATGTTCGAGATCAGCTCCATGAGGCGGCCCCCGTCGCGCTGCATGTCCTCGAGCAGGGCCGTGCGCTGCTCGTCACCGAGCTCCCCCGCCCGCAGCAGGTCGGTGCCGGTGATGACGCTCGTGAGCGGCGTGCGCAGCTCGTGGTTGATCATGAGGACGAACTCGGACCGCACCCGGTTCGTCTCCTCGGCCAGCGCCAGGGCGCGCTCGGCCTGGGTGCGGGCCTCGTCGAGCCGACGGTTGTGCTCCTCGAGCTCCTGCGACCGCTGGGCGAGGATCTCGGCCTCGCGCAGCGACTCGGCGATGCGGCGCTTGGCGACGGAGCGTCCCCACAGCAGCACCACACCCGTCAACAGCAACAGGACGGCGGCGCCAGCCAGCTGGAGCGTGAGGGGGTGGACCCTCCGTTCCCCGGCGCGCCGCGCCAGCAGGCCGGCCACGTCGTAATGGAGCGAGAGCGACCACCCCTCGTCCAGGGGCTGGACCACCTGATAGAGGACGGCGCCGGCGGGCCACTCGTCGACCTCGTCGATCTGGATGGCCAGTGGTGTCGGGCCGGCGATGGCTCCGAACCGCCCGGTCGAGTGGACGAAGGCGACATAGGGGTTCGTGATCTGCGTCCCGACCAGCGAGGCGCTCGTCGACGACACGACCACGCCGTCCGGGTCGATGGCGCTCACCGCTTCGATGCCCAGCGCATGGCGGATGGAACGGACGGCGACGTCGAGCGACATGCCCGAGCCGACTTGCTCGTCCACCCCCGTGGCGGCGGCCGTGGCCTCCTCGAAGAACAGCTCGCCCTCCCCGACGGGGCGCGTCGTGTCGGCGTGATACAGGGCCGCCGCAGCGACGGCCAGCGCCGACAAGGCGATCGCCAGTACGGCTACGCCCAACCAGATCCGGCTCACCCGGGTGGTGTGTGTCATATGCCTCTCGGGGACTGTCCCCAATTGATCGGCAGGTCGCGGGGTGTCGTTGAGGGGAGTCTGCGAGAGATAGGGTCGGTCGGATATGATCCGCCCCACGCAGCGGGAGAACGGGTGACGAGGACCAGGCACAGCGCCTTCATACTTGCGGTGGTCGTCACGGCCATCGTGGGGATCGACGCCGCCACTGCGTGGAGTGAGCCGCTCATCCAGGTCGACACCACCGAGCGCCGCTTCGTCGGCCTCGAGGTCGGCGCCGAGGGCCCGGCCGTCGCGCGCCTCCAGGAGGAGCTGGCCGCGGCCCACCTCTACCAGCATGAGATCGACGGGATCTACGGGGCCGAGACGGCTGCGGCCGTGGTCGCGTTCCACAAGCTGCTGGATGTCGAGCGGTCCGACGCCTGGCAGCCGCAGGACTGGCTGTTGCTCGAGGACCTCCCCATGCCGGACATCCCGATCCGCGGCCACGAGCCCACCAGGGTGGAGGTCGACATCGGCAACCAGCTGATCTACCTCATCGAGGACCGCAACCTCACGGCGATCATCCCCACCTCCACCGGGGGCGCCTACTCCTACTACAGCGTGCGCCAGAAGGCACAGGTGCGTGCCGGCACCCCGCGCGGCGACTTCGAGCTGTTCCGCTTCGATCCCGGGTGGCGCTGCGACCCGGTCACCGGCTGGTGCGTCTACAACTACTGGGCGTTCACCACGTACTACGGCCTGCACGGATACCTGAGCGTGCCCGCCTATCCGGCCTCCCATGGGTGCGTGCGGCTGCACACCTTCAACTCGGACTGGCTGAGCGAGCGGCTGTATCTCGGCATGCCGGTCCACGTCTGGGACGAGCCACCGCCGCCGATCAGCGTGGCCGAGGGAGGGCTGGCCCGGCCCGAGTGACGGGAAGGCTCAACCGTCGAGCTTTCCGGAGATCTGCTCGACCCGTCTGATCTCCTTCGGGACCTCATGGGGCGCAAGGCGGCCGGACAGCCACATGCGCACCTCGTCGGGGTCGGCGGTGCCCTCGAACTCGGCGACGACCCGCATCCCCCACTCGGGGTCGGTCTCGCCGGTGACCCGCGCCACCTCCACACCGGGGTGGGAGGCGAGGGCCTCCTCCACGGTCGCGGGATCCACGTTGCTGCCACCGGTGACCATCACCCGGTCGGCGCGCCCGTGCACCACGAGCCGCCCGGCGCCGTCGAGCGAGCCGAGGTCCCCCGTGGTGAACCACTCCCCCGCCTGCCGCGCCTCGTCACCGTCGTAGCCGGGCGACACCATCGGGCCCCGCACCTCGATCCGGCCCTCGCCCGAGATCCGCACGTCAGCCCCCTCGAGCGGACGGCCCGCTGTGCCGAGCGACTCCATCTCCTCACCGGGGGCGACGGTGGCCACCTGGCTGGTGGTCTCGGTCATCCCGTAGGTCTGGAGCACCGGCCATCCCGCCTCCAGCGCACGCCGCATCAGGTCGGGATCGGCCGGACCGCCCCCGATCAGCGCCCCGCGCAGCCTGCCGGGGGCCACGCCGTCGTCGAGCAGCCTGTGCAGCATGGTCGGCACCAGCGAGACCCAGTGCGCCCCCGACCCCTCGAGCGCCTGGAACGACCGGCCCAGCACGACCGGCGCCCCGCACCGGGCCTGGCGCCACAGGATCGACAGCCCGCCGATCGAGAACATCGGGAGCACGGCCAGCCACCGGTCGTCGGGGGCGTTACCGAGTCGCTGCTCCGATGCGGCCGTCGCGGCGTCGATGTTGGCGCCGGTGACGGTCACACCCTTCGGCCCGCCCGTCGTGCCACTGGTGAGCACGACGTATCGAGCGTCGGGATGAGGAGGGCCCCACCTCTCCGGCTGGACGACGCGGCGACGCAGCAGGCCGTCGATGCCGCCGCCGGGAACCGCCCACAGGCCGCGTGCGCCGTGCCCTCTTGTGAGGTCCATCGACCGGGCGGGCGGCATCGCAGGATCGACCGGGAGCCCCCTCGCCCCAGCCCGCGGGATCCCCCACAGCGCAGCGACCGTGGCGGGATCGCGTTCGCCCCAGAAGGCGACGGTCGTCCCCGCCAGACCCGAGTCGGCAACGATCCGGCCGACGACCGACGCCGCATGATCCATCTCGGCGTACGACCAGCTGCGGCCCTCGAACTCGACGGCGGGTGCATCGGGGCGCTCCCGGGCGGCGCGGCGCAGAAAGTCCACACCCCGAGTCTGACATCGCCGGAGGCGCTCGGAGCCATGGCCGGGTTCGGGCACGCACGCCGTAGGCTTCCCGCCATGCCTTTCGACTGGACGCCTTCCGGCGAATTCACCGACATCCGATACGAGACCATCGAGGGGATCGCCAAGATCACCATCGACCGTCCCGAGGTCCGCAACGCCTTTCGCCCCACGACCCTGTTCGAGCTCTCCGAGGCCTTCGAGATGGCCCGCGACGACGAGACGATCGGGGTCATCATCCTCACCGGGGAGGGCGAGAAGGCGTTCTGCTCCGGGGGCGACCAGAGGATCCGGGGCGACGCCGGGTATCTCGACCCCACGGGCACGCCCCGCCTCAACGTGCTCGACCTGCAGATCCAGATGCGGCGGCTCCCCAAGCCGATCATCGCCATGGTGGCCGGGTACGCCATCGGGGGCGGCCACATCCTGCACCTGGTGAGCGACCTCACCATCGCCGCCGACAACGCCATCTTCGGCCAGACCGGGCCGAAGGTCGGCTCCTTCGATGGGGGCTATGGGGCGGGCCTGCTGGCCCGCATGGTGGGCGACAAGCGGGCGCGGGAGATCTGGTACCTGTGCCGCCAGTACTCCGCAGAGGAGGCGTACGAGATGGGGATGGTGAACACCGTCGTCCCCTATGAGCGGCTCGAGGAGGAGACCGTGCAATGGGCACGCGAGATCCTGGAGCGCTCCCCGCTGGCGGTGCGGCTCATGAAGGCGGCGATCAACGCCGCCTCAGACGGCCTGGCCGGCCAGCAGCAGCTGGCGGGCGACGCCACGCTGCTCTTCTACATGTCGGAGGAGGCGCAGGAGGGCCGCAACGCCTTCAACGAGAAGCGCAAGCCCGACTTCGGGAAGTTCCCCCGGCTGCCGTGAGAGCCTGGCTGGTCGCCGCCCGGCCGCCGACCCTTCTGGCGTCGATCGCCCCGGTGCTGGCCGGCTCGGGCCTCGCCGCAGGCGACGGCGTGTTCCGCTGGGACGTCTTCGCCGTGACCCTCGTCACGGCGGTGCTGCTGAACGTCGCCGTCAACTTCGCCAACGACGCCTCCGACGCCCACCGCGGCGCCGACAGCCCCGCCCGCATCGGCCCGCCCCGGGCGGTCGCCACCGGCCTGCTCACCTCCCGCCAGGTGTGGACCGGCACCTGGGTGGTCCTGGCCCTCGCCGTGGCCGGCGGCGTCTACCTCACGGCCGTGGCGGGCTGGGTCGTGGTGGCGATCGGGGCCACGGCGATCGTGGCGGCGCTCGCCTACACGGGGGGACCGTGGCCCTACGGGTATCGCGGCCTCGGCGAGGTGTTCGTGTTCGTGTACTTCGGCCTCGCCGCCGTGGTCGGGAGCCGGTACGTCCACGACTCGACGGCGCCTGCGGCCGCCTGGTGGCTGGCGATCCCGATCGGGTTCCTCGTCACCGCCATCCTGGTGGCGAACAACGTGCGTGACATCGACACCGACCGCGCCAGTGGCAAGCGGACCCTGGCGGTGCTGCTCGGCCGGGGCGCAACCCGGGCGCTGTTCGCAGGTCTCGTGGCGGGTGCGTTCGCACTCCTCGCCGTGACGGCGGCGTTCGACCTCGTCCCGCGCCCGACCCTCGTGGCGCTCGCCGCCGTCCCGATCGCCGTGCGCCCGATGCGGGTCGTGCTCGCCGAGGAGGGAGGGCCCGTGCTCATCGCCGCACTCAAGGGCACCGCATTGCTCCACTTCGCCTTCGGCGCATTGGTGGGCCTGGGCGCCGCCCTCTGAGGCTCAAGACGGGCGGCGCCGGCGCCGATACGACTCCAGACGCCGATAGCGAGTGTGGATTGATCCGATGGGCGTCCTGAGACGGTGTCGGGGTATCGGGACCGACGATCATTGCTGGTCCCCCCAAGGGCACAGGGCCGGTGGGTTCGCCCACCGGCCCGCGTCGTGTCAGGGGATCGGGGCCGGGTCGGCCGGGACCGGGGCGGGCGGCCGGGTCGGGTCGATCCCGCTCACGTCGCCGCCCCGGTAGGACTGCGAGAACAGGCCGTCGTGCCCGAACGCCGTCAGCCGGACCGCGGGGCGGGCGGCGGCGAACTCGTCGGCGCCGATGAAGAACACGACGGTGTCGCCCTCGACCACGACCCGCGCCGACGAGGCCTCGGCGCCGCGGCTCACGATCTGCCCGCTCGGGCTCAACTGGGTGACCAGGAGGCTCCAGCGGCCGGCGGCGGCGTCGTACACCAGCTCGTACCAGCGGTCGGTGCCCTGGAAGAGGTCCCAGTCGAAGGGCGGGATGGCGACCCAGTCGTCGGCGGCATCGCGGTCACCGTCGAACACGGCGCCGTAGATGAGGTGATCGGGACCGGACAGCGGGATGTCCTCGTGCATGATCGCCACCGCCATGATGACGTCGTTGGGCATCGGGAGCACCTGGTCGGCGCACACCACGATGCGGTCATCCCCGCGGTCGCCGCACTCGAAGGTCGACTCGTTGAAGGTGATCGTCACGCCGGTGTTCCCGTAACCCCACTTGTCGTAGCCGTACTGCTCGATGTCTATGTACCCGCTGGTGAAGGTGGCGTCGTTGAAGGAGATCGAGTCCCGGATGTCCTCGAGGATGTCGCCGATGAGGATCGCCGCCCGGCGATCCTCGTCCCGCTGCCGAGCCTCCTCCATGATCCGGTCGTACCCCGGGGTGCGGGGCCGCGAGGTGGCGATGCTGATGCTCTCCTCCACCCGCTCCACGTCCTTGCGGAACTTCTCGTTGACCTCGGAATGGTCACCATCGAGCTCCACGTGGTCGTACTGGTCGCCCCCCATCACCCAGATCTCGCCGTGGCGGAACTCGTGCCAGATGGTGTCGGCGGCCCACGCATCGGAGATGAAGTTCTCCCGCCGCACGAAGATGCGGATCTTGGTCGGGATGCCCGCCGCGTTGCGCTCCAGCACCTTGGCGGTGCCATAGGCGTCGCCGCCGCCGACATCGGCCTCGGGCGGGGTGTCGAAGATGAACTCGGTGTCGATGCCGTCGACGAAGGTCCACATCCGCTGCCCCTCCGGGGCGAGCCAGAACAACCTCCAGGCGTCGGCCAGGACGCCCTCGGACCCGTCGATCGGGTTGCCGTCGGCGTCGATCCCCAGGTCCTCCATCGCCCGGTCCGTGAACGTGACCTTGGCCGAGGCGACCCCGCCGCCGAGCACGAGCAGCCCGCCGACCAGCACGGCGACCACGGCGAGGCGGGAACGCCAGGTCATCCCGTCACCTCGATCGTGATCGGGGGCGAGGTCGGGCCCTCCCCCGGCTCGAAGGTGATGGCTCGATCCCCCTCATGGGAGGCCCCTGCCGGGTTGCGGTACTCGGCCACCACCATGTACTCACCCGGCTGCAGCGAGAAGTGCTCGGCGAGATCGAACTCGACGGACACCGTCTCTCCCGGAGCCAGCCGGTGGAAACGGTCCTCACCGGCCGGCTCGAGGCGGGCGAACGGGCCGTCGAAGGGCAGCGCGGGCCCCTCCTCCCGTCCGTTCACCGTGAAGCTCACCAGATTCGGCGTGAAGTAGGGCTCGAGCACGACGAGGAACCCAGCGGTGCGGTTGGCGACGGTGACCGTGATCGGCACCGGGCCGGTGGCGGGTCCGCCCTCCGACTCGAGGAAGATGGTCACGGGACCGGGGGCGGCGGTCGTCAGGCCGACATCCGTCGGTGGGGGTGCCGTCGACGTGGTCGCGCTGTCCGAGCCGCCGCATTGGTAGTCAGGGGCGCAGTGCCCGCATGGCGGGTCTGTTTCCCCATTCCCCTTTCAATCCGTGCGTGCCGTTTTCCGGCACACGGCTTACCGACGGTCTTCTGGACATGGTTACGCCGCCT
>Ga0214472_10008289_pt1 | contig 10858 bp, 12 predicted proteins | sample RVTome_6_FD_207662 | JGI IMG/M metagenome (GOLD analysis project Ga0214472, IMG submission 207662) | Soil microbial communities from uranium-contaminated site in the Upper Colorado River Basin, Wyoming, United States - RVT140D175 | ecosystem: Environmental > Terrestrial > Soil > Contaminated >...
GTGGCGAAGGATTCACAGGCTCTCATAGCTGCGCGCTGCTGGCCAGGCGCGGTCCGCGCTCATCCCAGATCAGCACCGCGCCGTCGTCGTACCAGTCACCGAGCACCGCGCGCATCGCAGCGGCACCGTCGACGTCGATGTCGTGCACCTCGGGACGGTGTGTGTGTCCATGCACCATGTGCCGCGCGTCGTGCGTGCGCAGCATCTCGATGACGGCGGATTCGGTGACATCCATGATGTCGTCCGGCTTGAGCCGGGTGAGTTCGCGCGACTTGTGGCGCAGCGCCGCCGCGCGTTGCTCGCGTTCGGCGAAGGGCAGCGCCAGGAAGCGCTGCTGGTTGACCGGATCCATGAACGTGCGCCGCCAGACCTGGTAGTCCCGGTCACGGGTGCAAAGCTGATCGCCGTGCAACACCAGCACCGGTGTGCCGTGCACCTGGATGCGCGCCGGTTGCTCGAGCAGCCGGCAGCCGCTGCGCTGCACGAAGCGTTGCCCGACCAGGAAGTCGTGATTGCCGTGCGCGAAATACACCGCCACACCGCTGGTGCCGAGCGCGGCGAGGGCGCGCGTGACCTGCTCGTGCGGTGCGCGGGCGTCGTCGTCGCCCAGCCACTCGTCGAAAACATCGCCGAGCAGGTACAGCGCGCTCGCATCGCGGCAGGGACCGCACAGGAAGGCGAGGAACTTGTCCACCTGCTCGGGGCGCCGCGCACTGAGGTGCACGTCCGATGCGAACAGCACGCTCACGCCGGGTGCGCACGCGCGCTCATCGCGTCCCCTGCGCACGTCGCCGGCCGTCCGGCCGGCGCGGTGAGTCATTCACGCGGATTCACAGGCTCTCAATCCGCGAGCACCCGGACGCGCTCGATGATCACGTCCTGCGCGGGAACATCGCGATGGCCGGCGCGCACCACGGTGGCGCATTCCTCGATGGCGGTCACGACCTCCATGCCCGCGCTGACCCGGCCGAACACGCAATAGCCCCAGCCCTCGGGCGTCTTCGACTTGTGGTTGAGAAACGCGTTGTCCTGCGTGTTGATGAAGAACTGCGCGCTCGCCGAGTGCGGATCCTGGGTGCGGGCCATCGCGACGGTGCCGTTGGTGTTGAGCAAGCCGTTATCGGCCTCGTTGGCGATGGACCTGCCGGTGGGCTTCTGGCGCATGCCGGGCTCGAAACCGCCGCCCTGGATCATGAAGCCGTCGATCACGCGATGGAACACGGTGCCGTCGTAGTGCCCGTCGCGCGCGTAGCGCACGAAATTCTCGACGGTCACGGGCGCGCGTTCGGCATCGAGCGTGATCTCGATGTCGCCCGCGGTGGTGGTCAGCAGGATTCTCATCGGCATCACTCTCCAAGTACGGTGGCCGACTGGATCAGCACCGGTTGTACGGGGACATCGCTGTAGGAGCCGCGTTGCCCGGTCGCCACCTTCGCGATGCGCTCGACCACGTCCATGCCCTCGACGACGCGGCCGAACACCGCGTAGCCCCAGCCCTGCGGATCGCGCGAGCGGTGATCCAGGAAGGCGTTGTCCGCCAGGTTGATGAAGAATTGCGCGGTGGCGGAGTGCGGATCGGAGGTGCGCGCCATCGCCACGCTGCCGGTGCTGTTGCGCAGCCCGTTGTCGGCCTCGTTGCGCACCGGGCCGCGGGTGTCGCGGCGGATGAAGTCCTGCGTGAAGCCGCCGCCCTGGATCATGAAGCCGTCGATCACGCGGTGGAACAAGGTGCCGTCATAGAAACCGGAGCGCACGTAGCCGAGGAAGTTCGCGACCGAGGCCGGCGCCTTGTCGGGCGCCAGTTCGAGCACCACCTCGCCCAGCGATGTCGCGAGCTTGACGCGCGGTGCCTGCGCGCCATGCGCCGGGCCGGCGAGAACGAAACAAAGGGCGGCGAGTCCGAGCAGACGATGGATCATTCGATTACCTCCGTGGTGCTGCATGATAAACGCACGCGTGCCGCGAAGGCGTGCACGGCACGGACCTTGAATTGATTCGCTTACACCCGGCGCGTATCATCCGGCGTCCTGCGCGGCCGGGCCTCATGCGCAGCCGCCAGGCCACGGGCGGTGTGCGGCCGGCCGGGCGGTCAGCGGCCCACGGGGCATGGCGCAGTCTGGTAGCGCACCTGCTTTGGGAGCAGGGGGTCGGAGGTTCGAATCCTCCTGCCCCGACCAAGTCGCGACTGGCATTCACGGCGCCCGTAGCTCAGCCGGACAGAGCAGCGGCCTTCTAAGCCGCGGGTCGCAGGTTCGAGTCCTGCCGGGCGCGCCATTCGCGCGTCCGGTGCCGTGTCGATTGCAACGATGGTGGGCGTAGCTCAGCTGGTAGAGCACTGGATTGTGGCTCCAGAGGTCGTGGGTTCGAAACCCATCGCTCACCCCATTCCTGTCGGTGTTCGTGCGCGCACGCGCCCGGCGGTATCACCGCGAATCGCCTCACCCCCTGAGTCACCTGCGCGGCGCGTGCCGCCTGCGCGCGTGAGCGCAGGTCGTGGCGCGCGCTCGCGGCTCGACCGGCGCGGTGATCCGGCACGCGCAGCGAGCGGGCAGGCATGAACTCGAAAACTGTCTGGTTACTGCGCCAGGTGCTGCGCAGGATCTGGGTGCGCGTGGTGGCTTTTGCGCTGCTGGCGTTGGCGATGGTCGGCGCCGCGCGCGTGATCGGTCCTGTCATTCCGGCCGAGTGGCACACGCGCATGGGCGCCGATTCGGTGGACCAGGTGCTCGGCATCCTGGCCTCGTCGATGCTCGCGGTCACGACCTTCTCGCTGTCCATCGCCGTTTCGGCCTTTGCCGCCGCGGCCAGCAACGCCACCCCGCGCTCGACGCGCCTGCTGCAGGAAGATCGCACCACGCAGAACGTGCTGGCGACCTTTCTGGGCGCTTTCCTGTTCGGCCTGGTCGGCATCATCGCGTTGAACGCCGGGCTGTACGACAACGCCGGCCGCATGGTGCTGTTCGCCGGCACCGTGCTGGTGGTCGCGGGCGTGGTCGCGGCCTTGTTGCGCTGGATCACGCACCTGATGAGCTTCGGGCGCGTGGACGACACCCTGGACCGGGTGGAACGCGCCGCGAGCGGTGCCCTGCGGCGGCGCATTGCCGAACCCTATCTGGGCGGGCGGGCGCTGCGCGATCCACCGCCGCAGGGCGCTGCGGCGGTGCGTGCGGCCAGCATCGGCTACGTGCAGCACATCGACATGGAGGCGTTCTGGCGCTGTGGCATGAGCCGGTCGACGCGGCGCCGCGGCACGAGCACCTGCACGTGCCGCCGATCCACGCGAGCGAGTTGCTGGAGGATGCGTTCCAGCCCATCGCACGCGACGGTGCCAGCATGATCGAGGTGCAGATCCGCTTCCACAAGGCGCTCGCGGCACTGATCGGGATCGCGCCCGAGGTGTTCGGTGCGCCCGCGGCACGGATGTCGGCCGAGGCCCTGGAGCGCGCGCGCCCGGCGTTGACGCTGCCCGCCGACATCCAGCGGCTCGAAGCCCTGAGCTGCGAACTCACGGCAGCCGCGAAAACCGTGAACCCGGTGCCGCCCCCGGCCGGGCTGTGAGCGCGTGTGTTAGCGCGGCAGCTCGGCCGCGGGCGGCTCCGCTTCGTTCTGGAATGCGCCGGACACGGTCATCGCGGCCTGCACCGCTTCGCCAAAGGTCACATGCTCCTCGGCCGGTGCCGGTGCGCGCGTGCGCAGACGCTGCACGCAGAGGCCGGCGAGCAGCAGGTGAATGACCATGGTGGCCTGGAACAGGGTGCCTGAGCCGGCGGCCTGCATCAGCGGCGCGATCAGCGCCGGCCCGGCCGCGGCGCCGGCGCCGAACAGCAGCAGCAGCCCGGCGGACACCTCCACGAAATCCTCGGGGGCGGCGAAATCGTTGCTGTGGGCGACGCTCAGGGTGTACAGGGGAAAGGCGAATGCGCCCCATGCCGCCGCCATCGCGAACAGCAACCAGTAACTGTAATAGGGCGCAAAGCTCAATGCGGCACCGGTCACGGCCGCGCCCAGGCAGCTCGCGATGATCACGTAGCGCCGGTCGATGCGATCCGACAGCGTGCCGAGCGGCCACTGGCCGAGCGCACCGCCGATCACGGCGGCGCTCATCAGCAACGCGATGCCGCCGGTGTCCATGCCGCTGTCCGCGGCGAACACCGGCCCCAGCGACCAGAACGCACCGTTGGCAAGTCCCACCGCGATGCAGCCCAGGAAGCCCAGCGGTGAGTTGCGGTACAGGCGCGCGAGCCGCAGCGCGACCGCGGGCGGCGGCGTCGGCGCGAGCGCGCGCGTGGTTGCGACCGGCACCGCGCCCAGCGAGAGCAGGATCGCGCCGACCGCGAACAGTGTGAAGCTTGCCGGGTCGGCCAAGGTGACCAGGAGCTGGCCGACGGTGATGACCGTGAGGCTGATGAGCAGGTACAGCGAGAGCACCAGCCCCCGGTTCTCCCGTGTCGAACGCGCGTTGAGCCAGCTTTCGATCACCACGTAGAGCACCGCGAAGCAAAAGCCGGAGGCGGCGCGCAGCACCCACCAGGCGACCGGCTCGGTGATCAGCACGTGGCACAGGATCGCCGCCGTCGCGATCGCGGTCATCGTCGCGAAGCTGCGGATGTGGCCGACGCGTTCGATCAGCTTCGGACCGAGCAGGCAGCCGGCGGCGAAGCCGGCGAAGTAGGCCGATCCCAGGATGCCGATGGACAGCGTCGAGAAGTCCTCGATGCGGGCACGCAGCGGCACCAGCAGCACCTGCAGCCCGTTACCCGTGAGGAGCACGGCCATGCTGAGCAACAATGCGGCAACAGGGGCCAGGGTGGCGCGCATGGCAGGGTCGGGCGGCGGGACAGAGCCGATTGTAATGCGCGGCCGACGAGTTGGCAGGCTGCTTCAGATGCGTTCGCGTACCGCCCGCGCCACCTGCTCGAGCCGCGCCTTGTCGAGGCGCCCGGTCACGGCATAGGACATCTGATCGGCCTCCCAGTGCACGACGCGGAAGCCCTGATCCTCGACGATGCGCGATGGCGTGGCGGTGTGCGCGCGCGGCTCGCCGCGCGCGTAGATCGTGATGCGTTCACCGTCGGCATTCTCATACATGTACTGGGCCGCGGGCCGGCCGGCATCGGGCAGCAGCCGCCCGCCGACGAGATTGAAGCCGAACTCGAGCAGATCCGGCGAGGCCAGTTCGTGCGCGAGGCGCTTGGACAGCCACCGATCGAGGTGCGCGCGCTGGCTCGAATCCACCTCCACCGGATGGCGCACTTCGGGCAGGTACACCGCGTGCGCTGCCGCGGCCTGCACGCTCACCGGCCGCACCTCGGCGAGCCGCGCCGGTTCGCTCCAGCGCGACGCCTGCCAGCCGATCGCCGCACCGAGCACGATGCAGGCCGCTGCCGCCGCCGCACGCCGCCACCACGGCCACGGCCGCGGTGCGAGGGCGCGGATCAGGCGGGCCGGGACGGGATCGTCGAGGATGTCGGCATGCGCGCGTCGCAGCGCCCGCAGCAGTGCGCGGTCCAGCGCCAGGCGCTCGGCCAGCGCGGGATCCGACGCCGCGGCGCGCGCGATCTCCGCGGCCTGCCCGTCGGTCAGCTCGCCATCCAGATACGCATTGATCCGGGTGTCGTCGATGTCGTCGCGTGGGGTGCTCATCGCGGCTTGCGTCCGACTGCATCGTCACGGCCGGCGAGCCATTCACGCAGCTGCGCCCGCCCGCGTGAGAGCCGCGACATCACGGTGCCTACCGGCACGCCCAGCGTGGCCGCGGCTTCCCGGTAGCTGAGCTGCTCCACACCGACCAGCACCACGACCTCGCGCTGTGCCGGCGCGAGGCTGGCAAGGGCGCGTCGCAGATCCTCCAGCTCGACCTCGCCGGGCTCGCCGGGCGCGGCCGGCTCCCCGCTCGCAGGGTCGTCGTGCGACACCATCGCCGGTTCGGCGGCGCGCCGGCGTACCTGATTGACGTGCAGGTTGTGAAGAATCGTGAACAGCCAGGGACGGATGGGACGCGATGCTTCGTACAGCCGCCGCCGGCCCCAGGCGCGCTCCAGGCATTCCTGCACGAGGTCGTCGCCCTGACTCCGATCCCCGGTCAATGCGTAGGCATAGCGGCGAAGGCGCGGGATCTGGGCCACCACGAGGTCCTGGAAACTGGCTGCGGAGACTTCCACTTCGAGGCTTGCGTGCCGCCTGTACGGCGTAGGCACTCCGATCGGATTACGGGACCGGGGGCCGATTATTCCTGTCGGCGCGCCTCGTGTCGCCTGCGGAATAAAAGCGCGGGCGCGGCGTACACACTCTAAGGGCTCGTGCCAGAATAAGTTCGTCACACTGAGGGCGTCGCTGAGTCGTCGCTGCAAGGCGCGTTTCGCCGGTAATGGCAGCGTCCTTGCCAAGAAACGCAACGCCGCAGCGGCGGCTCTCAAGAAACAGAACTGAAGGCAGTCGTTTTCATGCGGCTGTCCCCATGGGGTTGAGTTGGAAGCCGAGCGCTGCGGCGCGGCGCCTGAGTGCGGCGACACTGCGCTGGCGCTGCTGCTCTTCGTAGCGCTGTTGGCCTTCATCGACGTAGGCCTGGCCGCGAGTCAGCATGAAGTACACCAGCCGTGCCAGCTTGTGGGCGGTGGCGGTGTTGGCGCGGGGCTTGTCCATGCGAGCGCACAGCCGGCGGTAGAACGCTCCGAGCGCGGAGTCGCTGTGCGACAAGCTCATGGCCGCCATCTTCAGCGCTTGGCGCACCCGATTGGCCGAGCGCTTGGTGCGCGCCGAGAGCACCTTGCCGCCGCTGATCTTGGTGGCCGGGCACAGCCCAAGCCAGGAACAGAAGTGCTTGACGTTGGCGAATTGGCTCAAGTCCGTGCCGATCTCGCTCAGGATCTTCATCACCGAGTCCAGCCCCAGACCGTTGATGCGGGTGAGATCGGCGCCGGCCCAATTCGCCAGTTGCTGGCGCACGTCGTACTCTGCGCGCGCCTTGCTGCCCTGGCGCGGGGCCTTGCCCAGGTCCACGCTGGCAGCCGAGCGTTCGGCCAGCAGCGTGCCCAGCTTGGCGTCGCAGGCGCGCAGGTGGGCCGCAATGTCGTCATACATACCCAGCGCCTGCCCGAGCACGAACAGGTGCTCCTCGCGCCAGTTGCCCGTCAGCGCCTTGACGATGTCTTGCGCGCTGGCCTTGATGCGGCTGTGGCGATGCCGCGCCAGTGCCTTCGCGTCGCGTTCACCCGCCACGATGTCGCGGATAATGGCCTGGCCGGTCTGGCCCATCACGTCGCTGATCACCTCGGTGAGCTGCAGGTTCATCTGAATCAGCGCCTTCTGCATGCGCTGCACCCAACTGGCCTGCTGGGTCAACAGCACCTCACGCTGGCGTGCTACGGCGCGGATCACGCACACCTCGGCACCGGGCCGGAACGCCGGGCGCAGCAGCCCGTAGCTCATCAGCCGCTGCAGCCACTGACAGTCTTGAACGTCGCTCTTGCGGCCGGGCACGTACTTGACCTGCCGTGCGTCCACCAGCCACACCTTCAAGCCCCGCTGCTCCAGCACCTCGTACACGGGGATCCAGTACACGCCGGTGGACTCCAGCGCCACCACCTCCACCCCGCACGCCAGCAGCCAGTCGGCCAGAGCGTGCAGATCGGCGGTCATCGCGCCGACTTCGCGCACCGGCGCGTCCGTGCTGTGCGCCGGCACCGCCGCCCAGTGGCTGGACGCTCCCACGTCTACCGCCGCCGCGTTCGGGAATACCTCGTCTTCTCGCTTGCGCATCGCCATTGCTGTGCTCCACCATCGTTGATGAACGGCAGCGCCATGGGAAGCGTCGAAATCGACTCGATCTCTCAAACGGGATGCGGCTCGCGCCGCTCACCAATGTCACCGACGATTCCCGGACCATGCTCAGAGACGGGCTCGCACCAAGGCGTCGGTTGACGCCGTGGGCTCGCACCAATGACGTGTCGGTCATCTCGGCGCTGCCGTTCCCCTTGTACCGCATCCACGTTTCTTCCAGAACACCTGGCCCGCGCGCGGGGTTGGATTGCTCAGAGGCGGCCGAATGTAGAAGTTATTCTGGCACGGGCCCTTAGCGCCTCTGGAGAAGGCGTGGCACACAGTCACAATCTGCGAGGAGAAGTCGCGATGAACAGCTTCGTGAAGGCGGCCCTGGTCGCCGCGATGGTCGGCGTGCCGCTGGCGGTGAGCGCCGACGATGAGGGGGACATCAAGTACCGTCAGGCCGTGATGAAGGGCATGTCGGCCCATGCCGGCGCGATCTCCCAGATTGCCAAGGGCAAGGTCAGCCATACCGAGGCGCTGGAGGGCCACGCCCATGCACTGCTCGAGCTGAGCAAGATGGTGCCCGCGGCCTTCAAGAACCAGACCAGCGGCGACAGCGCCGCGAAGCCCGAAGTGTGGTCCGACCGGTCCGGGTTCGAAGCCGCGGCCGGCGATCTGCGCGATGGCGCGATGGCGGTCGCGGAGGCCTCGAAATCCGGCCCGCAGGCGACGAGCGCGGCACTGGGCAAGCTGTTCGACGCGTGCAAGGCGTGTCACAAGGAGTATCGCGTCAAGAAGGACTGAGCGCGCGCGATTCAGTCACGGTCGGCCACCTGCGGCGCAGCCGTGCACGCCGTCGGGTTGAGCCGCGGCCGCGGATCGCGCATGATGCGCGCCCTGCTCCGGGCGCATAGCTCAGTTGGTAGAGCAGCTGACTCTTAATCAGCGGGTCGTAGGTTCGAATCCTACTGTGCCCACCATCCCGGGAACCCCGCCACGGCGGGGTTTTTTTCAGGTGCCGCAAGCCCCGCGCGCGTGCAGCCGCGGGCACGATACGCGCATCCCGCGACCGCTGCGCCCGTCAGCTCAACTCAGCTGCGCGGCGCATCCGGTTCGCTGTCGCATAGCTGATTGCTGTAGCGCGGGTACGGATTGCGCTGCGCAAACGGCGCTTGCCAGCCGATGGCATTGTCTTCCCAGTCCGCCAGCGGCATCACGAAGGGCAGGTGGCTGTTCGGGCGGTACCAGGCGTCTACGGACCACGCCTCGTCGCGCTCGCGGTCGATCACGACCGCCGTCCAGTGCACCGACATCGAGAATGCGTCGCGCACCTGCGGCGATGCCGGCGACCACCCTGTCAGTAGTCCGAGTTCGTGCAGCACATGCAGGTAGGTGGTGGTGTTGCTGGCGTTGTCGATGCAGTCCATGCGTCCCTCGCGATCCTGGTCGCGAGTGTTGATGGCCTCATCGTTGGCCAGCAGCGGCTGGTACTTCTGGGCCAGGGCCTCCATCCGCCACACGCCGATGCGCAGGCGTTGCAGGCGTTGCCGCTGGTCGTTGCGAGGACACATGGCCATGTGCCCTGCGACCTCGCGCATGTCCTGCGCCGTGAAATCGAGGCGCTGGCGCGATGCGCATGACCAGTTGAAGCAGATGCGCAGCGTGACCGAGCCGTCGCCGTGGATTTGGTACTCCGGCGCCAGCGGCCGGCTGCTCGATGGCTGCGACACATCGGCCGCAGCGACCGCAGCGTCCGGCGTTCGCGCCGGCAGCGACGCGCAACCGACCAGGATCAATGCCAAGGCGAAACGCGATCCCCACGAAGCGCACGCCAGATGCGGACGGGGCCGCCGTGGCGGCATGCTGCCGCCACGGCGAAACCCGCGGCACGTTGGTGCAACGGGCCGCACCACGTTACCTCAGCGGGCGAACCTCGACCCTGCGGTTCTGCGCACGGCCGGCCGAATCGGCATTGCTGGCCACGGGATTGGATTCACCGTAGCCGCGCACGCTGAGCTGTCCGCGTGACACCCCCTGTTGCACCAGGTAGTCGGCCACGGCGTTCGCACGGCGTTCCGACAGGCCCTGGTTGTAGGCCTCGGTGCCGATGCTGTCGGTGAATCCGGCCACTTCGTAGCCGACTCCGCCCTGGTTCCTCAACTCGGCGGCGACATTGTCGAGCGTCGCAACGGCACCGGGCTTGAGGGTGGACTTGTCGAAATCGAAATTGACATCCTCGATCACGAAGCTGGGGGCCGGCGGCGGCGGCGGCGGCGGAGCCGGGGCCGGCGCCGGAGCGGGTGCCGGTGCCGGCGCGGCCATCGGTGCCGGTGCCTGTTCCTTCGGAGCGGTGCTGCAGCCGGCGATGGTCAGCGCCAGGGCGCCGCCGAGAAGCAGCATCGTGCTGGTACGTGTACTCATGAGATCAAACCTCTTGCAAAAAAACAGCGATGAATCCCTGTCCATGGGACTGGAGCGACAGCGACCTCGCGGTCGACTGACCTGACCCTGATACAGCCTGCATCGATTGGTTCGCTGCATCGGTGCGCTATCGAACAGAGATGGGAATTTCGTGCGCGCGCGCGGCGCCGCGCGCCCCCACGACTGCCCGGGGTGATGCTGCGCTGCGCACCGTGGTGCCGTCAGTCGCGCGCCGCAGGTCCCGATGCCGCCGGTGCGCGTTGCCGGGTTGCTGCGCCGGGTGTCTTCGCAGGACAATCGCAGCGTTGCCGCAGGCGCGCGCACCGAGCCGACCGGCGCATGCGTTTGCTTCACCGTCCCGTACAGGAGTCTCACCACGTGCCCCAGCTCGCCCACACCCGCGCGGCGCACGCGTCCGCTGCCGTGCCCGTGCTGCCCCTGGCCGGGGAGCTGGCCGCCCGCGTGCTGTCCTTCTCGCAGGCCGATCTGGATGCACCCATGGTGGCGGCCGCGAAGACCGCCATCGCCGACACGCTGGCGGTGACCCTGCTCGGTGCGCGCGAGGCGTCCACGCGCATGGTGCGCAACACGCTCGGCGAGCGCGTGCACGGTCCGGCACGGATTTTCGGCAGCGCAGAGTACGCCTCGGTGCTCGATGCCGCGCTGGGCCACG
>Ga0214472_10008290_pt1 | contig 10858 bp, 7 predicted proteins | sample RVTome_6_FD_207662 | JGI IMG/M metagenome (GOLD analysis project Ga0214472, IMG submission 207662) | Soil microbial communities from uranium-contaminated site in the Upper Colorado River Basin, Wyoming, United States - RVT140D175 | ecosystem: Environmental > Terrestrial > Soil > Contaminated >...
AAATAATTATCAGTCTATCCATACCGCAGTGATAGGACCCGATGGTAAAACCATCGAGGTACAGATTCGCACCCATGAAATGCACAAACAGAACGAACTGGGCGTGGCCGCACATTGGCGCTATAAGGAAGGCGCAACCCAGGATGCAGGCTTTGACGGCAAGATTACCTGGTTGCGTCAATTGATGGAATGGAAGGATGAGGTGCTCGATGCCTCTGACTTTGTGACCCGGTTGAAAACCGATGTATTTGAAGACAGGGTCTATGTCTTTACACCTCAAGGTAAAGTTGTTGACTTGCCGCATGGCTCGACGCCGCTCGATTTTGCCTATCATATCCATACCGAGGTTGGTCACAGATGCAGAGGCGCCAAGGTCAATGGCAACATTGTGCCGCTTACCTACCAGCTCAAATCCGGACAACAGGTGGAAATTCTGACAGTCAAAACCGCCAGGCCAAGCCGTGACTGGATTAACGCAGACCTGGGTTATCTCAAGACATCGCGTGCAAGATCCAAGGTGCAACATTGGTTCAAGCAACAGGATTATGCGCAAAACGTTGTAGACGGCCGGGACATTCTGGAGCGTGAAATGCGTCGCTTGGGGCTGTTATCGGTCAGTTATGAAAAGCTCGCCGATAAATTGAAGTTCAAATCGGCTGATGATTTTTTTGTGTCGATAGCGCGCAACGAGATCAAGTCATCACAGTATCTAAACGCCGTTAAAGACATCATTGAACCGGAAAAAAGCGGCAAAGAAGACATATTCATTACCCAGAAACCGATCATCAAAGATACCCTGGTTAGTGGTATGCAAGTCGCGGGGGTGGGAAACCTGCTCACTCACATGGCACAATGCTGCAAACCCATACCGGGCGATGAAATTGCAGGATATATCACCCGCGGCCGGGGCATCACAATACACCGCCTGGATTGCTCCAATATGCTGCGTTACAGCAATCATTGTCCGGAACGGATTATTAATATCGACTGGGGAGAAGATTCTCATCATGGCTATCCTGTCGAGATACAAATCACGGCATTTGACCGTCAGGGGTTATTGCGGGATATTACCGCTATTCTTGCCAATGATCAGATCAACCTGATCGCAACGAATTCACAATCTGACAAAAACGGGCCAATCGCACGGATGAATCTGACCCTTGAGATCAGGGATATCGATATGTTAAGCAGGATCTTGGCAAAGATAGGTCAATTACCGAATGTTATGGAAGTAAAACGTGTCAACCATTGATCATCAGGATATTTAATAGTCCTTGATTTCCACATCTTCATCGAGCAACTCAGTTTCCTGATCCCAGGATTCTTCGTTTGCTGATACATCGTCCATGTATTCGTCATTCGGATAATCTTCAATATCATCATCACAGAGGCCTTGCCAGTCTTTAGGGGGAACTATGGTTTCGACCTCCATTTCAAACCAGGCATCGAAATCGATATCCTCAAGCGAGCCGTCCAGATATTGAACTTCAATGATTGCACTGTCTTCGTCTACGCCGACGACTCTGAATGATTGACTATCGGCGGTTTCGTACCAATTACCAACTTTCGGGTCATATTTCGGGGACATTTTCATATCCTTCTTCACAGTAGGAAGTTCTCATGATTCGATATCCGTTTGTCATGCAGCGTACGCTAACCGGCCTCGGATCCGTGGTCACACCGCATTTTCCGGTTTCATCGTCATGACTGAGTCTGATTAGCCGGAATAATCGCCAGTCTAAAACCAATAAAATACGTTCGGGGTTACCTATCGGCCATAGGGTTTTATCCTTTAATTAAACATGTGTAAAATCCAGTGTCATTGGGTTTGAAATAATGATATAAAACAAATAGGTAGTGCTTGTATCGCATGCCCGGCCAATGTTGAATGCTTTATTTAATTTTAAGGAGACACAACTATATGAAGCTTCCGTTACAGATTACTACGCGAAATGTGTCGCTTTCCGAGGCCGCCGAGGCCGGTATCAGGGAAAAGGCCGCCAAGCTGGATACCTTCTATGACAGGATTATGAGTTGCAGGGTAGTGGTTGAAGCCCCGCATCGTCACCAGCAACAAGGCATACTATATAATGTACGTATCGATATTACCGTGCCCGGTACGGAGCTGATAGTTAAAAGAGAACCCCACGAAGATCTTTATGTCTCCATCCGCGATGCATTCGATGCGGCGCGGCGGCAATTGCAGACTTATGCGCGCAAACAACGTGGTGAAGTCAAGTTACATGAACCTCAAGCACCGGCAAATGAGTAATCATAGTAATGGCGCATCATAAGCAACGGCAGTAGGTAACGTCCCGGTCAACAATGTGAATAACAAAGCATTTGATCCCGCCTGCCGCCAATGCCCGCGTCTGGCTGCATTTCTGGACGAGGTGAAAAATAACCATCCGGACTATTATGCGCAACCGGTCCCGCCATTTGGCGATCCTGATCCCGATCTGTTAATCGTGGGCTTGGCCCCGGGCATGCATGGAGCAAATGCCACCGGGCGGCCATTCACAGGAGATTTTGCTGGAATTATGCTATATAACACCTTGTTTAACCATGGCTTTAGTAATCAAAGCACCTCAAGCTCCGGAACAGATGGACTGCAATTGAGCGGCTGCCGCATCACGAATGCAGTGAAATGCCTGCCACCTCAAAACAAGCCGGCCAGCGGTGAGATCACCACGTGCAATCATTACCTGCGTTATGAAATCCTGGGCCTTAAGGAAAATGCAATCATTCTCGCCCTGGGGAATATTGCACATACCGCAGTGTTAAAGGCATTGAAGCTTAAATTACAGCCCTACAAGTTTTCCCATGGTGCCGAACATGATTTGCCTGAAGGACGGGTATTGGTTGATTCGTATCATTGCAGCCGTTATAACACCCAAACCCGACGGCTCACTGAAGAGATGTTTACAATCGTGTTTGAACAAATTCGTAAGCGCATAAAAACTGATTAAAGAACAGTAAAGTGTCTGAAAAACCTACGTTTGATATAAAGGATTTTATTAAAAATCTTACCAGCCGGCCGGGTATCTATCGCATGCTCGATGCCAACGGTGAAGTACTGTATGTCGGCAAGGCGCGCAATCTGAAAAAACGCGTATCGAGTTATTTCACACGCGCAAACACATCGGTCAAGACTCAATCCCTGCTATCAAACGTCCATGCGCTTGAGGTGTCAATCACCCATACGGAAAACGAGGCGTTGTTGCTGGAGAATAATCTGATCAAGGAGCTTAAACCGCGCTACAACATCTTACTGCGTGATGACAAGAGCTACCCTTACATTTATTTATCCAGCGAGCAGGATTTTCCACGTTTAGGCATTCACCGCGGCGCAAGGCACGGCCGCGGACAATACTTTGGTCCTTATCCCAGCGCCGGTGCGGTGCATGAAACTCTTAATTTATTGCAAAAAGTATTCAAGATCCGCCAGTGTGAAGACAGCTTTTTCCGCAATCGTTCACGGCCTTGTCTGCAATACCAGATCAAGCGCTGTACCGCGCCGTGTGTCGGCTTGACCGGCAAGGCCAGTTATCAAAATGATGTGCGGCACGCCGTGATGTTTCTGGAAGGAAAAAACCCGCAGGTGATCGATGAACTTGTAAACAAGATGGAGCGGGCTTCACAGGAACTCGCGTTTGAAGATGCCGCCGGTTACCGCGACCAGATTACCAGCCTGCGCAAGATTCAGGAAAAACAGTATATCAACAGCGATAAAGGTGATATCGACGTCATCGCCTGTGTTGCGCATAACAACGTTGGATGTGTAGAGGTTTTTTATATACGCGATGGCCGCAATCTGGGCAATAAATCCTTTTTTCCACGCCACCCGCATGATGCCGATGCAGCGATGATCCTGGCGGCTTTTTTACCGCAATATTATCTGGGCAGGGACATTCCAAAAGAGATCATCGTCAATCATGCGATTGACGACAATGATTTATTACAAGACGTGCTCGGCGAAAACGCCGGGCACCGCGTCGCGATCAATAGCCGTGTAAGAGGTGAACGCGCCCGCTGGCTGGCTATGGCCGTCACCAATGCCGAGCAGAATATCGCACGGTATCTGGCCAGCAAGGCCAATATGTCGCAACGCTTCATTGCCTTACAGGAGGCCTTGAATCTCGATAATCTGCCGCAACGCCTGGAATGTTTTGATATCAGCCACACCTCGGGAGAATCTACCGTCGCCGCCTGTGTGGTATTTGATTCCGAAGGTCCCGTCAAGGCGGACTACCGCCGATTTAATATCGAAGGCATCACGGCCGGTGATGACTATGCCGCCATGAAACAGGCCCTGACACGGCGTTATGTACGCCTAAAAGAAGGCGAGGGCAAGCTGCCCGATATCTTGTTCATTGACGGCGGCAAAGGGCAAGTCAAACAGGCGGAGGATGCTCTGGAAGAGACGCAGGTCAGTGATGTCATTATCATCGGTATTGCCAAAGGCAGGGAACGTAAACCCGGCAAGGAACAATTATATGTATCGCAAACCAAACGTATGATTAGTCTGCCTGAAGATTCATTGGCCTTGCACCTGATCCAGCAGATACGCGACGAAGCACACCGCTTTGCAATCACCGGACACCGTCAACGCCGTGCCAAAACCAAAAATACATCGACGCTTGAAGGCATACCGGGCATCGGACCCAGACGCCGCCGCCAACTACTTAAACAATTCGGTGGTCTGCAGGGCATCGTCCGCGCCGGCGTGGAAGACCTGGCCAAAGTAAACGGTATAAGCATGCAGCTTGCCAGGCAGATTTATGATACCTTCCACTGAATATTTACTTGGGACATCATAGAATCGAGTAGCCCGGATGAAATGAAATGGAATCCGGGATCGCAGATTGTTTCCCGGATTACGCCATGCTCCATCCGGGCTACTTGCTGAACAAGCCACTCTTTGAAAAAGAAAGGTTGGGAAGATCATTCCGGACAGTAGTGCGTGCAGGGAGAATCCAGTAACCTAATAATTTTAGAACACCGGATTTCAACTACTTCGTCCCGAATGAAGGCATAGGACACAAGAACACCAATTATGACAATTGCGACACATTTAACCGTAATTAGAATCGGCCTCATCCCGATTTTTATCATCGTCTTTTATCTGCCTTTCAAATGGGTACACATTGCGTCCGCAATTATCTTTTCATTGGCGGCCATCACTGACTGGCTGGATGGTTACCTTGCCCGCAGCATGAACCAAACATCGGCATTCGGCGCCTTTCTGGACCCGGTGGCGGATAAATTAATGATCGCTGTGGCATTGGTATTATTAGTGCAGGCGCATCCAACACCCTGGCTGGCGGTACCCGCCGCGGTGATAATCGGACGTGAGATCGCCGTATCGGCCCTGCGTGAATGGATGGCGGAGATCGGTAAAAGCTCTAAGGTTGCCGTCAGTATGACCGGTAAAATCAAGACCGGCGCTCAAATGACGTCAATCATTATGCTGCTTTATCATGAGCCTTTATGGGCGATCCCGATCTACCCGTTGGGGATGGTTGCGTTGTACATCGCCGCAGGTCTTACCTTATGGTCGATGATAAAATACTTGTCAAAGGCATGGCCGTCACTGCATGATAGGCATGCAGGTAAATGATATTTTACCTTAGCTTGACAGCGTTAAGTGCATGAATACAATATAACCTTTTGCTTAGAGGGCGGGAATAGCTCAGTTGGTAGAGCACAACCTTGCCAAGGTTGGGGTCGCGAGTTCGAGTCTCGTTTCCCGCTCCAAATTCCTTCTTCGCTTAGAGAATATCTTTAACAAAGCACACTAATTTTGATTGTCATCCCGGGAATAATTACATTTTTGAGATGGATTCAAGGCATTCAAACAAGCTGCAGCGCAGTGTACATGCTGGCACATGAGTAGCGGAAGTGTTTGAATAACGGAGAAGACACTCAAAAATGGGATTATTTCGCAGATTAATATGGCTGAGTGGCAGAGTGGTTATGCAGCGGCCTGCAAAGCCGTGGACGCCGGTTCGAATCCGACCTCAGCCTCCAATTTCTTTCACGTTTCCAGCGTAATCATAAACCTATATAATGCCCCGGGAACCAACCATCCGATGCCCGGGTGGCGAAATTGGTAGACGCAAGGGACTTAAGTAATTTGAGCACCCAGGACAGAAATGCCTGGTGTGAATGGAGTCAAATTCGGGGAAACCTCAGCACGTTATGGTGGTGGCAATCCCGAGCTAAGCTTTTGACCGGTTTCTGCTACGGTATGTTTCGGTCAATGCGTGACAATTTGGACAAACAAGTCGAAGATTTTCAAATCGATTATCCTTATTGTCTCCATTGATGTGGTCAAGTTCTAATGGAATAGGTTTATTAAGCCATTGGGTGCCTAGGCATATTGAGCATCGTTACTGAAATAAACCTTCTTTAAGTAAACGGTTTTTAAGCTTAAAAGATTGAATAGGAAATTCATTGTTCAGGTATTTTTTAGTTGGCCGTTTGGGTGGTAGTTTTTTACCTCTATTCCATGCTTGCCCGGTAAAAAGTGATGTGTCCAAATTGAAATGCTTGATAGCTTTTTTGAGGACATCATAATTTCCGCCATACGTATACGTAGAGACATCAAGTTTCTGTAACACTTGTCTCTTTGAAGTAGATTTTAGGATTGCTTCCCTGAGTTTTTGTTCAGAATATTTATATAGCTTCATGCTATTAACGGTCTAAAGAAAGTGTAGAGACTTTACGGCTCCGACCTAAGTTATAGATATTAAATTTAATAAGGTAAAGAGAAAGTCCAGACTACAAATATGCATTTAAATGCGTAGCAGTGAAAGCTGTAGTAGTACGAAAATCCCTCGGAGCTTAACCCTCCATGCCGGTTCGATTCCGGCCCCGGGCACCATTGATGTCAATACATTAAGATTTCCGGTGTAACATTTTGTTACACTTACCTCCATTAACATATTATTAGATAATAACAAATGCTATTTGCTATGATGCTATTGATAATGGACTAAATTGACAGATTCCACATATCTATAATTCCTGATTACTAAGTATGTTTAATAGACCTGCCTCGATTTTGGCCGTGATTATTTCTTTGTGCGTAATGCACAATATATATGCGGCGGATGAGGGGAAGGTTTTTACGCTTGCTGCGGTAATCAATACGGTGCTCACCAGGCATCCCGATCTGGCGATCGGTAATATCGATGCGGCGATTTCTGAAACGGCTGCCGAGCGTATTGAAGGATTACTCGATCCGACAGTGAATGCAAGTATCGGTGTCAGTGAGGATCAGACACCGCCGTCGAGTGACTTTCAGCCGCGGGAAACACAGCTTGGCCAACTATCGGGTAATATCATCAAACCCCTTGCCAGTGGAGGCACTCTGGGCGCATCACTTGAGTACAACAGGACAAAACAGGATTTTTCATCCCCGCTTGCATCACAACTGGCCACGATCAATCCGGCCTATCGCAGCAGTCTGAGCTTGAGTTATCGCATGCCATTACTGCGTGGGTCAGGCAGACCTGAATATACTGAGGCATTGAATGCCTCAATGTCAGACATTGAGGCCGGTCGCTTACAACGTGAACTGATTGCCCGTGATCTGAGTTTGCAGACATTGAATGTCTATTTTCGCCTGTTGTCCGATGGCGTCAGGGTAAAGCTGGCTGAAGTGACATTGAAACGCGCCAACCGGTTACTTGAATATCAACAATTCCGTGAAAAATTCGGCCTGATTGAAACGGCCGATCGTATGCAAGCCGAGGCCTTACTGGCCACGCGTAAACTGGAAGTCCAGCAGGCGAGGGCGCAACAGGTTAATGATACCGTTGAGCTGAATCGTTTGATGTTGCGGGCGCCTGATGCGCCTTTGAACGTGGTCGCAAATGAACAACCTGTCCGTAGCGGCATTGGCGGCCTTGATGATTCTATTGAAGATGCATTATCGCAACGTCCCGAGTTTCAGATACTTGAGGCGCAACTGAAAGCGACGGAATCCCGGTTAAAGATCGCACGCAACGCAAAGCAGATTCAGTTAGACGTTGTTGCGGAGGTTGGAACATTGGCGTTGAACGAAGACGCCGGTAATGCCGCAGCCGATACCTTTAGTACCGCTGATCATTTTGCCGGTGTATCGTTGGAGTTGAGTGACCGTCTTGGACGCCGTGTTGCTAATGCAGATCTGCGCGAAACGGAGCTTGCCAGGCAACGTGTGCTGGCGCAACGCACGCAGGTTAAGGAGCTGATCCGGGATGAACTCGCCGGAGTGTTATCGGCACTGACGACCGGCGAAGAGATATTAAAACTGGCCAGATTAAGCGTAGAAGCGGAAAAAAAGAAGTTCGAAGCCGAGTTGAGCCGGTACCGGGAGGGACGTTCCGATACCACCACTGTCATACAATTTGAAGGTGAATTGCACGTTGCAGAATTGCAAGCGGAGTTGCAGTTATTGTCATTACTGCTGGCCGATAAACAATACGCCTGGGCCAAAGGCGTCCTGCTCGACGAACTTGGTATCCAGGTTCCTCCCTATGAAGGCGTGATGCAATGACGGCATTGATCCGCTTTTTTGTCGAGCGCGGCCTGCTTGTCAATTTGATCTCTATCATGTTGCTGATAGCCGGGGTCTTTGCGGCATTCAGCATTCAGCGCGAAGCCTTTCCAAGTGTAAATTTCGATGTTGCTGTGATCGGCGCCGGATATCCCGGTACATCACCCAAGGAAATGGAGACCTTGCTGGTGATGCCGATTGAACGCGAATTGAAAGGCGTGGATGGTATCAAGACCATCCACTCGACGGCCTATCCGGGGACAATGCAGATAACGATTGAAATCGATCCTAACTATAAAGATCGTTCCCGGCTGATTGCCGATGTACAACAAGCCATTAACCGTGCCGAATTACCAGTAGACCTTCCGAATGATCCGGTGATTACCGAGGTCAAGTCAGAACAGACCCCGATACTGTCATTTACCATCTTTGGCGATTTTGAGCCGCTCGAACTACAACGGCTTTCCGATAATATCGAAGATGACGTGCTTGATATTTCCGGTGTTGCGGACGTGCTGGTGCAGGGTGAACGCAAGGAAGAGATCCGTATTGTGCTTGATCCGCAACGTTTACATAAACACCGTGTGGCCGTCGACGATATAGTGCGGCTTGTTAATGGCTGGAACGTCAATGCGCCAGGCGGACATCTAAAATTACCGGAAGGTCAACGCGTCATCCGGATTACTGGTGAGTTTGAATCGGCCGAGGATGCCGCCAATCTGGTGATTCGCGCCAATGAACGGGGTGATGCCTTGCGGCTTGGTGATGTCGCCGATGTCGTCGAGACGCTCGAACGGCCGACACGCTATGTCGGTGCGCAAGGTGAACCGGCCATCAATATGATCGTATTAAAAAAGGGTGATGCCGATCTGATAGATCTGGTCGACAATATCCGCGCTTACTTGAAGAAAGTGCCAGGGATATACGGCGAGGGCGTTAATGTCCGGGTCTATAATGATTTTTCAACTGTCACACGTTTACGTCTTGGTGTGTTGACCAGCAATGGCGCGATTGGTCTGATGCTCGTGCTGGCGACACTATTATTGTTCCTGCGTCCGGCTGTTGCGCTCACGACGGCATGGGGATTGCCGATTATCTTTTTTGCCGGTCTGGCCTTTTTGCATTTAAGCGGTGTGACACTGAATCTGCTGACCATGTTTGGTTTCATCATGGTGCTCGGACTGATGGTTGATGATGCCATTATTATCGGCGAAAACGCTACTTATCATATGGAGCAGGGGATGAAACCCGAACAGGCGGCGATAATGGGAACTATTGAACTTATCGGACCTGTAACAGCGACAGTATTGACAACGATAGTGGCGTTCCTGCCATTGATGTTTATGCAGGGTATTATCGGCAAATTCGTCTTTGCGATCCCGGTGGTGGTAATCACATTGTTGTGCTTTTCCTGGCTTGAGGCCATTTTTATTTTGCCGAATCATATCCGGGATGTGGCAAATGCCAAAAAGCATCCCGAAGAGCGGCGATTATTTGCATGGTTGACAGTGATTTACGAATGGGTGCTGCGACGTGCCGTACGCTTTCGCTACTTGACAATTTTATTAACCATTTTAGTGCTTGCCGGATCGTTTATTCTGGCAGGAAAAATGAAGTTTCAATTGTTTCCACCTGGTGCCGAGACGACATTTTATCTGCGCGTCAATATGCCGGTGGGCACAACACTTGAGCAGATGCAGGATGCCTTGTACAAACTCGACCGCGAGGTCAGGACACGCATTGATCCGGCCATTCTGGAAACTACAACGATGGTAGCCGGTGAGAACAGCGCCGACCAACGTGAAACATTAAAACAAATAGGCGATCGGTTCGGATTTTTGCGGGTCATATTGATACCGTTTACTGAGCGTACCATATCGGCATATAAGGTTATGGGCGATATTGAAACAGACATCCCGGATTTATTTCCTGACATGGACATCAGCTTTGTGATGGAGGCGCCCGGACCACCTGTTGGCCGGGCGCTTCAAGTAGAAATTACCGGCAGGGATACTGAGGCACAGAAACGTGTTGCACAGCGTCTGATTAGTACACTCAAGGATATCGATGGCGTGTTATCGATTGAAAGTGATCTGCAACCGGGTGACAGAGAAATGCATATTGTGCTTGATCGTAAACTTGCCGCCTTTGCCGGGGTTGATCTTGCGACCGTTGCACAACACATCAAGGCGGCCTTTGATGGATTGCGTGTTTCGACATTAAAACGCGGCAAGGAAGAAGTGGATGTGACGATTCGTTATCCGGAATCGGTGCAACATGATAAACAAACGTTATTGAATCTTGAGATCCCTA
>Ga0214472_10008291_pt1 | contig 10858 bp, 12 predicted proteins | sample RVTome_6_FD_207662 | JGI IMG/M metagenome (GOLD analysis project Ga0214472, IMG submission 207662) | Soil microbial communities from uranium-contaminated site in the Upper Colorado River Basin, Wyoming, United States - RVT140D175 | ecosystem: Environmental > Terrestrial > Soil > Contaminated >...
GATGCGCCGCGCGCGCTGCCGGCGGTGCAGTTCACCGACGGCGACTGGCGCGATCTGACGCTGGCGGCGTTCCGGGGCCAGGTGGTGCTGCTCAACCTCTGGGCCACCTGGTGCGGGCCTTGCCGCGAGGAGATGCCGACGCTGGACCGGCTGCAGGCGACGCTGGGCGGGCCGGATTTCCACGTCGTCGCGCTATCCATCGACCAGGAAGGCATCTTCGCGGTGCAGGATTTCTACGAGGAGCTGGGGCTGGAGGCGCTCGAGGTCTACATCGACGACTCGATGCGCGCCGCGTCGCTGCTCGGCGCCCCCGGAATCCCCGCAACGCTGCTCATCGACCGCGACGGGCGCGAGATCGCTCGCAAGCTGGGCCCGGCGCAGTGGGACAGCGACGAGATCATCGGGCAGATCCGCCATCACATCGGCGCGACGTCGCCACGACCGCAGCAATGAGAGTCACACGCATGAACCGACGCCACTTCATTGCCGCGACCGCCGCCGCCGGCAGCGCGCTGATCGTGCCTGCCGCGCGCGCCCGTGCCGCGCCGGGCCCGGACGTGTCGATACGGCTGAGCGCGGCGAGCGCCGAGGTGCCGCTTCGCGCGGGCGCGCCGACGCGAGTACTGCGCTACTTCGCCCAGGTGCTGAGCGGCCGCGCCGATGCGGTCCGCCAGTCCGGCTCCTATCTGGGCCCCACGCTGGAGCTGTGGCGCGGCGAGCGGGTACGCATCGACTTCTACAACGAACTGCGTGAGCCCAGCATCGTGCACTGGCACGGGCTGATCGTGCCCGAACAGGCCGACGGCCACCCGCGGCACGCGATTCCGCCGGGTGCGAGCTATCGCTACGAGTTCACGGTCAGCAATCCGGCCGGCACGTATCTGTATCACCCCCACCCCCACGGTCGCACCGGGCATCAGGTCTACCACGGGCTCGCGGGTATGCTGGTGATACGCGAGCGGAGCGAAGCGGCGACGGGCTTGCCGGGGGCTGCGCACGAGCTGCCGCTCGTCCTCCAGGACCGGCGCTTCGATGCGAACAACCAGTTCGTGTTCTCCGCGTCGATGATGGACCGCATGCACGGAGTCCTGGGCGATGCCGTGCTGGTCAACGGCCGCCCCGATGCGGCCTTCAAGGTCGCGCCCAGAGCGTATCGGCTGCGCATCCTCAATGCATCCAACGCCCGCATCTACAAGCTCGCGTGGTCCGACGGCCGTCCACTGACGGTGATCGGCACCGACAACGGCTTGCTGGACGCCGCGGCCGGTGCGCAGACGCGCCCGTACGTGATGCTGGGCCCCACCGAGCGGGTCGAGATCCTGGAGGATTTCGGCATCCGGCCCGCAGGCAGCGAGATCGCGCTGCAAAGCGACTCGTTCGATTCCGGCGCGCGCATGCAGATGATGGGCGGCGGCATGATGGGCGGCGGGATGATGGGCGGCGACACCCAGGGCGAGCAGATGCACGTCGCACGGTTCAGCGTGAATCGCGAAGCGCGACAACCCGCGCCGCGGGTGATCCTGCCGCCGCCCTCGACCGCGTCCCCCGAGCCCCGACACACGCTGACCACGCGCCTCGCGTTCCGTCACATGCGCGGCTTTCTCAACGGACGGGGGTTCGAGATGGAGGCGGTCGCGAATGACGAGCGCGTGCCGTGCAACGAGCCGCTGCTATGGACTTTCGAACACGACGAGTCCGGCGGTATGAACATGCACATGCCGCACCCCATGCACCTGCACGGCGTTCGCTTTCGCGTCGTCGAGCGTCAGCGTGGGGCGGGCGCCGCTGCGGATGTCGCCGACGGGCTGATCGACGAGGGCTACAAGGACAGCGTGCTGGTCTTTCCCGGCGAACGGGTGAAGCTGCTGCTGGCCGCGACCGAGCCGGGACTGTTCATGTATCACTGTCACAATCTCGAGCACGAGGACGCCGGCATGATGCGCAACTTTCTGGTGGAGGCGTAGTGAGGGTCAACGCTCGAGCGGATCGATCGCGTCGCCGCACTGCGAACACTCGCCGCGGCACGCCTGGGTCTTGCGCGAATCACGGACTCCGCCCATGAACCACGACATCCAGATGCATTGAATGTAACGGAGGAAGACCGATGACGAACGAATTACCGATACGACGCATCACCGCGATCGCGATGGCCGGCGTTCTCGCCCTGATTGGATTGACCAACGTCCACGCCCAGGCCGCAGCGGGATCATCGGCGGGCACGGACGATGCCGCGCTGGTCGAGCGCATCAAGCGCGAGGTGCTGCGCGAGTTGATGGAGCAAGGCGGCATGGATGCGGCCATCGATGCCGGCATCGAGCGCTTCGTTGCACGCCAGCGCCAGGCTCGCGCCGAAGCCGAGGCCAGGCAGCGGCAGGGCGCCGCGGCACTGGCACAGAACGTGCGGCGCGTCTCGGCGCAACGCGATCACATCCTCGGCAATCCCGGCGCCGCCGTATCGCTGATCGAGTACTCCGATTTCGAGTGCCCGTTCTGCAAACGGTTCCACCCGACCGCAAAAGAACTCGTCGCCACGTATGACGGCAAGGTGAACTGGGTCTATCGCCACTTCCCCCTGGCGTCTCACAACCCCGGGGCACAGAAGCAGGCCGAGGCCTCCGAATGCGCGGCTGCGCTCGGCGGCAACGACGCGTTCTGGATGTATACCGATCGGATCTACGAGCGCACCCGTTCCAACGGCAACGGATTCCCGCTCGATGGGCTGGTCCCGCTGGCCGAAGAGATCGGGCTGGACCGGGCCGAATTTCGTGATTGCGTCGAATCCGGGCGCTATGCGGCGCGCGTGCAGGAAGACTATGAGGAGGGCATCGCCGCCGGCATCAGCGGCACCCCCGGCAACATCCTGCTCAACAACGCGACCGGCGAGGCCGTCGCCAGACCGGGTGCGGCGCCGATCGCAGCCCTGAAGCAGATCGTCGATCGGCTGCTCGAAACGGCGCGCTGAGATGCTCGAGATCTCCGGTATCGGAGTGCTCACGGCGTTCGCCGCCGGCATGATCTCGTTCCTGTCGCCGTGCGTACTGCCGCTGGTGCCTGCGTACCTGTCCTACATCACCGGCAGGAGCGTCGATCAGACGACGGCCGACGACGGGCATGGTACGGCGCGGATGATCTCGCTCAGCGTGCTGTTCGTGCTCGGCTTCTCGCTGGTGTTCATCACGCTGGGCGCCAGCGCGACCGCGCTCAGCCGGCTGCTGCTGGCCTACAAGAACGAGGCCAGCATGATCGGCGGCATCATCGTGCTCGTGTTCGGTCTGTTCATGACCGGACTGCTCAGGCTGTCGTGGCTCACGCGCGATCTGCGCTATCGGGGTCGCATCGTGCACGGCACGCCGTACGCGGCGTTCGGCCTCGGGGTCGCGTTCGCACTCGGCTGGACGCCGTGCATCGGTCCAGTGCTGGGCGCGATCCTGACCGTGAGCGCAGTCTCGCCGCAGGTCGGCAGCGGCGTCGCGTTGCTGGGTATCTACTCGCTCGGACTCGGCGTGCCGTTCATCGCGGCTGCGCTGTTCACCGGCGCCTTCATCACGCGCATGCCGCTGCTGCGCCGGATGGGAAGGCCGCTGTCAATCGGCGCCGGGGCGGTGATGATCCTGATGGGCATCGCGATGATCACCGGTTACATGACCACGTTTTCGTACTGGATGCTGCGCACTTTCCCGGTGTTCGGCCAGATCGGATGAAGCCGCTGCCATCTGCTGATCGCCCGCGGATGCCGACCGCACCGGCATCGGCCGTGCTCGCGCACCATCGCACACTACCCATCATAGGAGACGACACAATGAAGTACCTGCGCACCCCCGCCTCGTCCGCCCGCCCCGCCATGCTCGCGATCCTGCTTGCGGGCGCGCTGCTGCCGGCGAGCGTGCTCGCGGCCGAACAGCCAGTGCCGATCGCCGAGCTCGCGAAGCAAACGCACTTTCACGGCATCGCGGCGCATCCGGACCCGAACGTCGGCGTCTATCTGGCCACGCACCACGGACTGTTCCGGGTCGACGGGCGCGGACTCGCGACCCGTGTAGCGGCCAGCGCCGACGACTTCATGGGCTTCACCCCGCACCCGACACGGCCCGAGGTGCTGTACGCCAGCGGGCACCCCGCGCGTGGCGGCAATCTGGGCTTCATCGCCTCGACCGATTCGGGCCGGACCTGGCGGCAGTTGTCGCTCGGCCTGCACGGCCCGGTGGACTTTCATCAGATCGCTGTCAGCAAGGCCGACAAGAACGTGATCTACGGCGCGTTCCGCGGTCTGCAGATCAGCCGCGACGGTGGCGAGTCCTGGCGTGTCGCCGCGCCTGCTCCGGACGGGCTCATTGGCCTCGCCGCGTCATCGGTGGATACGGATCGGCTCTACGCGGCCACCAAGGGCGGCCTGCTGTACAGCACCGACGCCGGCAAGACCTGGCAGCCGGCGCACCTTCGACGCTCTGCGGCCACGATGGTCTACGCCGGTTACGACAACGACGTGTACGCGTTCATGATCGGCGTGGGGCTGGTGCGCACGCGCGAGCCGGCGCTGCGCTGGGAGCTGGTGAACAATCGTTTCGGCGAGCACTACGTACTGCATCTGGCCGTCGATCCGGCCGCACCGCAGCGCCTGTATGCGGTGACGAGCGCACCCGCGGTGATCGCGTCGCACGATGGCGGTGCGCGCTGGGCGCCGCTGGGCGCGACGGTGGCTGACTAGATTGCAAAGCATACGGGTCGGGCCCGGGGCCGGGTAAATCGTGAGGGCGCACGCGCTCTGCGCCCGGTCACCGGCGCGGTCGCCATTTCTGGATGCGGTTGTTGAGGAAGTCGGCGACGAACACCGTGCCGTCGTCGGCGACATCCAGCGCGACGGCATGGCGGAACTGCCCGGGACCGTCTCCGGGCTCGCCGAAGGCGGTCAGGAAGGTGCCGTCGGGTGCGAACTTCTGGACCCGGTCGTTGTAGAAGTCGGCGACGAAGACGTTGCCGTCGGGCCCGATCGCGACGCTCGTGACGACGGCAAACCAGCCGTTGAAAGGACCGAAGACGTTGCTTGCGAACGGGCCGCCCCACTTCGTCACGAGTGTGCCATCGAACGCAAAAGCTTGCACGCGGTCGGCGTAGCCATCGCTCACGTACAGCGTGCCGTCCGCCGCGAGCGCGACATCGGTCGGGTAGCTGAACTCGCCGCCGCGGATCCCCGGCACGCCTGTCGTGCCCCACTGCCGGACGAATGTGCCGTCGGCCTTCAGTTGCTGGACGCGGTGGTTGTAGAAGTCGGCGACGAACAGCTCGCCGTTCGGTGCCACCGCAACCCCGCCCGGCGCACGGAACTCGCCGCGCCCGTCGCCGGCTCGGCCGATGACGCGCTTCGATGTGCCGTCGAGCCCGAAGACCTGGATCCGGTCGTTGAAGTACTCCGGCACGTAGAGCTCGCCGCCGTGAATCACGAGATTCATCGGTCGACCGAGCTCGCCACGCCCGGCCCCGGCCCGGCCGAACTGCCGCTTGACGCGGCCATCGAGGTCGAAGACCTGAACGCGGCCGTTACGCGAATCGGCGACGAACACCTCACCGCTCGCGACGGCGATCCCCGTGGGATCGTCGAACTGCCCGGGCGCGGCGCCTTTCGCGCCCCAGGCCAGTACGAACTCGTAGTTGGGTTCCTGCGCAAAGGGGACGAAGGCGATCCACCCGGCGAACAGAACGACGGCCAGGCCGCCGAGGATCCCAAGGACGATGCGCCGCGTCCTCAGAAGTTGACCCTGATACCGGCACGCACGATGACATCGTCATCGAGCGCCGCACCGTTGCGATCCTGCACGACAGGAAGCTGTACGACCGCTCCGAGTATCCATCGCCTGGTCGCGTATTGCAGCCCGGGCGACAGGAATAGCGTGGTGCCGCCAGAGTCAGGGTCGCCTGTACCGCCGACTTCGTTCTTCGCCTGCAGGAGCAGGTTCGTCTCGATGATGCCGTAGAGAAAACCAGGGACACCGCTGCCGAGCTCGCGCGGCCACAAGCGATACTGCAGCGAAGCGTCGAACCCGAACTCATCGCCGAAGCGGAAGCCGTTCGCTTCGGTATTGGCCTTGTAGCTCACCTGCGCGTCGAGCTGGAAATCGAGCGTCTGATAGGTCGCGACGAGCCCACCGAACGGATCCCAGGAACCCGATCCTGCTTGCAGCGTCGCGGGCAATCGCCCGAAGCGATCGCCGTCGTCGTCGTCACCGGTTGGCAGCTCGAGGCCGAGAAAGGGCGCGACTCGCAAGGTCCGGCCGGGCCGATCCCGTTGCAGGATCGTATGGCGGGCGAACAGCCGGACATCACCGATGCCGCGCGTGCGGCGAACGCTGCGCCGGCCGGACGCGTCGGCCAGTTCCAGGCGCTTGTCCAGATACCGGACGACGCCGAACAGGGCAAGATCGCTGGTCGCGCCGTAACCCAGCGCCGAGATGCCACCGAGGACCTCCAGGTTGCGGGCCGCCGGGCTCGCATCATCGCGCGCCTCCCGATACAGGAACTGCTCGCGGAACACGAAATCGCCCTTGCTGACCGGAAGCGCGGTATCGACGGATTCCGGTGCTGCGTGCGCGGGGCCCGAAATCCCCATCGCCGCAGAGTGCAACGCGACGATGAGCGCAGCTCGATACGTGCGTGGCTGGCCGATCACTTCCCGGTACCTGGCGATTCCTGCTTGAAGCCGTTCAACGTGAAGCCGGCATCCTTGACGGCCTGTCTGGCACTCGCTTCGTCAAGCTCGGCGCCGTCCTTCATCGTGACGATCACGGCGCCTTCCTTGATGTTCGTCTCGAGGCGCTCGACGCCGTCCAGTGCATTCAGCTTCTTCTCGACGCCGTAGGCGCAAAACGGACAGGCCAGACCGTCCACCTCGAGCCGATAACTGGAGCCTTCCGCGCGCGCGGACGTCACGCTCCACAGCGCGATCAGCAGCGCGAAGGCGGGGCGCGCGATGTGCTTCATACCCGCTGTCTCCTTCCATCGTGCGCGGTCAGCCGGTACCTGGCGCAACGTTCTCGTCCCGGCAGCCGGCTCAGCCCGCGCAGCACGACAAGCTCGCGACGTCCTTGTCGAATGCCTGAGCGGCGAGCTTCAGCCCTTCGACGGTGGTCAGATACGGAAAGATCGTCGCGCCCAGATCCTGCACGCTCATGCCGTGGCGGATCGCGAGCACCGCGCTCTGGATGCTGTCCGCGCCCTCCGGCGCCAGGATGTGCGCGCCGAGCAGCCGCTGCGTGCGCGCGTCGGCGATTAGCTTGATCAGGCCGCGCGTATCGCGCGCGGCGAGCGCGCGCGGCACGTGCTCGAGCGACAGCACGCTGGTCCTGACCTCGTGATGCGCCCGTCCCGCTTGCGCCTGCGTCAGGCCCACACTCGCGACTTGCGGATCGGTGAACACCACCGCCGGCATCGCGGCATTGTCGTAGATCAGACGATCGCCGTTCAGCGCGTTGCGCGCCGCGAGCTTCGCGCCATGGGCAGCCATGTAGACGAACTGGTCACGCCCGGTCACGTCGCCGGCTGCGTAGACCCCCGGCCGCGTGGTGCGCATGCGATCGTCCACCTCGATCGCTCCGCTCGGATCGCGAGCGATACCGGCTTCGTCGAGACCCAGATCCTCGGTGTTCGGGGTGCGCCCGGTCGCGACCAGCACGCGCTCGGCCACGAGGCGTTCTTCGTGTCCATCGCGTTCAACGGCGAGCGTGACGCCGCTGCCGTCCTGCTCGATACGCCGGTAGGCGATTCCGCAGACCACGCGGATACCTTCATCCGTGAAGTATCCGCTCAGCGCAGCGGCGATTTCCGGTTCGGCTTCCGGCAATACGCCTCGGCGGCTGACCAGCGTGACCTGCACGCCCATGCGGGCAAACATCTGCGCGAGTTCGCAGCCGATGTAGCCGGCACCGATCACCAGCAGCGAGCCCGGCAGGCCGGTCAACTCCAGAGCGCTGGTGCTGTCGAGCGCGGCGACGGATTCGATGCCCACGATGTCAGGACGTGCCGCGCGCGCACCGGTCGTGATGATGATCCTGTCCGCGTGCAGCGCATCGCCGTTGACAAGGACACCCGGGCCGTCGAGCCGGGCACGGCCTTGCAGGTAGGTGATGCCGTCGTAGCCGGGTAACAGGTCCACATACTTCTTCTGCCGCAGCGACGCGACGAGCGCGTCCTTGGCCGCGACGAGCTCGCGCCAGGCCGTGACCTGCGCCTGTCCGGCAAGTCCGGGGAAACGGCTCGCCGCGCGCGCGCCGTGCAGCGCGCCGGCGGCGCGGATCATCGTCTTCGACGGCACGCAGCCGACGTTCACGCAGGTGCCGCCGATCGTGCCGTGGCCGATCAGCGCGACCCTGGCACCGTGCTCGGCGGCCGTGATCGCGGCCGAGAAGCCGGCCGAGCCGGCGCCGATCACTGCGATGTCGTAGCCACGCTCACGCGCCACTTTCATGCTGCGGCGTGCGGCCATGTCAACTCCCGTGTTCATTGCTCTGTCCCTCGGTTGCGCAGCAGGCCGCCGCGCGTTGCCGCCGCCACAGGCCGTATGCGGTCAGCCCGAGGAACAGCGCGAGCGCGGGAAGCAACACGTAATCGATCCAGCCAAGCCAGGCCGACAGGCCGGCGACGCCGAGCAGGATCACGAGCACCGGGGTGAAGCAACAGATCGCGGCGACGACCGAGCCGATGATGCCGGTCTTCAGGATGGTGGCGTCCTTCATGCATCGGGACCGGAACGCTGCGGTATCGCCGGATAGCCGGCGTTCGTCGCGGCCGCCGCGATTGCCTCGGGCGTCGTCATCGACGGATCGAAGGCCACGGTCGCGGTCCTGGCGGCGAAGTCGATCTCTACCGAGAACACGCCCTCGACGCGCGCCATCGCCTTCTTCACCGTCACCGGACACAGTGCGCAGGTCATGTTCGCGACGGCGAAAACCATCGTCTCGACGGCGGCGGCCCGGCTGACCGTCGATTGCGTGGCGAGCGGGGAGACGACCACCCCGGACAGGACACTGGCGACTCCGAGCGCAAGCGCACCAGCAAGAACAACGATGGATCGTTTCATGGATGCTGGTACCTCTGCACGACTAGTAGAAAAATGGCGCCCACCAGCCGATCGTCAGTGCCAGCGCGACCAGCACGACCGCCAGCCACAGGGCCGACCTGGTGACGAGCGAGGATTGCGGCCGGGCGCAACAGGATCCGTCTGCGCAGGCCGGTCTGGCCGTGGCATAGGCCTGCCGCAGCCCGAGGCTGATGAAGATGATCGCGACGCCGGCGAAATACGGCTTGTACGGCGCGAGCGCGGTCAGATTGCCGATCCATGCACCGGAAACGCCGAGCGCGAGCAGCACCAGCGGCGCAATGCAGCAGCTTGATGCCAGGACTGCGCCAATCACGCCACCGGCCGCGAACCAGTTCCTGCGTCGCGCCACGGGGACTTCGGTCAAATCCCGTTCTCGCGTTTCGCTATCCACGGTGCTCATGCAAAGCGGCCCTCGCGTTCGATCCGGGCACAGGCTAGAGTCTGTAGTTGCTACAGAGTCAAGCGGAGAAGCGCCCGATGCACCATCACACCCCCGGAAAGGGATTGCAGCGCGCCGCGCTCGCGCGCGCGACAAACTGTAATCTGGAGACCATCCGCTACTACGAGACCATCGGCGTGATGCCGGATCCGCCGCGCACCGCGGCCGGTTACCGTGTCTACGACGACGGCCATGTGCGCCGGCTTCGCTTCATCCTTCGCGCCCGCGCACTCGGCTTCTCGATCGAGGAGATCCGCGCTCTGCTGCAACTGCTCGACTCCGGCGACCAGACCTGCGCCGAGGTCAAGGCACGAACCGAACAGCACCTGGTCGACGTGCGGGCGAAGATCGCCGATCTCCAGCGCATCGAGCGGGTGCTCGCGACAAGCGCTGCCTCATGTTCCGGCGATGAAGCGCCTGCGTGTCCGATCCTGGAGGCACTCGCAGCATAGCCGCGGCTCGGCGTATCTCGCGATAGGCCATCGCGCAGCGCTGATCTGCGCAGCGGCGTGCGCCGCTGCTCGTTCACATGGCACGACAGGACACTCGCGGTACCGCGGCAGGTGGAACGTTGCCGGGCTTGACACCCGCGACCGGCGTTGCATCCGGGGTCGCGGGCGGTTAGCTTCGCCATCAGGCCGTGATGGGTCGCGCGTTGACGCTGTCCACGAGCGGGCGCGGGATCCGGGGGGGGAGGGGTGGAGCGGGCGCATGCGCACCTACATCGCCTACAAGCTGATGCATGCACTGGGGGTGGCTCTGGTCATCTCGGTGGTGTCCTTTTTTCTGCTGTTCTACACCGCGGATCCGGCCGGGATGCTGCTCCCCGAGACCGCCGATGCGGCCGACATCGCGGAGTTCCAGAAGGAGCTGGGCCTGGACCGACCGCTGGTCGTGCAGTACGCGGACTGGCTCGGGCGGATCGTCCTGCAGGGCGATTTCGGCATGTCCTGGGTCGCGAAGGTGCCGGCCAGTGAGCTGATCGGCGTCTCGCTCTGGCCCACGATCAAGCTGGCACTCGCCGCCCAGCTCATCGCCACCGCGCTCGCCATCCCGCTCGGGCTGCTGTCGGCGGTCAAGCGCTACTCGCTGATCGACAACGTGACCACGTTCATCGTGCTGGTCGGACAGGCCATGCCGCTGTTCTGGCTGGGCATCATGCTGATGATCATCTTCGGCGTGTGGCTCAAGTGGCTGCCCACGTCGGGCAGCGAGACCTGGGTACACCTCATCCTGCCGGCCGTGACGCTGGCCTCCTTCACGCTGCCGCTGAACATGCGTCTGGTGCGCTCGGGCATGCTGGAGGTGCTGTCCCAGGACTACGTGCGCAC
>Ga0214472_10008292_pt1 | contig 10857 bp, 9 predicted proteins | sample RVTome_6_FD_207662 | JGI IMG/M metagenome (GOLD analysis project Ga0214472, IMG submission 207662) | Soil microbial communities from uranium-contaminated site in the Upper Colorado River Basin, Wyoming, United States - RVT140D175 | ecosystem: Environmental > Terrestrial > Soil > Contaminated >...
AGCCGGTGAGCATCTGCACTTTGTCGCGGGTGATCAGTTCCTGGACCGCGGTCTTGGCGACGTCACCGCCCGGGTTCTTGGAATCCCGCTTGACAATCTCGACCTCGTGGCCGCCGAAAGCCTCCGGGTGGAGCTTCTGGTAGAGGCTGTAGCCGCGCTCGATCTGCTCGGCGAGCTGAGCGCCGCCGCCGGAGAAGGTCATGACGACCCCGACCTTGACGGTCTTGGCCGTAGCCACCGCCGGTGCCGTCGCCAGTGCCGCCGCGGCGGCGAGCGACAGCATTTTGTTCTTCAAATTCATTGGTTTACTCCCTGTCTGAGATGTCGTTGGATCGGGTTCCGTCGTCCGGCACCTCCCTGCAAGGCTCAATTTTGCAGAAAATGTGGCGGGTATCGAGGGTTTTCCCGTTTTCGTATGCGCCCGGACGGCGGTCAGCCCCACACCTCCTCGGCGATCTCCCGGATCATGGCGAGCTTGCGCCACTGCTGGTCCTCGGTCAGCACGTTGCCTTCCTCGGTCGAGGCGAAACCGCATTGCGGACTCAGCGCCAACTGGTCGAGGGCGACATATTTGGTCGCCTCGTCGATGCGCCGCTTGACGTCGTCCTTGTTCTCGAGCGTGCCCGATTTCGAGGTGACCAGCCCGAGAACCGCGACCTGATCGCCCTTGGGCAGGAACCGCAGCGGCTCGAAGCCGCCCGCCCGGTCGGTGTCGTATTCGAGGAAGAAGCCGTCATAGGGCACGCCCCCCAGCAGCCGGTCGGCGACCGGGTCGTAGCCGCCCTCGGCAATCCAGGTCGAGCGGAAGTTGCCGCGGCAGACATGGCTGGTGATGGTCATGTCCGCCGGCTTGTCGGCGATCGCGCCGGCGACGATGGTGGCGTAGTCCTCGATGATCCGGTCGGTGTTGAGGCCGCGCTCGGCCGCCTTCTTCATCTCGGCCTGCGAGCACAGATAGGCCCACGCGGTGTCGTCGAGCTGCAGGTAGCGGCAACCGGCGTCGTAGAAAGCCTTGACCGCCACCTTGTAGGCGGCGATCAGGTCGGAAAAGATCGCGTCGCGGTCGGGATAGGCTTTCGGGTCGACGGCGCCCGGTTCCAGCCGGAAATGCAGCACGTTGGGGCTGGGAATGGTCATCTTCGGCATCACCGAGGTGTGGTCCCTCAGGAAGCGGAAATGGCCGAGCATCGGATGGTCGGCGGGAAAGCCGATCTTGCCGGTGACGCGGATGCTCTTCGGCTTGGTCTCGACGCCGTGGAACTGGATGCCGTGGTCGAGCTCGTAGAGCTCGACGCCGTCGAGCATGCTGTAGAAGTCGAAATGCCAGAACGCCCGCCGGAACTCGCCGTCGGTGGCGAGCTGCAGGCCGACCTCCTCCTGCTTCTTGATGATCTTGACGATCTCGGCGTCCTCGACCTCGGCCAGTTCGGCGGCGCTGATGGTGCCCGCCTCGCGCTTCTGCCGCGCCTCGACGATCGCCTTCGAGCGCAGGAGGCTTCCCACTTCATCGGCCCGGAACGGCGGCTTTGTTCTCTTCATCACGGTTTCCTCTTGGGCGCATGTCCTGCGCCTTGTCGGTTCTGGTTGAAAATTCCGATACTTGTCGCCGGAAAGGATAGCCCGAACGATCGCGGCGGAGAAGTCCGACGTGACCGGTCCGTGCCAGGCTTTGACTGGGGCCCGGCAATCGGCGAAGCTGGGCTGCCGCCGACGCGACGGTCGCGGCAGCAGGAGCAACGGGAGAGACGCGATGAAGGACATGACAGCGGGGGTGACTCCGTCGGGCCAGGGCATGGACGGCCTTACGTGGAACATCCTGGGCCAGACCTACGTGCCCATGCAGCTGTGCGAGAGCTCGTTCTCGTGGCACGCCACCTTCCCGCCGGGAACCTTCGTGCCGCCGCACATCCATCCGACCCAGGAAGAGTTCATCTACATGCTCGACGGCAAGTTCGACCTGATGCTCGGCGGCTCCGAGGCGACGGCCACCAACGGCGACCTGATCCGCCTGCCGCGCAACATCCCGCACGGCATCTTCAACAAGTCGGACCGGCCGGTGACCTGCGTGTTCTGGGTGTCGCCGACGCGCGGCCTGTTCGACCTGTTCCAGAAGATCCACAATGTGCCGGATCCGGCCGAGGTGGTGCGGCTGGCCGGGCTGCACGAGGTGGAGTTCCTGCCGCCGCCGGCGTGAGCCTCCCTATCCTGTCGCCATAAGAGGGGGCTATTTGCCACCCTTGGCGATAGCCTTGATCGTCTGGCTCATCGTCCTGGTGCGATCCTGCGTCCGGCGGGTCTCCGTGCCGAATTCCGATCGCGCGAGGAAGTCCATCATGGCCGCCGTGCCGCGGTGGATGTCGCCGGGCATGCCGGCGGCGTCGAAGGTCCGCGCGATCTCCGTCATCTCCGGCGCCCAGCGCGCGGCATCGGCCGGGAGGCGGCTGACATTCGCCTCCGCTCGCCTGAACAGCTGGGCCTGGCTCGACTGGAGCTCGGCGAGGAGCGGCTCGAGCAGGCCGTTGCGCTCCGCGGTGACCAGGGCGGCGGCGAGCAGCGCATTGGTGCCCTTGGTGATCGACGCGTAGACCATCTTCATCGCCGAGGCCGTGCCCGGATTCGGTCCCAGGAGGACGATGTCGAAGGCGATCCCGTCGAGGGCCATGAGCGGCGCGGACCGCGGACCCGAGACATAGAGCCTCGGCCGGTTCTGTCCGGGCGGCGCGCCGATGATGCCCGCGTCGATGAACCTCGCATCGAGGCCCGCGAAGCCATCCGCGATTTCCGTCAGCGTGTCCGGCGAGACCGCGTTGCAGTCGACGAAGTCCGGACGCTTGTCGACGGATCGCATGGCCCGCGCGATTTCGGCGGCGGTTCGCGCCGCGATCGCCGGCGGGACAACCGAGAGAACCAGCTCGCAGGCAGCGATCATCTCGCCCAGATCGGCGCAGGCGATCATTCCCGACTCCCGCGCCCGCTCCACGGTCTCGCGGCTTCGTCCCTCCAGGACGGTAAGGACGCGGCATCCGGCGACGCGGGTGAGCGCGCCCGCGATGCCGGCGCCCATCTCGCCGGGGGAGACGATCGCGACAGTCGGAATGGCCATGGTCAGCGATTGACCTGGGTCTTGTCGAAGCCGGCGAGCTGGGAATAGCCCTTGACGATGGCCTCGAGCTCGGCCGGGGCGGCGATGTCGGAGATGTCGTCGAAGCCGTCCGGCGCGCGCTCCTCGATGACGTCGATCACCCGCTCCGGCCCGCCGCCGCGGTTCTGCCGGACGATGTCGGCGGTGACCGCGAGCCGCTCGGCTTCGTAGGCCTTCAGCGCCGCCTCGACGGATACGGCGCCGGGCAGCAGGCGTTCCAGGCAGCGGGCATCGAGGATCGCCTGGGAGGCGCCGTTGGAGCCCACCGGGTACATGGGATGGGCGGCGTCGCCCAACAGCGTCACCCGGCCGAAGGACCAGCGCGGCAGGGGATCGCGGTCGCACATGGGATATTCGAAGAACTCCGGCGTCGAACGGATCAGCTCGACCGGATCGAGCACGTCGAGGTGGAACAGGCCCTTCACGTGGCCCAGGAGCTCCTCGAGGTCGCCCTGGCGGTTCCAGTCCTCGCGCCGCGGCGGCGGGGACGAGCCGTCGCCGAACTTGACCGCGACGGCCCAGTTGACGAGCTGATTGCCCGGGGTCGCGACCTGGTTGGAGATCGGGTAGAGCACGAATTTCGCCGCCATGCCGCCGGCCACGATCATGGAGCGCCCGGTCATGAAGGGCTCGCGCTCGACCGCGCCACGCCACAGCATGATGCCGTTCCAGGACGGCGGGCCCTCGTCCGGGTAGAAGTGCCGCCGCACGGTCGAGTGGATGCCGTCGGCCGCGATCAGGACGTCGCCGCGCGCGGTCACGGTGCCGCCGTCGCGCAGGCGGAATGTGGCGGTGACGCCGCCCTCGTCCTCGGCGAAGTCGACCAGCTGATGGCCGGTGTGGATGGCGCCGGCGCCCAGCCGGTCGCGCGCCGCCTCGTGAAGCACGCCCTGGAGCTTGCCGCGGTGGATCGAGAACTGGGGATAGTCGTAGCCGGCGTCGGTGCCGCGGGGTTCGCGCCACACGGTCTGGCCGAAGCGGTTCTGGTAGAACAGCTCGTAGGTGCGGATGCCGACCCGGTCGAGGGCGTCGAGAAGCCCCAGGTCGGCAAGCTCCTTGATGGCATGGGGCAGGGTATTGATGCCGACGCCCAGCTCGCGGACCTCGCGGGACTGCTCGAACACCTCGCAGGCGATGCCCGCCTGGTGGAGGCTGAGCGCGGTGGCCCAGCCGCCGACCCCGCCGCCGATGATCAGCGCCTTCATGGCCCGTCCTCTCCCCTTGCCGCTCCGCTTGCCGTCATGGCGGCATCATAACCGGCGACGGAGCCGCCGCAATGCCCGGTGCCGGCCCGCTTGATCAGGATCAAGGCGGGGAATGCCTCGACGGATAGGCTTGCCGGACATCGCACGGCAATGCCCGTGGCGGATTCGTCGTCCCGCGTGGGCCGCGAACAAGGAGGATCAGCCATCAAGACGATACTCGTAGCGACCGACGGCTCCGATCACGCCCACAGAGCGCTCGACCTGGCAGCCGACATCGCGGTCAAGTATGACGGCAGGCTCATCCTGCTGCACGTGATGGACACCCGCTCGACGAGCGACGCCGAGCGCCATATGGCGGATGTGGAGTTCGCCGACCGGCTGGCCGGCCACGGGCTGGGCGGCGAAGTGGAAGGCACCCTCGGCATGGCGGGAATTCCGGTCTTCCTGCGCGCCCACAGCGATCGCGACGCGGTCATCAAGAAAGTGCTCGGCGAAGGCGTTCTCGATCAGGCCGAAGCGCGTGCCCGCGAGCTCGGCGTGACGGAAGTCGAGACCATCCTCGAGTCCGGCGATCCGACAAGCACCATCGTGGCAACCGCCGAGGCGCACGGCGCCAATCTGATCGTCATCGGCAGCCGGGGCCTTTCCGACCTGGGTGGCCTGTTCCTGGGCAGCGTGTCTCACAAGGTGAACCACCTGTCCGGGATAACCGTGATTACCGTGCGATAGGGTCGTAACAGCGGACAACCGGCCTGTGGTCGCTAGCCCGGCGGGGCGATCTTGGTCACCGCCTCCTCCCGGCGCTGTGCATTCTCGCGATAGGCGAGATAGGCGGCGCTGGCGAAGATGACGCCGCCGCCGACCCAGGTGAACAGGCCGGGCACTTCCGAGAACAGCACGTAGCCGAGGATCGACACCCAGACCAGGCGCAGGAAGTCGAAGGGCATGACCACGCCGGTGTCGGCCTCCTTGAGCGCCTGGGCCATGGCGAGCTGGGCGAAGGTGCCGAGCACGCCGATGCACAGCATCCAGAACAGGTTGACGGCGCTCGGCGCGGTCCAGACGAACAGCGCCGGTATGAAGGACAGGAGCCCCAGGGTGATGTTCATGTAGGCGGTGATGGTGAGGCTCGAATCGGTGCGCCCGAGCATCTTGATCACGATCAGGGTGATCCCCCAGGCAAACGTCGACAGCAGGATCAGCAGCGAGCCGGCATCGATCTCCTCGAAGCCGGGGCGCAGGACGATCAGGGTGCCGCCGAAGCCGCAGATCGTGGCCGCCCAGCGGCGGAAGCGGAAGCGCTCGCCGAGGAACAGGACGGCGAGCAGGGCGGCGAAGACCGGCGCCGTGAAGCCCAGGGCCGTCACTCGCGCGATGGGCGTCATGCTGAGGCCGGTGAAGAAGGCGAGCATGGCAACGATGTTGAGGGCGGCCCGCAGGCCGTGCATGGCGATGCGCCGTGTCCTCAGGATGGCGAAGCCGTGGCGGATCAGCCAGGGTGCGAACACCACCATGCCGAACAGGTTGCGGAAAAAGGCGATCTCGAAGGGATGAATCTCCGCCGACACGTAGCGGATGAGCGTGTGCATGCCGGCGAAGCCGAAGGTGGACAGGACGATGAGAGCGATGCCCCGCGTCGACGGCGAGGCACCCGTCCAGAGGATTGCGAAGGATTTCACGCGGCTGGTCGGTTCCGGAGAGAAGACTGACGGTCGACCCTAGAGCAATTCCGTTGGCCATTGAACCGGGATGGGATCGGTCAGCGGCTGAAGGTCACCTGCAGCACGTTGAAGGTCTTGCCGGTCTCGGGATCGGCACTGCGCAGCACATTGACCAGCTTGTCCGCGCTCGCCAGCGACATGGAGAACCGGCTGGTTACTTCGGCGCCGGATTCGGGATGGCGGCCCTTGAGATCGAGGTCGATACCGGTGCCGTTCGACTTGCCCGAGCCCTCCGCGCGGCGGTTGGCGGCGGCCGTCGTGAGGATGACGTCAAAGCGCTCGCTCGCGGGATCGAAGGTGAGGGCACCGGTCGCGTCGAATTTGAACTCGACGCCGAGGCAGACATAGGACAGGGCGAGGGCGAGGCCCTCACCGGATAGCGTGCCCTCGTAGCGGCAACTGACCGGCTCGGCGGCGGCAGCGGGCGATTGGCGCACGGTGCCACGGCCCTGCCAGACCCCGGACAACGCCTTCAGCAGGTCGGTGCCGCCGCTCTGGGCATGGGCGGGCGCCGAGACGGCGCCGAGCGCCGCCACGAGTAGGCAGGTGACCAGGGGCGGCATCGGGGATCGGCGTGAAGCGGCCATGGCTACAGATCCGGGAAACGCCTCGACATGAAGGAAACGAGGGCGGGCAGCACGATCAGCGCCACGGCGAGCGCGGTGAGGAGCACGACGACGCAAAGGCTACCGAACAGCCTGATCATTGGCAAGCCGGAGAGCATGGTGACCCCCATGCCCACGGTGAGGACAATGGTCGCGGCAATCAGGACCGGGCCGACCTTTTCGGCGGTCACGGCGAGCGCGTCGCCGACGCCTGCGCGGCGGCGTTCGACCCGATAACGGTTGAGCAGGTGGATGGTGTTGTCGACGGCGATGCCGAAGGCGATTGTCAGGGCGAGCACGCTGGGGATCTGGAGCCGCTCGCCGATCACATAGACGCCGGCGGCGACGATGGTGAGGGACAGGAGGTTGGGAATCGCGGACAACAGGGCCAGCACGACCGAGCGGAGCGACATGGCCACTACGGCGATGGTGATGACTACGGCGAGGGCGAGGCTCTGCTTGAGGCCGGCGATCAGGCGATTGCTGGCCAGTGCGCCGAGGGCGACGATACCGGTGACGCTGACGGCATGGTCGGCATACTGGCGGCGCACGGGTGCGAGGGCCGCTTCGAGCGTTTCGAGGCGCGCCCTTGTCATCGCGGCCGGGGTCGCCGGCATGTGGGCGGTGACCAGGAAAGCCCCGCCGTCGGCGGTCCTGAATTGGCCGCGGAAGCGCTCCGGCAGGGCCGTGCCCTCGTCGACCGGCGATCCGCCGCTGCCGAGCCAGCGGGCGATGGCGGCTTCGGAGAAGACGTTGTTGAACTCCGGGGTCGCGGCCACCGCGTCGTGAACGGCGCCGACCACCGCGGGCAGCTCCGACGGTGACGCCGGCGTTCCGTCGCGGCGTTCGATCAGCACATGGACGGCATCGGCGCCGCCGAGCTTGTCGTTGATGCGGTCGATGGCCAGGTTCGGCGGGCTGGTCGGCACCATGAATGAGCGGTAGTCGTGGTCGGTGCCGATGCGGAAATAGAGGTAGCCGGTGACGACCAGCAGCGGGATGCTGAGGAGCGCGATCGGCACCGTCGCCCGGCGAACGCCCGCGGCGAGCGCCGCGCTCGCGGCCGCCAGGAGCCGGTTGAACAGGTCGTCCGGGACGCTGCCCGGCCCGGCGTCGCGCAGCAGGAGGACGCTCATGGCCGGAATCATGGCGATCACCGAGATATAGGCGCAGAAGACGGCGAGCGCGCCGGCGACGGCGAATTCGCGCACCGGCTCGGACTCGCTCGAGGCCAGGCTGAGACAGGCGATCATGGTGGTGATCGAGGTCATGGCGCAGGCCGGCCCCACCTCGACCACCGCCTGACGGATCGCCTCGCGGGGTGCGACCGCTTCGACCATCTTGCGGCGCACCGCCTGGACCAAATGGACGGAATCGGAGAAGGCGATCACCAGCACCAGGGTCGGCAGCACGTTGTTGATGGTGGTGATCGGCAGGCCGGCGAGGCCGTAGGCGCCGATCAGCCAGATGACGGCGGCGACCGGCGGCAGGCTGGCGATGATCACGAGGCGCCAGCGGCGGAAGAACAACGTGCAGATGGCGGTGGCGACGATGGTGCCGAGTATGGTCAGCAGGAAGAGGTCGTTCTGAAGGCTCGAGATGATGGCGCTGCGGACGGCCAAAGTCCCGGTGGCGGTGGTCATGAGCCCGCTCGCCCTGCCGACCGTATCGGTCAGGTCGCCAATGGCGCCGAGCACGTCGTCGACGCTCAGGTCGGGCCGCCGGCCGGGATCGAGCGAGATCACCACCAGCGCCGCGGTGGCGTCGGGCGAGATCAGCTTGTCGCCGAGCAACGGATGGGCGCGGGCCTGGTCGAGGAGGCGGTCGAGCGCTTCGCCTTGCGGCAGTTCGGCGGGAAAGAGCGGCGCCGGGGGCTCACTGCCAACCGGCGGGTGGCGCAGGGAGAACAGGGAGAAGACCGTGTCCACGCCCTCGACGAACCGCAGGTCGAGATGGAGCCCGCGCAAGCCCTCGAGCCGGTCGGCGCCCATCGGCCGGTCGCTCTCGACCAGCAGGAACAGCTGGTTCTCGAGCGACGGGAAGCCGTCGAGCATCCTGGCGTAGGCCTGATGGGCGGGGCTGTCGGAGCGGAACAGCCGACGCAGCTCGTCGTCGAGGCGGACATTGCTGACGCCGTAGACGGCGAGAAGGGTCGCGGCCAGCAGCAGCGCCAGGGCGGCGCGCGGCCACCGGACGCTCACGACGCCGATCCGTTCCAGGCCCAGTGCGAACATTCCCATGGGGGGTCGGCGTCTCCGGTGTTCGGCCGCGCGATGGCTCAAGCGGCGGTCACAATATCCCCAGTCGGACGATTCGGCACCTGCCGCCGCGTCGCCCCGGTCGCTTTACAGCCTGCGGGAATTGCCGTCTAGATACCCGCCGGACGCGCGAGGGGCGCGTCGGGAGGCCGGACTCATGGCCGAGCGGGGACAGGGGTTCTTCAGCGACGGGGCGGTCATGCTGGCCGCGGCGGTCGGACTCGTGGCGCTCTCCGTGGTCACCGTCGCCGGCCTGCCCGGGTGGGTGGGCGCGACGGCGCTGACCGTCCTCGCCGCCGTCTGGGCGATGTTCACGGCCGAGCTCGGTCTTCGCCTGCACGCGTCGGCGGGCCGGGTGGCGCGATACCTGCGCTCGCTCTCGGGCGTTTGCGACGTCGCCGCCGTGGCGGTTCCGCTGGCAGGTGCCGCATTGCGCCTCGACCCGCCCGACCTGGCGCTCCTGTGCGGGGTGTGGGTGGCCAAGTTCGCGCGCGAATCGACCGCGCTCAGGCTGATCGCCCGGGTGCTCGCCAATGCCGGCGGCCAGCTCGCCTCGGTGACGGCGGTGTTCGCGCTGGTGATGTTCCTGGCAGCCCTCCTCGCCCATGTGATCGAACGTGACGCCCAGCCCGACCTCTTCGGCAGCATCCCGGCGGCCTTGTGGTGGGCGGTGGCGACGCTCACCACCACCGGCTACGGCGACGTGACGCCGGTGACCTTCTCCGGTCGGGTGCTGGCGGGAGTGGTCATGACCGCGGGCATCGCCACCTTCGCCCTGTGGGCCGGCATCCTGGTCACCGGCTTTGCCGACGAGCTCAGGCGCCAGGAGTTCCTGCGCAACTGGGAGATGGTGGCCGGCGTGCCCCTGTTCGCGGGCCTGGACGCCCGGACTCTGGCCGAGATCGTGCGCATGCTGCGCGCCCGCCGGGTCAACAGCGGATCGGTCATATGCCGGCGGGGCGACCCGGGCGAGCAGATGTTCTTCATTGCCGACGGGGAGGTCGAGGTGGCCACCGCCGACCCGGTGCGCCTCGGTGCGGGCGAGTTCTTCGGCGAGCTGGCGCTGATCACCGGCGAGCCCCGGGCGGCGACCGTGACCGCCACGGTGCCGACCTCCCTGCTGGTGCTCGACATTACCGACTTCCGCATGCTGTGCGCGGAGAATGCCGCCATGGCCGAGACGATCAACGCCGAGGCCAAGCGGCGGCTCGCGGCGCTCGAGGGTTAGAGCGCCCTTGAATCGATCGCGAGCGGCGGTTTGGAGGGTGCCGACTCCGCGACCGCTACGGAAGAAGGTTCCGAACGGTCGCGAAGCCGACTGACGAGTCCCCCCGCCTCGACACGGGCAGGGCGCCCGCAGTGGTGCCCCGGTCCCGTGCCGATGCGGACCCGCCGCAGTCTGAATAGCAAGGAATCGCCGCGGGGCAATTGACCTGCATCAATTGCCGTCGCCGAAACGAGGCCTTCGGCGAAATTTTTCTCCCCTACCTGACCGCGGCGAAGCGCGCGCCGCCGAGGACGCCGTGCCGCACCAGGGCGACCAGGCGGTCGTAGGACCGATAGAAGTCGTCGTCGCCGGCAGGGGTGCCGGCGGCGAGCGCGTCCTCGCGCAGCCTGCGATACATGGCGAAGCGGTCGGCGAGGATGGGCCCCCACCGGGCGGTCAGGTCCTCGAACGACAGCACCGTGAAGCCAGCCGCTTCGAGCATCGCCCGGTAGCCTGCCGGGCTCTGCAGGCTCCGCGCCGCCATGCCGCGCTCCATGATCGCGGCGTCGGCCGCGTCGAGATCGGAATGGACGACCCAGTCGGTGAAGGCGAGCCGGCCGCCTGGCCTGAGCACGCGGAAGGCCTGGGCGATGGCGGCGGCCTTGTCGGGCACGTGGAGCAGCGCCTCCTGGCTCACCACCGCGTCCATGGACCGGTCC
>Ga0214472_10008293_pt1 | contig 10856 bp, 5 predicted proteins | sample RVTome_6_FD_207662 | JGI IMG/M metagenome (GOLD analysis project Ga0214472, IMG submission 207662) | Soil microbial communities from uranium-contaminated site in the Upper Colorado River Basin, Wyoming, United States - RVT140D175 | ecosystem: Environmental > Terrestrial > Soil > Contaminated >...
GGTACCATCATTGGCGATGCTGACCAGCGTGTTAGACGTGACTCCGTAGAACGTGGCCGCCCGACCCGACCCGCAGGTGTCGCCCACGATGAGGGCCGTGTTGGTCATGCCGCCGCATGTTCCGCCGTTAGTGAATTTCGCGACGGTGCCCGCACCGTCGCCCACAGCGTGCAGTTTGGCGCCGGGATCGGTCGTGCCGATGCCGACGGCTCCACCCTGGAACCAGGCATTCCCGCTGACGTCGATCCCTCCTCGGAGCCAGACGTCTCCACTGTCGTAAATGCGCATCAGACTGCGGTCTCCCGTTTTCTGGATATCGAGTCCGCCGCCAGCGCCGGCGCCGTTGCCGCCGATGCGGATGCGGGCCACATCGTTGAACCAGCCCAGGGCCGCGACCGCTTCGGTGTTGTTGGGGTTGTGGGCGATCACGCCGGTGGGTCCGTCACTGCGAATGTCGCCGGCCACATGAAGCTTGGCGGCGGGGGTGTCTGTTCCGACGCCGACGCTCCCAGCGTTCGTGTTGTGAATGTCGCCGCCGGCCGCGGTCCACGGCCCGCCGCCGCCCGGCCCGCCGAGGGCGTACAGTGCGTACGGCACCGCCGTCACCGGCTGCCGGGGCACGAGCGGCGTGTAGCCACCGATCGCATGCGGTCGCACCTGAACCTCGAGCCAGAGCCCCGATCCCTCAAAGGCGCTTCCAAAGTCCAGATCAACTTGAAATATGCCGTTGAGCAGGACTATCGGCGCCGGATTGCCCGATTGCCCGTCGAAGACCAGAGGTCCGCCCACGAGTGTGCCATCGCTCGGGGCGTCGTAGAGGGCGAAGGTCATGTCGTACTCACCGGTGGCCGGAACGCCGCCATCCTTGATGGTCCCCTGATAGGTGAAGACGCTGGCCAGCGGTTCCGCGGTGGTCGAGGCGGCGAGGAGAGCCAGAGCGAGGAGCGACGCCGCTGTAGTATTCGGTTTCATCTTGAAAACTCCGTCGAGTCAGGGCACGTCGGCACATCGCTCCCTCCGAGCGACGCGGTGCCGGTCGGCGAACAGCCTGAACAATCGGCGCACATTCTGCGGCCCGACCTTTCTGTCACTTCACGCCTACACAAACCGCATACGCGAAGGCGGAAGACACACCGCGGCACTCGCAGCGCCAGCCGTTGCCGGATGAGTACGGGCGAGACACCCTGAGGAAGAAGGCATCCTCGTTGGAATTGGTGCAGTCGCATCCACCACCTACCGCCTTCTTGCCCGCCGGACAGTCGGCATTGGCGATATTGCCGGCGCTTTCGTCTATGGAAATCTCGTAGTCGATGTCCAGCGGCCCCCCGCAAATAATGTCGCCTCCCTGGTTGTTGAGGAACAGCGGCGACATCGCACCGTTGTTGCGAGCCATGATCTCGTTGTTGTCGAGCGCCAGATTCGCCCCGGTTGGATTGCCGAGGACCAGGTATCCTCCACTGGAAGGCGCAGCGTCGCTGCCACCGTCTACGTGCAGCTTCACGGCCGGACTCGAAGTTCCGATGCCCACCTCACCGCCGTTGAACGTCACGTCCCCACCGAATACGGCTGCCTTGCCGGCACCATCATTGGCGATGCTGACCAGGGTGTTCGAGGTCACGCCATAGAAGGTCGCCGCCCGGCCAGACCCGCAGGTGTCGCCCACGATGAGGGCCGTGTTGGTCATGCCGCCGCATGTTCCGCCGTTAGTGAATTTTGCGACGGTGCCGGCTCCGTCGCCCACGACGTGGAGCCTGGCGCTGGGATCGGTCGTGCCGATGCCGACGGCCCCGCCCTGGAACCAGGCACCGCCGCTGACGTCGAGACCCCCTCGAAACCAGACGTCGCCGGTGTTGAAGATGCGCATCAGGCTGCGGTCTCCCGTTTTCTGGATATCGAGTCCGCCGCCAGCGCCGGCGCCGTTGCCGCCGATGCGGATGCGGGCCACGTCGTTGAACCAGCCAAGGGCCGCCACCGCCTCGGTGTCGTTGGGGTTGTGAGCGATGACGCCGAACGGTCCATCGCTGCGGATGTCGCCGGCCACATGAAGCTTGGCGGCAGGGGTGTCTGTTCCGACGCCGACGCTCCCAGCGTTCGTGTTGTGAATGTCGCCGCCGGCCGCCGTCCACGAGCCCGAACCGCCCGGCCCGCCGAGGGCGTACAGTGCGTACGGCACCGCCGTCACCGGCTGCCGGGGCACGAGCGGCGTGTAGCCACCGATCGTATGCGGTCGCACCTGAACCTCGAGCCAGAGCCCCGAGCCGTCAAACGTGTTTCCGAAGTCGAGCTCGGACTGGAAGAGGCCGTTTATCACCGAGACCGGTCCGGCGTTTGTCCCCTCGCCGTCGAAAACCAATGGCCCGGCCATGAGTACGCCGCCGCTCGGGGCGTCGTAAAGGGTGAAGGTCATGTCGTACTCACCGCTGACCGGGACGCCACCGTCTATGCGCACCCCTTGATAGGTGAAGACGTTGGCCAGCGGTTCCGCGGCGGTCGAGGCCGCGAAGAACGCCAGGGCGCACATGGCAACGCTGTTTACCTTGGGGTTCATCGTGAAAACTCCTTCGAATCAGGGCACGCCGCCAGTGAGGCGCCACACCGCCGTGGGCCGAGCGCTCGTGCTTTTTCGTGCTGTTGCGGATACGATGGGCGTTGGCCGGAAGGATTTACTCTCTCCGTACCGCCACAGGTCCATTCGCCGTTCGCCTGAGGCGGCTATCACGTTGGGTGAGGAATTTCTTCGATGCCGCCGAAACCGACCCCGCTGACCGAGGTCCTGTCCGCCGCAAGCCGTGGCGACCGGCAGGCGGCGGCCGAACTGTTGCCGCTCGTTTACAACGAGCTCAGGCGCCTGGCACGCTCGCGTATGGCCAACGTTCCCCCGGGCAACACCCTCCAACCGACGGCACTCGTTCATGAGGCCTACATGCGGCTGGTGGGTGAGCAGGATCCCGGCTGGGACAGCCGCGGGCACTTCTTCGCCGCTGCCGCGGAATCCATGCGGCAGGTTCTGGTGGACCAGGCCAGGCGAAAAAAAAGATTGAAACGCGGCGGCGACAGAAAACGAATGGATCTCGAGGACTTCGAGGTGCCGTTGGCCAGTCCCGTGGAGGACATTCTGGCCATGGACGAGGCCATCGAGCGCCTGCGACGGGACGATCCGCGAAAGGCACAGATCGTCATGCTGCGGTTCTTCGCCGGCCTCACACGGGACGAGACGGCCGCGGTGCTGGGGCTCTCCGTCCCCACCATCGACCGCGAGTGGCGCTACATCGTCGCGCGCTTGCACAAGGAGTTAGAATCCGCGGAGCCCGAAGATGACCCTGGCCGACAGCCGGTTCCGACAGATTGAAGCGCTGTACCATCGCGTCATCGACGTGCCGCCCGACGAGCGGCCGGCGGTCCTGGCACGGCAGTGCAACGGTGACGAAGTCTTGCAACGCGAAGTGGCGTCGCTGATTCAGCACTACGAGGCGGCCCGGGGAAGCTTTCTGGATCGCCCGGCTCACGACCTGGGCCAAGGCAACTCCTGCCCGGGCCCGCTGCCCCAGGGCATCGGTCGATATCGGATCCTCAGCCGGCTCGGCGAGGGGGGCATGGGCGTCGTGTACCGCGCGGAGCAGGAGAATCCTCGTCGGGAAGTGGCCCTCAAAGTCATGCGCATGAATCTGGCGGGCTCCGACGCGTTGCGACGCTTCGAGCTGGAGGCGGCGATCCTCGCCCGCCTCAAACACCCGGGCATCGCCCAGATCCACGAGGCGGGCATGCACGACGACGGCGACGGCCCGCGCCCCTTTTTCGCCATGGAACTTATCGACGGTCCGCCGTTGATGACCTTCGTGGCCAGCGAGAGGCTCGAAACCCGCGACCGGCTCGAACTGTTCGTTCGAATCTGCGAAGCCGTGAGTTACGCCCACCAGAAGGGCGTCGTCCATCGAGATCTCAAGCCCGCGAATATCCTGGTCGTACCGGACCATCCGGACGAGGCAAGGCATCAGCCGCCGCCGCCGCCACCCAAGGGCTCCTCCTCCCTTCGTGGTTCGGCAGCGGCGCGGGTTCGTGCCTCTCCGAAGGTCCTCGACTTCGGCGTGGCCCGGGCCACGGACTCCGACATCCAGGCGACGACCGTACACACCCAGGCGGGGCAGGTCGTCGGTACCCTGCCCTATATGAGCCCCGAGCAGGTCGCCGGCGACGTACACAACATCGACACGCGCTCCGACGTGTACTCGCTCGGCGTCATACTCTACGAACTGCTGTCCGGCCGGGTGCCCTTCGACGTGGCCGACAAGGGCATCGCCGTGGCCGCCCGGACCATCATCGAGGAGGATCCACCGCCGCTGGGAACCGTCAATCGCGCGTTTCGCGGCGATCTGGACACCATCGTCCGCAAGACGCTGGAAAAGGAGCCCGAACGGCGCTACGAGTCGGCCGCCGACCTGGCAGCCGACATTCGGCGGTTCCTGCACGACGAGCCGATCTCCGCCCGCCCCAGCAGCACCTTGTACCAGTTTCGCAAGTTCGCTCGGCGCAATCGAGGCGTCGTCACGGTGGGCTGCGCCGCCATGGTCGTTGTGGCGCTCGGCGCCGCCGTGAGCACCGCATTGGCCATCTCACGGACCCGCGCTCTACAGGAATCCGAACGTCAACGCGAAGTGGCCCAGGCGGTCAACGACTTTCTTAACAAGGACCTCCTCGGACAGGCGAATCCCGACCTGGGGGCAACGCACGACATCCGACTGCGAGAGGTACTGGACAGCGCCGGCCAGGCTATCGAGACGCGGTTTCTCGATGAACCGTTGGTCCACGCCTCCGTTCGTGCCACTCTGGGCCGCACGTACTTTCAGCTTGGCGCGCATGACGAGGCCGAGAAACACCTCGCAATCGCCGTTCACATTTATTGCGACGAACTGGGTACGACGGACCCCCTCACCAACGAGTTGCGGCACGCCCGTGTGATGGTCGCCCTGGCCCGATGGAAACTGGACGACGCGGCCACGATGCTGGACGAGTTTCTGACGGTCGTCGAGCAGCACTTCGGCGATGATCACCTCCTCACCGCCGACGCCTACGCCGACCTCGGGATACTGCGCAAGCGGCAGGGGCGGTTCGCCGAGGCGGAAGCTGCCTATCGTAAGGCGTTGGACATCTTCGCAGTCCGTCCCGACGTCGACCCACGTCGCCCGATTATCGTCAAACAGAATCTTGCGCTGTCGCTCTTCGATCGGAATCGATACGCGGAAGCGGAAGCACTGCTCACCGAAGTGGTCGAGTCGTACACGAAGGTCAGCGGTGAAGACAGCGCCGACGTGGCGTGGGCCCTGAACAACCTGGCGAACGTCTTCCGCAAGGGCCGACCGGCACCGGAAGGCTTGCGTAAAGGCCGGGAGTGCCTCGAACGTGCCCTCGACATCCGCCGCCGGCGCCTCGGCGACGACCATCCGGAGACGCTGCGTACCAGCGGCAACCTGGCCATCATCCACGACGAACAAGGCGACTTTGTGGAGGCCGAGCGCATGCAGCGCGACGTGCTCGATCGTCGCCTGCGGATCATGGAGGACGACCACGTGGACGTGCTGGATTCCACGTACTTCGTCGCCCAGGCCCTCGACCATCAGGGACGCCTGCCCGAGGCGGTCGAGCTCTACCGCTCCCTCCTCCGCCGCGGACAGGCGCGCTACGGGCCTGCGCACTTTCACGTGCAGCGCTGGGGACGCGCCACCGTGGCCGCGGTCCGACGTCTGGGCGACTCGCAGGCCTTATACGAAGTGTATGATGAGTACCTTCGTGCCTGTGCGGTCGCAGCGCAGGCCGAGGATGCGCCGCAGGCCATGCTCGCAACCTACGCCGACACCCTGCTGGACTGCGAAGTCGAGGCCCTTCGCGATCCCGTGAAAGCACTCCAGATCGCCCGCCGCGCGGCTGAGGCCGGCGACCGCACTCACGTGGGCGCGGTGTTGTCACTCGCCGCGGCCTTGGAGCGCAATGGCGAGCCCGAACAGGCCCTGGCCGAGATGGAGCGAGCGCTGGCCATGATCCCTGCCGAGGCCACCGAACGACGGCGCAAGGTCGAACAGGCCATCGCGGAACTGCGCTCAGACGGACGGGACAACGTCTCCGCCGAGCCCTGAATCGCCCTCGCCTGACTTGGAACGCGCGATGGTCAAACCGTCCGTTGCTTGGAAGGCAGGTGACTCTCTGAATGGAAGTGGAACGTTTCCTCGTGCGACCAGGTTCGACCTGGACGGACAAGGTCGGCGTGTGCCGGACACGTTGCCAGAGGCTACTCGCCGGCCCGCCCAAGACAACGATCTTGCGGCGGCGCCTACGTTCACTGGGCGATACAGGACTCGAACCGGCGCCCGTAACTAGCGATAAAACCAACCACTTACGCGAATCCGACCAAGTACGCGCTGCAAAATGCGCTGCAACTTCCTCCCAACGCCCCAACGTCGGCCAACTGGCGTCTACCGAGCCTGATCTTGCGCGAGTAATCGGCTCTTGGTCCGGCCTTCCGGATCCAATTCGTCAACGAATCATTGGGCTCGTTGAAGCCTGCGCGCTTCTCGCCAGCGAGTCGATTCCCTCCGATCAAGTTCGATCGCGGGCGCGACACACCGTTCAGGGCACAAGCGCCGACGAAATGTCGAGTAGCGCTGACTCGGACACGGCGCCGTGAGTGGCTCGATACCGGAGTTCCGCCACGAGGCATGCCCGGTTTGCGGCCACAAGGGCTGGTGCGGGCGGAGAGGGGACGGCCTCGTCCTCTGCATGCGACCGCCCACTCCGCGAGAGGTGCCCGGCTTCTCGTTCAAGGGCCTGGCCTCGGACGGAGCCACAGGCATGTACGTCGAAGCCGGGCGAGAACATACGAACGGCCGCGGCAACCGCGCCCAAGCCCTGCCATCGCCGCGGGAAGTCGCCGGCACTGAAGGAGAGAAAGTCAGCTCGGAGTGGCTGGCCGAGCAGTACCCGCGGCTTGTGGCACAGTTCACCGTGGAACGCCGGCAGGCGCTTGCGGAAGAACTGAGACTTCCCGCGCCAGCTCTGGACTCGCTGTCCATCGGCTGGTGGCAGGACCGGCGTTGGTGGAACCCGGAAACCCAGAAAGAGGAGGGCGAACCCGGCTGCTGGACGTTTCCGGAGCACGACAGCCAAGGCCGGATCATCGGAGTGGGCCTGCGATGGCCCGGCGGCAGGAAGGGCCAGATGGCCGGGAGCCGACGCGGCCTGATCCTTCCCGACGGCTGGCGGGACCTGGCCGATCCTATGCTCGTCGCCGAGGGCCCGTCCGATGTGCTTGCTGGGCGCGTCGTGGGCCTCAATGTCATCGGTCGACCGAGCAACAGCGGCGGCGCCGAGTTGCTGGCCCAGGCGTGCCGAGATCGTCAAGTAATCCTGCTCGGGGAGAACGATCAGAAGTCCAACGGCTGCTGGCCGGGGAGAGAAGGCGCCGAGGCGGTGGCCCGCAAGCTGGAAGCAGCCTGGGCCCGTCCCGCGCCAATGGCCTTTCCGCCGACTGGCATCAAGGACCTGCGGGCGTGGATCACCGGTCTGGCGCCCGATCTCCTTCGTGCGGACCTCGAGTCCATGCGAGCAGCGATCCTCGATGCCTTGCGCCCCCGGGCGCTCGTCTGGCTCGTCGGACCGCCGGATCGCCGCGGCCGAGTGATCGTGAAGGCGTTCAGATGGGCCGATGGGGCCGCGGCCCCACCGCTCCACTCCGACCGCCTTCACCTGGATCAGGAATCGGCCCGTAGGCGATTCGCCAAGGCCGTGGTGACCGCGGCGCCGGAGGCCGACCTTGCCGAGCTCCTCGAGCAGATGCTTAGCCTGAAAGCTCCCGCGATACTGCCACGCGAGGCATCACACTCCGACGCCTCTGCTCCCGAAACCGCCAGTAGCCACAGTGCCTCAGAGACGCAAAACGGAAGCGAACTGCCCAGCGTCTTCCTGCCCGGAGGGCCGGTATCGATTCACGACAGCGCAGCGAAGCTCGGCGAGCTCCTCGCCAAGACCGGAAGACACTTTCTGCGCGGCAACGCGGTGGTGACTGTCATCCAAGACGATGCCGACCAGTCCATCCTGGAGACGCTCAAGCCCACGGCCCTGGCCAGCGTCTTCGAGACGGTCGGCACGCTGATGGAATTCGTCAAACGGCAGGGCCAATACATCCCGCAGCAGGCCATCTGTACCGAGCAGCAGGCAAAACTGATCCAGCACTGCGAGGCTTTCCCAAAGGCCCTGCCGCCCCTGCGCCTGCTCAGCTCGTGTCCGGTGCTCATCGAGCGGGGCGGAGAGCTGGTTCAGATCAGCGGATATGACAGGGGGTCGGGGATTATGGCCGTCGCAGAACCGGCCGTCGAGGTCCCGCCTTCTCAGGCGGTCGGCCTGATCCGCGAAATGCTGGGGGACTTCCGGTTCGCGACCCCAGGCGACAGGGCTCGAGCGGTGGCCGCGGTCGTTACCCCCGCCCTCGTCATGGGCGGCTTGCTCGGTGGGAGGGCGCCGGTGGACCTCGGCGAAGCTGACTTCAGCCAAGCGGGGAAGGGTTACCGCAACAAGCTGACCGCCGCGATCTACAACCACTCTGTCCGGGCCGTGACGCAGAAGAAGGGCGGCGTCGGGAGCCTGGAGGAGACCTTCTCCACGGCGCTGATCCGCGGCCGCATCTTCATCTCGCTGGACAACATGCGCGGCCGCATCGACTCGCCGGCCATCGAGTCCTTTCTTACCGAAGACTCCTTCCTGGCCCGGGCACCGCACCAGGCCGCCGTGGACATCGACCCTCGCCGCATCATCGTCCAACTCACAAGCAACAAGGCAGAGATCACTCTCGACCTCGCGAACCGCTCGAGCTGCGTCCGCATTCTCAAGCAGCCCGATGGATATCGGTTCCGCGAGTACCCCGAAGGCGACATCCTCGACCACGTCCGAGCCAACCAGTCCCGCTTCCTCGGCTCGGTGTTCGCCGTTGTCCGAGCCTGGCACCAAGCGGGCAAGCCGAGGACGAACGAGACCCGCCACGACTTTCGGCCCTGGGCCCGGACGCTGGACTGGATCGTTCAAAACATTTTCGACGCCGGGCCGCTGCTGGAGGGCCACCGCGAGACCCAGCTCCGGATGGCCACGCCCGTCCTGAACTGGCTGCGCGACGTGGCTTTGGCCGTGCGGGACGCGGGTCGCATGGGCGAATGGCTGCGCGCCGCCCAGTTGGCCGAGGTCCTCACCGCGTCATGGACCGTCGAGTTGCCGGGCTTGACGGACGACGCCAATCCCGAGGACGAGGAGAGCCGCAGGAAGATCCTCCAGGCGATCGGCCGGCGGCTGGGCCAGTGCTTCCGCGAGGCGAGCACCCGCTCCATCGACGGGTTCGAGGTCAAACGGCGCGAGTTTGACGATCCGAGCAACCGGCGGCAGATCCGCGAATACCGCTTCCGAGCCGTCCAAACTGGTCCGATAGAGTGCGCCTATGCGCCGGCGGCTGATAGGGGGCGCATAGGCGCAAACCAGGCGCCGAAGCTCTCGGAACCGCCCGCGGAGGTCGAACCACCGGCCGCCGAGACCACCGCAGCCGCGGAGTGCGCCTATCGTGCGCCTATAGCCGCGCCTATTCGTGCGCCTATGAAAACTGCGGTTGCGCCTAATGCGCCTATTACTACAGCGCCACATGGCCCAACGCATGCGCACAAGCTATTGATAACACAGGAGTTACGTTTCTTCAGTGGGCACCGGGCGTGGCGACCGACCCGAACCAGCGGCGCTTCGCCATAAACCCGAGTTACCGCTGAGCGGATCGTCACGTCGGCCTGAAGCCGGACACCCGCCCAGCGGCGCGAACCGGCGCTGTAGTACTATGGTTCACGTCATACCAATGATGGACGACAAAAAAACGCGCGTATTTGATAATACGTCTTTATTCAGTGCAGAGTGTAGAGAAGAAAAGGGAACCCATAGGCGCATAGGCGCACCAGGCGCAACTCCGCCGGTGACCGATTCTGGCGGCCCGAGCCTGGAGAGCATCCCGCGTTCTCCACCGCCGCCATCAGAACCACGGCCGACGGTTCGCTGGTTTCCAGGGAGCCGAAACGAACTTCCCCACTCGGTCATCGAGCTCGCCGTCCACCGTGATGGCTGGACGGCGGAGAGCTGGCGCGAGCACCTCCTGTACCTCGCGGGGAGGTGCGAGGAGGACCACCCGGACCGGGCCGCGGAACTTCGGCAGGCGGCGGAGCTCATGACGCCCACGACGGGGCACGCGGATGGAGCGTGATTCGATGCAATCGAATGGTTCCTTCCGAGCCGAGCCGGCAGGAGACCGCCGCGAGAACAGGTCCCGATGGAGACTGAGTTTGTTTACCTGTCCTGTCCGGTTTTTGCGGTCGCGCTCGCCGTTGCCTCGGCCGAAGGACGCGACCTGGAGGGCCCGGGGCGAACGGGGGCGGCCGAGGCGTACCTGGCTACTACGCCGCCGCAACGTTGGCCCTGGGGCGGCCACGGGCCGCGTTGAGGGCGATCGTGGGCGACGCGGGGCGGTCCGGTGGTACGGCGGCTACGTCCTACGGCCCGGACGCCACCGGCGGCGTTTCTGGGCCTTTGGGGCCAGGAGGGCGCGGCGTCGGACCACGAGGCGGCGCGTCGCCTGGTTGCTCGACGGGCCGACGTGAGTGGCGTCGGCTGAAGCGAGGGCGGCTGATATGAACGAGCGGAGAAGGTTCCATCCTACCGGCAAGACGCGTCGCAGTCAGAGGACGCGCCATGTGACAGCGCGGCCGGCAGGCCGGTCGGATCTCTGGGTATCAGGAAGCACAGGCCGTGTGCCAGGCGCACATGCTTTATGAAGAACTCTGGAATTCGCA
>Ga0214472_10008294_pt1 | contig 10852 bp, 3 predicted proteins | sample RVTome_6_FD_207662 | JGI IMG/M metagenome (GOLD analysis project Ga0214472, IMG submission 207662) | Soil microbial communities from uranium-contaminated site in the Upper Colorado River Basin, Wyoming, United States - RVT140D175 | ecosystem: Environmental > Terrestrial > Soil > Contaminated >...
TATCGTTTTTTGCGCCACCTAGTTCTTCGGGTAATCTAATAAATTGCCATTTTCGAAATGCCTCCTCATCAAGAACTCTATCACCTGTTTTAGGATAAGTAATAACTTCAGCATGATTTATTGGAAATGTTTTAAGATTTGCTTGAGTGCCATCAGGCAAAATTACTGGGGCTTTTTCAAGTGAGGAAGATGAGGGGTTTGGCATAAAGTTTCCCCATGGAACAAAAGGTGCAAATGCAACTGCGGTGCCACCTGCACCTAATAGTTTCAAAAAGTCTCTTCTGGATAGCGGTTTTGTTTTTTTACTATCCTGTTCTGACATTCAAGCTCTCGTACTCGCCAAATTGTTTATAAACCTTGTTTCATTTAGACACAGAAATTTTGATTTTCTTTGTGGCAAATAAAACTGTTAGAATGCCGATCGCCAATCCAATAGCAACTCCTAGTATGAGGATATAGTTTTGATCTGATTCCTGCTTGTCTTCTAGGATTGGAGTAGAAGAAGTAATGTTATGGTCAACATTAAATGAGATTTTTTTGTTAGCTATGTTACCTGCTTTATCTTCTGCAAATATTTGGATTTTATAATTGCCTTCTTCAAATTGGCTAGTATCAAATTTTAATTGTGTTTGATCTCGTAGTTCTCCATTAGGTAGTATTATTTTTATTCCACCACTGTCTAAAAGATTATCATCAATTACTTTAAAATCAATCAACAAAGTTTCTGAAACTGTCATATCATCTAATGGAGAATCAATTACCAGAGTTGGATTTGTGTTATCAATATTTAATGTAAAAGACTTTGTTACATTAAATCCTACAATATCAGTTGCAGATATTTTTAGCTCGTATGAACCATCTTTGATTGATTGGGATTCAATAAAGTTTGAAGTAAAATTAAACTCTGTATTATTTAGAAAATATTTTACTTGATCAAGATTATCATCAATTATTTGTGGCATAATTGCAATGTGATTATTTACAACTTCAGGTAGAATTAGGCTAATTATTGGCGCCTTATCATCATGCAAGATTGTTGTAAACTTGGCAGCAATCGCTATTGGTTCTGTGGGAGAATCTCCACCAAACAAAGTCGAATGAACCAATAGAGTGTATGTACCTGTTTGATTAATTGGAGCAAAAAGAACAGAAGAAGTTTCGTCCTTGTTTTTTACAGGGAAAAATCCTCCACCCTCACTAAATGGGGTGGTTCCAAGCCAGTCATTAGTAGGCCAGTTCATAAAGTGACCAAATACTCCTGATGGAACATTAGTTTGAATTATTCTTCCTTGTGGATCAAAAACAAATGCAGATACGCTAGTATCATCGTTTTCCCATGAAATGTCTATAGCCCCTGCATTTATTGACTCATCAGCAATTTCAAAGTAATACTGTCGCCAATCACCTGACATGTAACGATTTATCATGTCAAAAGCTCCTTTTACAAATCCATTTCGATAAAGAATATCCTCATCTTGGGAGGTTGTAATTAATACAGTTCTATCTTTTGTGTCAACTAGTTTTTTTACACCAAAAGAAATTGGAACGTTAGCTGTGTGTTTGGCTCCCTCAAATGTTAAAAATCCTTGGTATACTCCTGATTGAAAGTCAAGTGGTACTACTATAGTTGCTGTTACATCAGTGAAATTTTTGGGAGGGATTTGGATATTTTCATTGTCAAGCCATATTACATCCCACTTGTCTTTTTTGTAGTAGTTTGAAGTTAATGTGAAATCCATCGAGGTAGAATTTTTTTGTATGTCACCAACCCAATAGGAATATTTTGTTGGAACTGGATAAATTCCAACTACAGGTGTACTTTGAAATTTTAGAGTAGGCTCTGAAATACGGGCTTCTTGAACTGTTCCCCATGAACCACCTCTGTTTACTAACGATATCTCATCACTTGCAATTTTGGTATCGTTATTTTTGTCTACCCAATCATACAAGTAAAGAGAAGATATTTTCATATCATTTGCATAAACTTCTTCTGTTTTGTTCATGAATTCATCAAATGGGAAATTCAGATTGAGAATCATTAATGAAGCGTCATCTGGAATAGGATACGTTTGATCAAAGTAAGAGTAAAGATCGTTGTGTTCTTTAGCATCAACTAGTCTGTAATAATTTGGAATATAGATTCCAGACTTGTTGATTACGGAATCTTGTACACGAACAGCAGTTGTTTCATTAAACTCTGTTTGTTTGATAAGTTTGAGAGTCTGGGGTTTTACGGTAATGTCTAGTGTGTTATCAGAAGGATTCTCAATTGTAAAAACGGCTGTACTTCTTTCTCCTGGAAGAAGTCTTCCTGCAAACCAACTAGTATGAGGTAGATCTTTTCCAAGTAGTTCAAATTTGTCAATGCCAAATAATGTAGAGTTTAGTGAGTTAATTGGGACATCCAAAATCTTCTTTATATTAGCATAGGAAGCATCGTTATAGACAATAAATTGGGCATCTTCTCCGTTGACAAATTGGACTGCATCATATACGTTTACAAGACCTGAACCTTGAGTGAATGGATCGTTATACAAATCAGTGGCAGTAGACATTAAGATGTTTTTGATTCTAAGAGGATCATAATTCTGAAAATTTTCATTCATGCTTTGAATTAGAACAGCTGCACTACCTGAGACTAGTGGGGCAGCCATACTTGTTCCACCAAAAAGAGTAAATGCGTTTTGTGAAGGATCTTTTTTAATTTTTGATATTGTAGTTGGAGTAAAGCTATATGCACCTATGCTCATTATGTCAGGTTTTGGGTCACCAATTATTCCAGGTCCCCTGCTAGAAAAATCTACTACATTGTTGTTATGAACTGTTGTATTGCCAAATCTTGGTTGATCTTTAAACGAGCCGTAACCAACAAAGACATTGTTAGTAGTTGCCCCAACTGTAATACCATAAGGGGATGCATTAGGTAGTCCAAGTGTTCCATAACCATGTCCAGAATTTCCTGCACTTGTTACAATTGTAACACCTGGATAATTATCATCAAGCGTATGAGGAATAACTAGAACACTTAGTATCAATGAAAGTATATCAAGTCCTGGTCCTGATTGTAAAGACGGGAAATTAGAAACCCCCCAACTATTTGAGATTATATCTGCACGGGGTTTGCCTTCAAAAACCCATTTGTTATCTTTGCTATCAAATCCTGCTGCCCACAACCAGGCGTACACAGTATCACCAAACCATAATGCCTTTACAGGAATAATTTTTGCACCTGGTGCAACTCCTTTAATTTTGTATTTACTAGTATTATTGTAAATATCATATTCTACAACTCCTTTAGATGTAATAGAAGCAGCACTTGATGTACCGTGACCAGCTGTATCAGTCATTACGCCAAAAAATGTTCCTTTTGGATCCATAGCAGGAAGTAAGGTGCCGTTAATTGCTCTTAGAGTATCATCGATAGCAGATTTCTTTCCATTAATTACACCATAAACATCCATTACTTGTGCACCGATAGTTCCTGCACTATAATCTGACTTGCCATCATCATCAAAGTCATAGACTAGATGCTCGTTTCCACTACCAAGAACTATTGGTTTTTCATCTGTAAAATCAAAATCATAATCTGGCTGTTGACCTTTTTTTAAATCAAATCTTGTAAAATCCTCCCACGAAGATGACAAGTCAGGGATAATGGTATCGTATAATCCAGGAGTATGTGAATCAATTACAAGTACTGGCACTACCTGAACACCAGCTAACGCTCCTTGCAGTGCGCCTTGATAGATAATTCCTAGTTTATAATTTCCACTTTTTGATACAATGTAATCACGATTGTTCGTACCAATTTTCATATCATCTGCCAGAGTACCATTAAAAATTGGTGCTGAACCAAACAATGGGAAAAATGAATTGTATATTGATATTATTGTACCATTGTTATTTTGGTTGAGGTCTAAAAATACACCTTCACGAGTAATGTATACTGATGAGGTTACATTTTCTGGGAGAGTACCTGTATAGTTCCTGATGATTCCCATTTCGTTAATGTTTGCAACAAATGTATTGTTTGTTAATACTATTCCTTGGCCATCAGCATCTAGCATTATCGGATGATTATTCTTATCTCTTGCAAGAGAGCCCATTATATCAGGATTTGAAAAATCAACTCCAGTATCTACAACTGCAATGTTTACACCAGCTCCAGTGTAACCATATTTGTTAAATGCTTCTTCTGATTTTACAATATTTCCTATTTTAGATACATCTGGAATTTCATTGGTGTTATTTGCTAAATGAAAATCTAAAAGAAAGTCTTCAACAACTGTATAACCTGCTGCTTTGAATTTTGCTGCCTCATTTTCTGAAAATACTCCTACTGAGAAAAAACCATCTTTTGTATTGACCGAATGAATTAGATTGCTCGTGACTGTTTTTACATCGTTAACTGAGCCATAACCAAAAACTAGATATCTTTTGATATTTTTTTGCTCATTTAATATAGTTGGCTCTATTTTTACAATTTTTGAAGAGTGTTCAATTTTTAAATTATTGCCTTGAAATGAATTTTGCTGAGGAAGATCACCACCTAAAAATCCCTGCGAGCTTCCAACTAGTACAGAAAAGAGAAGTATCGCAGATAAAAATACAGGCAGCATTCTAGTCATATTTGGGAATAGTTATTTTTTACTCTTATAGCTATGTATGTGTTAACAAACCCCTATCTTCTTCGTGCAAATATTGCAATCTGCAAGGCTACTATAATTCCAATTGAAGCAACAATTGGAAAAAGTAAAGAGTTTAGCTGTACGGAAGACTCTTCAATATTATTTACTGATGAGGAAATTGACGTTACGCTAGAATCGATATTCTCACTTGCACTCTCAAGGGTTGAACCAAATCCTTCTATTTCTGACTTTAATCGGTCTAGCTCTCCAGAGGTCTCATCTAAAATTGAGTTTAATTTAACGATTTGTTCAGCAACTCCACTAATATCTTGGCTCAAAACCGATGTTGCTGCAGAACCATGAGAAATGGTTCCTTTACTAAATGCTACCATGTGAAAAACATATGTTCCCTTTTCTCTAGGAGTATAATCAATATAGTATAGTCCTTCATGAAGTGTCGCAAATAATTGAGAGAGACTTACAACTTGATCTGTTGGAGTATGAACGTGGGATGTACTTAACAGTTCATTTGGATCTCCTCCAACCAAAAGACCATCACTAGTTACTTGTGCAAATACTCGAAATGGTTGGTCAACTGCAGCAATCTCTGGGGCAAAAACTGATGTAGTTACGCTACGTTCTACTGGTACTTTTACAAGCTCAGATGTAGACGTAAACTTGATGTCAACTGTTTTCGAAAGTCCATTTTGAGTTGTACTGATTGTTTCAACAGTATACGTGCCATATGGAAATTTTGTAGAGGCCTCTGGCCATGTTAAGAGAACGTGATTAAATGATCCTTCCGAATCTACTATTATTTGATCAAATATGACAATAGTTCCATCAGGGGCAAATAATCTCAGTATTAGATTTTCATTTGATATGGCTTTGCCATAAACATAAAGAGGTTGGCCATCTGAATAGACATCGCTATCAGTAAAGAGATCTAGATTTTCTGCGTATATTGAAGGAATGATACTTGCAATAATTATTAATGATAAAACCCATACTATTTGTTTCAATTATGAGTATAACACTCCTCTCATAGATATTTGCTTCTGAAAAAATCATTCTTTGTCTATAACTTACGTTGTCTTTGGTTTTTAAAAAAAAGAAAAAAAGGGAAATGAGATTTTTCTAGTCTTAAATGACGTTTACGGTTGTTGTGACTGGTGGTGATAATGCAGTTGGATTATCTACGCTTTCCCAAACAAACGCTGTTGCAGTGTATGTTCCGGGTGCGTCAGGTATCCACGATAATGCTGGGCTAAATGATTGTCCAGCAGTTAGTGAACCTGTAATCCATGCTAGTGAAACTGTGACTCCGTTATTATCCTGAACCTGTACCAAGTATGCAAATGCTTGAGCTCTATCCTGACCGTTTGCCAAGTCGGATGTAATCTGTACCTGTTGGTCCACTGATATCTCACCTAGTGAGTTACCAAATGCATCAACCACTCGGATACCAGAAGCTGGTGCCCGTTCTAGTGGGGGTACGATTGTTCCGATTATTGAAGTGCCAGTAATGTCGAGTTCATCTGCAGTTGTGTATGGGTCTGGTAATGTATTGTCCTCATATTCTGCGGTGACTGTGTCACCTTCTGCGACTCTGAGTCTATGACCAGATGATGCGTCAGTAACAGTGAAGAACACTGTTCCTTCGAATATTCCAGTTGCCTCATTAGTCTCAGTTACAGTAAGATCAATACCTCCGGCGTCAGAATCTGACCAGACATCAGTGTTGAAATTATCTACTGCTTCTGGATTCAAGTTCATGTCGGGATCAACTACACGTACTACACCTGTTCCTGTTGCTGGGTAACTTGCTTCTAACCATTGGACTTCACCTATGTTCCATCTGACTAATGCAGATCCTACTACAGTTTCATCCTCAGAGAATTCAAAGGATACTGTAAGACCATCATCATCAGTTGCACGTAGGAATCCATCAGTTGGGCCTACACCTGTAGTAATTCCTGATGCATCACCTTCGTCTCCATCACCGTCGGCATCATGGGTTGAGAATCCAGTAAGGATTACTTCGCCTGTGAATATGCCAGTGTCAGTACCTGTTTCGACTAACTTGTATGGGTCAATATCGTTGCCTCTGGTTGCGACCTTTATTGGGTCTTCAGCAGATTCACCGATTTCATCTATCAAGTTACTATCGAAATTGTGATCAGGTGCGACTATGGTAATGTAGACTTTGTCAGTCCAAGTGTATACTTTTTGATCAAGTTCCACCGTTGCGCCAAAGTTGGATGTAAAGATTGTAAGATTGATATCCTCATCTTCGTCACCAACAAAGTCTGCTCCAGATGGACCCCAGTCAGTGTATTCTAATTCGATTTCTTCGCCTCTTTCTAACTTGTCGCCTGCTAGTGTGTTTGGAATCTCGATGACAACTTGGAATATACCAGTACTGTCACCAGTTTCTCTCAAACTAGAAGGCTCTGCATCAAATGCGGGAAATTCACCACCAGCACTACCTAGGGTAACTGTGGCAGCGTCAGAGTCCCACTCGATTGCGTCAAGGTCATAGGTCTCTGCTCCATCGTTATCTCTATCCCAGTCGGGCTCGATAACAGTTAGGATCATGTCAGCTCCTATGATATAGACGGATTTGTCGGATTGTAATACACCGTTTCTTAAGTCAAATGTTGCGGAATCAGTTACAGTATTTGGATCACCAGATGCGTCAGTTGGATCAGTATACTCTACGGTGAGAATATCACCTTGTAGTATACAGAACGATGATGTGTCGCCGCCTGCAGTGTCAAACCTAACATCGCTAGAAGCTTTTCTAGTGGTGTTTTGAGCACCTAACCAAGATGTTGTGGTTGGGCATATGTCAGAGGCTGGACCATCAGTATACCTGATTGGCAAGTCAAACTCGAAGATGCCTGCGTCTGGAGCGATTTCAGTGATTGCGCCAAACTGTCTGATTGGAGTAATCAGTGAATTAAGAACAGGGGCAGTTGTTGCCTTTGTACCCTGATCGATTACACCATCAGTAGTTGGAGTGGCACCACCAATATATCCTAAGATTACTGAAGCGGAGCCTCTTGAAATTGTTGCCTTGACAGGCCCAACTCCTAAAGCGTTATCGATTGCAATTGTGTCTTCACCAGATGCAGAAACGTCAAAGTCTGGATCGTTTACTCGAATGTGAACTACTACATCACCATCGCCTAGTGTATCAGTGTTATCGTCAACTATACCGTCTGCGTCAGCTCCTGGATCAGCATTAATTGATACGCCTGTTGCGTGTATTGGAAATACGGAGAACCCGCCACTGCCTATTGCGCCAGTGGTTCCACCAATATCAGCTACTACACCCCAAGGAACTGGATAAACAGTTCTATCGAGGCTAACTGAGCCAGTGTTTGCTCTGATTCCTGCACCATCACCTACTTCGATGATTTCACCAGATGCGTCACGGAAGTCAACATAGTTAACCTCCAGATCTACACCAGTTGTGCTGGCAGTTGTTGTATCAGTATTACAATAGTCTGCTGGTACTTGGAAGTCACCTTTGAAGATACCACTAGCAGCAGCAGTCTCAACTAGTGAGAAAGTTGTGCTAAGTAGACCACTATCTCCAACAGGAGCACATGTTATTACTCCATCGCCGTTTGGATCGTTTGTCCATCTGGAATCGTCAAATGTAATATCTAACAATCTACCAAATGGTTCTCCCTGGGTGTTTACACCATAGCCGGTTGTACCAACTGTTTGGTATGCGTCATCGCCTAGTGTACTAACTACGGTAAAGATACCAATAGTCTCAACATCTACGTTGAGGTCTTGGTCTTCTAGAGTAACTGTTACTGTATCTGCGACTTTGTATGTACTAGAGTCAAATGATATTACACCAGAGTGTGTTGGAGCTTCTTCCTGATCTGCTATCTGAGTAAATACACCGTCTGCACCTAAATCACGATAGTTGATTCTTGGTGAGTCTTCGTCGGTGAGATCCTCGTGAACTATAATTGTGATGCTATCAGATATTGGATCAATACGATCGAGGTATGTTGCAGTGCTGTTTACATTAAGCTGGTTGAGCATAACGTATTCAACTGTACCCTCGAATTGGGATGTGTTATCGCCGGTTTCTTCTAGTTCTAATCTGTAGATAGCGTTGTTGAATCGTTCAGATACTAGGTGACCGTCTCCAGATGTACCAAATGAGAATACATCTGCTACCATTGGATAAGTTCCTGCTGGTAGAGTTTCTCCTCCAACAAATGTGAAGAGGAAGTTTAGTCCTAGTGGATCGGTTCCTCCAACAGTAAATGCAGCTGCGATTGCTGTGACATCAATTAATGCTTGATAGTCAGTTGTTGCACCTGAGAGTAATACGGTTGGACCACCTGTAGCCCTAGATGTATCGTTTGTAGCAGTTATTGTAAATGATGCACCACCGAAAGGTGTCTCAAGTGATCTGATATCATAGTTAAGGTAGACATATTTTGAAGCAGTAGTTCCTGGATCAAATTGTTCAGGTGGATTTGCAAATGTGACGTTAAGACTTGCTGGACCTACTAAAGAGGTTGAAGTAGTATCTTTTACTGCACGAGCTACATCACTAAAGAGATCTGTTGTAGATGCATTGAAGTAGTGTTCTAACGCTCCACCAAATGGTGAATCTGTAAAGTTAACATTACCGCCTGCTAGTGTATTTGGACTGCCAATTCTTAATGCTGGAATGATTGTGTATCTTGAATCTGAAAGATCAATGTCTTCGTCAACTTTACTGTTAAGGTTGATATCTGCATCGGTTAGCAGTACTGGAAGATCTTCACCAGAGTTCCATTCTCCGCCAAGTACGGTTGAATCCATATCAATAGTACCAAAGAAGCTAGCAACTAGAATAGATCTAGCAGAGTCGTTATAATCAATTGTTGCAGTTGTGCCTCTTGGGGCATCAGTTGCTACTCTGATGTTAGCGTCATCGCTATTATCAGTATTCTGGAATATACCAGAGCTTGCTTCTGTCTCAACTAAAGTTACTGGAGCGGTGTTATTTCCCAAGCTTTGCTCAGGATTACCTTGACCGTTTGCAACTACGCGAGCAGGACCAAGTAATGATTCAGTAACGTTTTGATCATCGTTATCAAATAGATCCAAAATAGAATCCACACCTGCATTATTTGGGTTGAAAGTAATCAACAGCACACCAAGGTCTCCAGCGTTAATCGTTGCTAAACCTGGTTGTATGTTTCGAGTACCTAATGGTACGGCTATGCCTGCGTTTGCTCCGTTCTCATCAAATGCCTGATAGACAGTTGTAGAGTTTGTAGAGTTGGAACCAAATGACCAAGAATCTTCGTCAGTTGGGTCAACATTTAACCAGTTGTCTGAAACTGTAAGATGTACATCAGCACCCGTTGGGTAGCTTGATCTATCACTTGTCAGTGTTGCCCAGTCATCTAAAGCGTCATCAAATTCTAGTGTAACAGTTTGTGGAGAACCTCCACCAATGTTATACTTTATTTGGGCGTCTCCGCCTGCTGTAAAGTCATATAGTTGAATGAATGGAAATGCTGCTGTAGTGGTAAGTCCGTTAAGTTGTCCAGGGAAAGCTACGGGAGCAACAGCTGGTGTAAGAGTTTTGTTTTCTCTTACTACGTTGTTAGCTGGAACTCCAGTGATTGCTGTACATGCACCTAAAACTCCAGGAGCGCCTCCACCTGTTGCTACGTTATGGAAGTATACACCTACTGTATTAGAAAATGAAACACCGCTTGCTGTTTGAGCTCCTGCTGCAGTACAACCTGAACCAAAGTCTAATCCAGTTCCAGCTGCGCCTGCTAGAGCATCTGCTGCATTTGCCATGTTTCTGTCAGCAATGTATGCATACCAGTTACCATCAGTTGCTTGAGCCATTCGAATATCTTTTCCGTTAACTGTAACGTCCGGTTCTGTTTCTGATTCGTCAGTATCCTTTAGGTCGGGGTCATTGATTACAACTTCCACAACCATTGCGCCACCGAATCTATCGGGTTTGAAGGATTGTTCAACAGAAACGAACAGGTTTGCGTTGGCTTGAGCATGTGCTGCTGGCATTACACCAGGTAGAGCAAATGTCATACCACCCGCAATCATAATTGTCATTAATGTAAGACTAGTTATTTTACGTCCTATCTCGTTGTTCATGTTATTGTTGTACTGTTTCAAAGTTGCTATATAAAACTAATGGACAATTTGTCCATTATTACCAA
>Ga0214472_10008295_pt1 | contig 10852 bp, 2 predicted proteins | sample RVTome_6_FD_207662 | JGI IMG/M metagenome (GOLD analysis project Ga0214472, IMG submission 207662) | Soil microbial communities from uranium-contaminated site in the Upper Colorado River Basin, Wyoming, United States - RVT140D175 | ecosystem: Environmental > Terrestrial > Soil > Contaminated >...
TTCCCTGGGCGAAGCCCAGCTCCGTCACCGCCGGGGTGCCCGCGGCCGCGGTGATGCTGAAGGTGGTGGCGTCGTCCAGGGCCGTGACGATCAGCCGGTTCCCCACGGACTTCGCCTCGAGCTGGGAGCCCAGCCCCGCGTCGTCCAGGGCGCTATCCAGGTCGGCGACCAGATCCAGGATGTTCCGGTTCGTCAGGGTGGCGGCGTCGTCCACGGTCACGGTGACAGAGGGCGCCCCGTTGACGCTGATCTGGAGCACAGCGTCCCCAGTGACGCCGAAGATCGGCGGCACGTCCTTGTCGGCCTGGATCACCAGGCTGCCGTCCACCGTCGCCGCCGTCTGCGAGTTCTTGAAGCCCAGCTCGCTGACCGCCGCGTTGCTGACGCTGGCCGTGAGCGTGAAGGCGGTGACCGAACCCGAGACGGCGGTGAGCTTCAGCCGGTTGCCAACCCGGCCCGCCTGGATCTGGCTTCCCAGGCCGGCCGTGCCCAGCGCGGCGTCGATGTCGGTCACCAGGTCGTCCAGGGTGGTGTTGGTCGCGGTGGCCCCCTGGGTCACGGTGACCGCGACGGCGGTCCCGCCGTTGATGGCCAGGTTGAACACGGCGTCGCCGGACAGGCGGCCGCGGAAGGGCTGCACCGCCTGCGCGGCCGTGATTGCCCGCTGGGTCTTGATCCCGCTCGCGACGTCGCCCTTCAGCTCGCCGATGGGGGTGGCCAGGGAGAGCGAACTGCTGCTGCCGGGCGGGGCATCGCCCAGGAAGATGCCCAGGGTGAGGGTCAGCCCGGCCTCGGCGTTGATCGAGAGGTTGGCGTCCGTGGTGATGTCGAGCAGCGGCCCCAGGTCCAGGTTGAAGTCGAGGGGCACATCGATGGACAGGAGGTCCCGGGAGATGTTGATGTCGAGGGTCAGACTGTCGTCGGCCGAGTTGTAGTTGGCGTCGAACCCAGGCGGCAGGTCGAGGATGTCCTCCAGCTTGTCTACCAGCTCCTGGACCGTGGTGAAGGTGGGTGCGTTGTTGGCGTCCACCAGCTTGGCGATGCCCGGGACGATCGCCAGGGCGTCGGCCGAGTTGTCGGCGCTGAGCTTGACCCGGTCGGCATCCACGCTGGCGGTCACCGGCAGGGGCAGGCCGTCCAACGCCGTGTTGATGTCGGCCACGAGCCCCGCCAGGGTGAGGGCCGCGCCCGTATCGTTCGCGGGGGTCGTGGTGACGGTCACGAGAGTGGGCTCCTGGGTGCCCACCCGTAGGAAGAACTTGATCGTGGTCGGGGCCGTCGAGCCGATGATGTCGGGGGCGGCTTCCGCCACCAGATCGCCGGCCTCGTCGGACTCGTCGTTGGTGAAGCCCAGGGGGCCGGCATCGGCGGTGCCGGCCAGATCGTCGAACAGCACCGCGTTCCGGAAGGCGCTCGACAAATCCAGCACCCCGTGGACCGCCGGCCCGATGAAGGGCACGTCCAGGTTCTGGATGAAGTCGGTGTTGCGGAGCTCGTTCAGGCTGCCGGTGAGGTTGGCCAGCAGACCGACGAAGCCCGCGGCGTCCATGTTGGTGAAGTTGCCCAGCTCCGTGAGGCCCGCCGGCAGGGTGACGCTGAAGGTGTCGGGATCGGTGATGTTGCCGATGGTGACGAGCAGGGTGGTGTCCGGCCCCGGGGTGATGCCGAGGAACGGGGCGCTGATCGGCAGGCTCAGCTCGGCGGGGCCAGCGAAATCTACGTCGAACAGGCTCAGGGGGTCGGAGAACGCGTCCAGCAGCTCCCGCAGGTCGATCCGGCCGTCGGGATCAGTGGGGTCGGGGTCGGTGAGCGTGAGGCTCAGGGTGGGCGTGACCGACGCGCTCCCATCCACGATCTGGATGCTCAGGAAGCCGAAGCGCGCGGAGGCGTCCACGTTGTCGGCCGCCAGCTCGATGGACCCCGTCGCTGACGCGTCCCGGATGAAGAACCAGTCCAGCGGGTCCTCCCCGCCGACGACGGCCCCGATGTCGATCCCGAACACGATGCTCAGGTCCACGGCGGCCGTGAGGCTGGCGTCCGTGCTGAAGTTCAGGTCGGCCAGGCCCTCCGCGAGATCAAAGCCCAGGTCCAGGGTCTGGGTGGTGGAGATATCCTTGTGGAAGTCCAGCTCGTAGGTCAGCTCCTGCGTCGCGCTGTCGTACGCCAGCCCGAAGTCCTCGAGATCGATCCCCAGGCTCCGAGCCAGCTTCACGGCCAGGTCCTGGGCCGAGGGGAACGACGCGGTGCCTCCGACGGGGCTGGTGAGCGGCTGCAGGATCTTGTCGTTGAAGGTCTGGACGAAGTCGATGATCTGGTCGAGGGTGCCGTCGGTCAGGAACTCGACCGGCAGGTTCATGTCGCCCAGCACCGTGCTGAACTGGGCGAACTGGTCGAACAGCTCGCTGAGCTCCTGGAGCTGCGCCAGGACGTCTTGTACGCCGACCTGGAGGAAGTTGATCAGCTCCTGGCCCAGGCCGGCCGTGGCGGATACGCTGACGCCGGTCGGGACGCTGATGTCCGCCCAGGTCAGGGTCACCTCGGCGCTGCCGAGGTTGATGGGCGAGGACCCGAACAGGAACGAGCTGGCCTGCGCGGAGAGTCGCGCCACCACGTCGTCGGCAGCCGGATCCCCGACCACGTCGATGTCCACCAGGCTGCCCAGGCTCGTCCCGAAGTCGGTCAGGCGGAGGAGACCGTCCCCCCCCGACTCCTGCAGGTTGACCTCGAGGCCCACGTCCTCGTCGACGGTCAGCTCCTCCAGGCTCACCTCGACGTCCAGGAACCCGAACCGCCCGGTGGCCTTGGCCTCCCCCTCCAGGTCGATGTTGCGGATCCGCAGCTCGGGGTCGCCGCCGGTCGTGTCGATGAAGAAGCCGCCCGCGTCGAACCCGAAGGCGACGTCGAAGACGATCTCGGCGCTGATGTCGATGAAGCCCTTGAGGTCCAGCCGGCCCCCGAAGACCTCCGCCCCCACGTCGAAGTCGGACTGGCCGCCCAGGCGCTTGACCACCTCGACCTCGAACCGCGTGACCCCCCCGCCCTCCGTCAGGGTGACGTTCCCCGGGGTGGAATCGAGATCGTCCAGGCGCTGGCGCAGGTCCGCCGTGCTGAGGATGGCGGTGCCGATATCGAAGAGGCTGAATCCGCCGGCGCCCGACTCGATGATCCGCTGGAAGCCCTGGGCCTGCGCCGCGGACCCCGCACCTTCTTGCGGGGCCTCGCCCGGGGTGCTCGCGGGGGCCTCCTCGTCCACCGGCACGCCGCTGATGGCCCGCGGCAACGAGGAGCCGATCAGGGCCAGCTCCTCCGTGGCGCCCTCGCCCGGATCGTTGAGGATCCCGATCCACTCGAAGAAGTCGCGCAGCGCGGCGCCGATCTTCTCGAGGAGCGAGGCCTCGATCAGGTTGTCGTTGACCGTCTCGACGCTCTCGTAGGTAATCACCTCCTTGGCCTCGGCGACCGAATCCTCGATGGTGATGGTCGTCTCGGGCCCGGCGGTCTCCGTGGTCTTGTCCACGACCTTGGCGCCGTTGATGGTGAGCGTGTCGTTTCCGGCTCCCCCGTCGTAGACGATCCCGCCGGGTACGCTGATGGCGCCGTTGGTGCTGGCCACGATCAGGGTGTCGTCGCCGCCCAGCCCGTTGACCTCGATCTTCCCGACGCTCGACAGGGGGGCGGAGAAGACCGGGGAGGCGCTGTCCACGAAGATGTCGAGGATGGAGGCGTTGTCGGCGTTCCGCCGGATCTCGATGGTGTCGCCCACACCGGTCCCGTCGATCCGGATGACGCTGGGCTGGCCGAGGGCCAGGTCCGCGAATCCGACAGTCCACGTGCCCCGCCCGAAGGTTCCCGCCAGCAGCACGTCGGGCGGCGTGTGGCCGCCGGGCAGCGCGAAGCGGTCAATGAAATCGATGTCGCCGACGAGCGCGTTGGGCAGCCCGATCCCGAACTCCGTCCACTGCACGTCGGGGGCCGGATTGAATGCCCGATAGACCCCGCCCGTTCCGCCCACCAGCAGCACGTCGTCGGTAGCCGTCTCCACGAACTCGACGGCCTGGAGGTCGAATTGGCGCAGCCGTTGGGAGACGACGACCCAGTCCTCACCCGCATTGGTCGTCTTGTAGACCTTGTCGCCGTCAATGGCGTAGGCGGTCTCCCAGTCATCGGGATCCAGCACGATATCCCCGATGCGGCCCGCGCCCTTGATGGTGTGGGTCTCGAAGCTGGTCTCTCCGGCCCCGCGGACGTAGATCTTGTTGCCTCTGGCGGCGTAGATTACGTCCGCATGTTCGGTGGCGCCTTTGCGCCCGCCGTACGCCAGCGCGTTGAAGTGGTTGCTGAAGGTGAGGGAGGCGCCCGCGCTCGCCGTGCTGGTCAGGATGCTGCTCACCGTCTCGAGGCGGTCGGTGCTCTCGTAGAGGCTGAACAGGCCGATGAGCATCCGGCTGGAGTCCACCGCATTGGCGACGTAGGGGATGTGGGCGAAGCCGGTGAAGCCCTTGTCGGCCGGATCGAGCCCGCTGCGGACGGCCGCCGCCGGGCCGCTCCGGAGGCCCACCGGGTTGTTGCTCACCAGCAGGCCGGCGGCATCGAAGGTGCGGGCCCGGAACGTCCGGAAGTTGTTCCCCATGGTGAAGCGCAGGGATTGGTCGAAGACCCCGTCGCTGTCCGTGTCGATGGGGACGATCGCCTGGGTGTTGCCGTCCCCCTGGGTGATCTGCGACCAGACGAAGCGGGTGGCGGCATCGTCGGGCACCCCGTCCCCGTTGGCGTCCACCGCCAGGCCGAGCCCGGCCCGCTGCTCCGCCGAGCCCGTGTCCTGGTTGCCGACGAGGATCACGTCGTTCAGCGCGTCGTAGGCGGCCGAGGGCGACTCGGTGATCCGCAGGTTGCCGTTGGCCGACTGCCAGCTGCGGCCCCCCGCCAGCGGGTTCACGAGGCGGTAGATGCCGCCATCGTCCCCCTCCAGGATGTTCCCGTTGGCGTCGAAGACCATGTCGCGGGAGTCGGCGTGCGGCGCCGTGCCGGCCGCCCCGCCCAGCACGACCGAGGTCCAGGTGCCGGTCCCCACGTTGCCGACGAACAGGTTCCCGACGAAGGGCGCGACCGCCTGACGATCGCCGCCCACGAAGACGTTGTTCCCGGTCGAGTCGGCGACCATGGAGAAGTTCTTGATCCCCTGCCCCCCCGGATGGATGGCGGGGGCCGTCCCGATGGCCGCCCAACTGGCGCCCTGGTCCGTCGAGCGAAAGACGCCCATCAGCCGCTCGTTGGATTCGCCGATCAGCGCCGCGAAGACGGCGTTGCCCGCCCCGCCGCCCTGCTGGACCGCCAGGACGATCCGCGCGGCCCCGGCCCCGGTCTCGGTGGCATTGTCGGCCGTGCCGTCCCCATCGTTGTCGGCCGTGTCGCTCGTGAGGTTCAGGGCGGCGTTGTTGACCGCCGTCCACGTCTCGCCGCCGTCGGTGCTCCGGTGGACGCCGGTGCCCCGGATGGCCGCGTAGTAGCGGTTCGCGTTCCCGGGGTCGGCCACCAGGTCGGTGGCGGACCCGTCCAGCACGCGCTCGAAGGTGACGCCGCCGTCGGTGCTCCGGAATATCCCACCCTGTTTGGCCACCTCCCCGTCGTCGCCGAGCTTGTTCAGCGTCGCCACCAGCACGACCTGATCCGCCAGGGAGGTCCCGATGGCCGTGGGCATCACGGCCGTGACGGGCAGGCCCGCCAGCGTGAACGGCGCGACCAGGGTCCAGGTGTCGCCGCCGTCGGTGGAGCGCAGGAGGCCGACGTTCAGACCGCCCTCCCAAGAGTTGCTGAACTGTCCAATGCCGGCGAACAGGACCAGGTTTGCCCGCGGCGTGGCGCCCGTGACCAGACCGCCGGCGTTGTCGAGGGGGCTTATGGCGATGGCGCCGATGGAGAGGGAGGGGAACTGGTCGGTGAGCGGGGTCCACGTCGCGCCGCCGTCCTCGGTGCGCCACACGCCGCCGTTGACGGTGCCGACGTAGATGACGTTCGCGTTGCCCGCCTGCGTGGCGATGGCCTGGACGGCCCCGGCCACCGGGTTGTCGGTCAGGCCGGCGGTCTGCCCGCCGGTGATCGACCCCGGCCCCTGCTCGATCCACCGCGCCAGACCGGTCGGGAACACCTCGACGTTGGAGATGCTGAGGGTCGGCAAGCCGAAGAGGTCCAGCAGGACATCGCTGCCGCCACCGGCGTCGATGGTGATGGACCCCGTGAACCCCGAGCCCAGGGGCTCGAGGACGATGGTGTCGTTGCCGCCCGCGCTGTTGATGACGATGGAGCCCACCGCGGCCACCGAGGCCGTGAAGGTCGGGACCCCGCCTAAGCCGGAGGCGTTCTCGAAGAACTGGACGAAGGTCCCGCTGTCGTCGAGCCGGACCAGGTACGTGTCGTCGCCGGGGCCGCCGGTCGCCGTCACCGTCTGCCCGCCTACTGACTGCAGGGTCAGTCGGTCCACGTACACTTCGAAGGTCGTGGCACCGTCGGGGTTGTCGCCGGTGAAATCGGAGTTGTCGGCCCAAACCGCGAAGGCGGAGCCGCCGAAGGCGGCGATCCCCGTGTAGTCGCCGAAATCGTTGTTGTCCGGGTCGGCCCGGTCCTCGTCGGACACGCCATCGCTCACCCGGACATCCGGGTGGAGGAAATTCAGGCCGCCGTCCAGGCTGACGGTGGCGAAGTACTCGACCTCCGTGTTGGCGGTGCCGTCGGTGTCGATGTCGCCCGGAGATCCGTCGGCCCGGTCGTTGCGGGCATCGTACCAGGAGAGGAACAGGGCCCCGGTCGCCTGATCCACGCTGATGTTCTGGAAGAACTGGCTCAGGCTCCCCGGGTCCTCGTTCACCTGGACCGGTGCGCTCCAGATGGCCCCGTCGTCGATGGAGGTGCGAAGGAAGATGTCGAAGTCGTCGCTCTCGTCGGGGGTCTCGTCGGCATAGGCCAGGTACAGGCGGTCGTTGAAGACGCCGCCGCTGCGGTCGTAGGCGAGGTACGGGCTGGCAAATGTGCCCCGTTCGGCGACGGGGGTGGCCGGGATGCCGTCGAAGCCGCCCGCGTTGCTGGTGGTCGCGGTCACGTCGGCGCCGAACGCCACCCCGCCCGCCAGGCCATTCAGGTCCCGATCCACGAGGATGTTGACCAGGCCCTCGCCGCCGCTGGGATTCTGCCAGGTGACGGCCACTTCGCCATTGGGGCCGACGGTGGGGACGGCGTAGTTCGCGCCGACGGCGTCGCTGACCTGGACGGGAGCCGAGAACGCGCCGATCGTCCCGGGGCCACTGACCGAGGCCCCGCGGATGAAGATCTGCCGGCTACCGGGCACGCCGTCCCTGTAGGTAACCCAGACCGCTTGGTTTCCGGGGGTGGACGGGTCCGGCCCGACCGCGAGCCAGGGCTTGTCCACGTCCGGTGTGGAGGCGAGGACGTTCACCACGGGATAGGTCCGCCCGCCGTCCGAGCTCATCGCGTGGACGATGGCCCGAGGTGTGGCCGGGACAGCGCCGGCAGGCCGCTGCATGTAGACAATGTGCGTGTTGCCGAAGGCGTCCACGGCGGCGGCGCCGTCAAAGCGCGACCCGCCGCCGAGGGCGTCTTGGGTGTTGCCCACGGGGGACATCGACCACGTCGCACCGGCGTCGGTGCTGAACGCCGTGAACTCGTTGGAGGCCGCGCCCCCGTTGGCCATCGCGACGAGGTTTCCGGGCGTTGCCGGATCAATCGCGATGTGCGTCTCGGTTTGGCTGCCGGTCAAGAGGCTCGCGTTGACGTCGATCCCCGCGGCAAGGGACAGGGCGCCCACAAACGTAGGATTGATCGAGAGCAGCAGGCGCGGCTCGAGTGGTTCGAGCAAGAACTTGCGGTGTCTCGGGGGGAGCTTGCGTCGTCTCGGGAGGAGGCTGTGTCTAGGGCGGGGAGTGGTTCTCTGGGCTCGCTGGGTCTGCTTGGCGTAGAAGAGCTCGGCGATGGTCATTGCCGTTACCCGCAGAGGTGGTTCCAGCAGCCGTCAGACAAACTCAGGGGGGGGACAGATCAACGGCTAACCCCACGTGAATTGCTCTTGTATCCCAAAGCAAATCTGGTTGTCAAGTCTAAGAATTCCGACGGTGACGCTAATATTTCCTACACAGAAAACATCTTTTAAAAACAATAGATTGGCTGTTTGATTTTTTCTGATACGAAGTTTTATAAAACAACAGAAGAAGAGGTGTAATTCGACCCTGACAAGCGGGCTCGACCAGCAGGGCAGGCACGATGCCCGGTGGGAATGGAGGGCAACGCGATCTCGGCGGCGTGCCCGGCCAATCGGCAATTGGGGGTTCCGCCGGTCGCAGGGACCTCGGCTCGGGGGTCACCGCACCAGGAGGTGGGCTACCCGCTGGAGGGACCGGTCGCCGGGCGCACTCACGCGAGATTCAGGCCAAACAGTGCAGCAGGCAAGCCGCCGGTACCGACGCGATCCACCTCAGGCGGATTGGTGCGCCATGAGCGCCAAGAAGCTCCTCATAATCACGGGCTCATGAGAACCAGACCCGAAAGTCGCTCAGAACCGTTTTAGACTGGAATTCCTCTCCGGCCGTGATGTGTGATGAGGGCTGGCGCCTCTTTGCGTCCTTGGCGACCTTGGCGGTGAAAAATTCGGGTTCAGGCGACGACACGCGAGAAGAGTTTCCACAGCGCCGGGAGGGTCCTGTCGATGCCGTAGCGCTCTTGGACGAGCGCACGTCCCGTGGCGCCGAGGGGGCGGCAGGCCCCCGGATCCTTCAGCACGCGGAGGGCCTGCCTGGCGAGCCCCTCCACATCGAAGAAGTCGGCGAGCAGGCCGTTCTGCTCGTGCCGAATGACCTCCTGTATGGGGGCCGTCGCCGAGGCGAGGACGGTGCACTCGCAGGCCAGGGCGTTCAGCAGCGACCAGGAAAGGACGAAGGGCACGGTGAGGTAGATGTGGAGGTCGCTCAGGCATAGCACCTCCACGAGTTGCTCGGGCGGGATGGTGCCCAGGAAGCGGAACCGCCGCAGGTCGGGCTGCTCGGTCTGGAGCACGTGCTCGCGGAACGTTTTGGTCTTGATGTGGCGCAGGTCGTTGCCGTAATGCACCCGGTCAGAGCCGACGACAACGAACAGGACGTTCGGCATGGCTGCGGCGATTCGGTTGGCCACCCGCACGAAGATATCGAAGCCGCGCATCGCCTCCAGGCCTCGCGCGACGTAGGTGACCACCCGGACATCCTCGGGGATCGCCTCGGTCCCGAGGCGTCGCGGCACCGCCCGCCGTCGCCAGAGGTCCGTGTCGATCCCGTCATGGATGACCTCCACCTTGGGCTTCCACGGGTCCGGGAGGAGGCCCCACTGCCAGCGGGTCGGCGTGTACCCGGCCGCGCACGTCTCCAGGTCCAGCAGGATCATCGCGTTGCGGGTGTGGGAGCGGAGGAAATCCAGGTCGCGAGGGGGAAACTCAGGGCGAAAGTCCATGTCGGAGCCGCGGGCATGGTAGTAGTACTCGAAGTAGTTGACGATCGGGCAGCGGTACAACTCCCGCAGGAAGACCGTCGTGCCGAAGCCGCTGTGGCCGACGACCAGATCCGGATGCAGGTCCGGCGCTGCCTTGCAGGTCTCGTGCACCGCGTGCGCTTGCCAGACCGCGTTCTCGAAGGTCCGAGCGCAGTAATGGGTCGCCCGCGTCGCGCCGCCTTTGAGATTGAAGCGGAGACACCGGATGCCGTCGCGGATGCCGGCCGCCTTCTGGGTGAGAAAGACGCACTCCGCGTCCCCCCGCGCCGTGAGGCGCGAGGCGATGTGTCCGAACTGAGCCGGGAAGTTCGGATGGACAAAAAGAATCTGCATGGGCACGGCGCACTCTGCCACCGCCCGGCCGGACTGTCAACCCCGATATCACCGGTTAGGGGACGCACCGGTTAGGGGACGTTGCCACTTTTTTCACTTTTTGCTAGTCCCTCCTCATGCCCCGCGGCCCTCGCTTGGAGGCCCCAGGAACCCTGCACCGTGTGATGGTGTGCGGGATCCAGCGTTGTGCCACCTTCCGGTATGATGCGGACCGAGCGAACTTCGAGGGGCCCCTGGCGGCACTGGCCGCGAGATGAATGGCGAAGGAGACTCCGAACCCTCGAAGAACGCCCTCCCAATAATCGTTCAGCCTTCGAGATTCGGGATTGCTGGCCTCCACCCGACCGTAGGACCCAATGGTGGTCTTGACCCGCCCTGGGCGGGATTGGCGGTTGATAATTTCGGATCGGGGTCACGAGAGTTGACGGGGTCTGGGCCGCATGGTACAAGGCCCTCATCATGACTCGCCGACTCTGGCTGCTCGCCGCCGTCCTTTTCTGTCTCGTTGTCCCCGCTGCCGCCCAGGTGAAGGGCCCGATCGTCTTCACTGTGAAGGTGGACCCGGGACGCTGGAAGGCGCTCCGGATCCGAAACCTGCCGAAGGACGCGGTGGTCGGGGTGGGGGTGCAGACGGATGGTGAGGTGGGGGTGGCCTTCGTGGACGGGAAGCAGTATAGAGACTACCCCGCCGTCCAGAGTCCGCTTTTCTTTGGTCGGGTCGAGCGGCGCTTCTCCTTCTCCGTCACGATCCCGGAAACGGGGCACTACTTCGTCGTATTCGACAACCGCACGGGTCAGCAGCCGCGGACCGTCACGGTCCGGGTCCAGGCCGCTCGCCAGAAACCGCCTCCCCCCGCCAAGGACGCACGGCACCCCGTGGCGCGCCCGGCCGCCTGAGCATTCCACCTCCCGGATCCCTAACCCTAATCCGAGAAAAATTCACACCACCAAGAGAGCCAAGGGGGACTGAGAGCCAAGGGGGACGTTGCCATTT
>Ga0214472_10008296_pt1 | contig 10852 bp, 14 predicted proteins | sample RVTome_6_FD_207662 | JGI IMG/M metagenome (GOLD analysis project Ga0214472, IMG submission 207662) | Soil microbial communities from uranium-contaminated site in the Upper Colorado River Basin, Wyoming, United States - RVT140D175 | ecosystem: Environmental > Terrestrial > Soil > Contaminated >...
TCGCCGGCACCGGTGACGTAGTTGGGCTCGTCCAGTATCGGGGCGTAGAGGATGAACCGCGTCGGGATCGAGAAGACGAAGGTGGCGATCCACAACCATCCGGTGAATGTCGCGATCCGTCTCGTATCCATGTGTCGACCGTACAAACCCTGCCGACCATGGGTCAAATCGAGGGATCGTCTGCGCCACGGTGTCGCCTGTTCACGATATGGAGACCTCCTCGACCACGTTGTGCGGGTCCTTCCGTCCCCCCGGTGGATTCGCCCAACGGACAGGGGTCGTGTTCTGATGGCGTCTCGGTCTCGTTATAGGCCGAGGACGCCTCGGCTGAAAGGGGAGAGAGATGCAGGCAGCCCAGCCCTATCCGGTTCGGTTCTCCGTCGACTATCCGGACCGAGATCTCGACCGCGTGAGCACGTTCTTCCGGATCTTCGTCGCGATCCCCATCCTGATCGTCCTCGGCACGGTGGCCGGATCCACCTGGGAATGGAGCTACGAGAGCGGGACGACCACGACCGTCGCGGCCGGCACCGGCGGCCTGCTGTTCCTCGGGCCCCTGCTGATGATCCTGTTCCGACAGAAGTACCCGCGGTGGTGGTTCGAATGGAACCTGGAGCTGCTCCGGTTCACCAATCGCGTGGGCATCTACCTGGCGCTGATGGACGATCGCTACCCCTCGACCGACGAGCAGCAGTCGGTTCACCTCGACTTCCCGTATCCGGATGCTGCTCGTGACCTGAACCGCTGGCTCCCGCTGGTCAAGTGGTTCTTGGCGATCCCGCACTACGTGGTGCTGTTCTTCCTCTACATCGCGCTGGTCGTGGTCGTGATCATCGCGTGGTTCGCCATCCTGTTGGCGGGTCGATACCCACGGGGCATGTTCGACTTCGTCCAGGGCGTGATCCGGTGGCACAACCGGGTGGTCGGATACGCCTACATCCTCGTCACGGACCGCTACCCCCCCTTCGGCTTGGCGGAGTAGGTATCGTCAGAGGCTTCAGCTAGCCGATGGCTCGAACGCGGAGGGAGATGCTTCGACGCCCGTTGCTGCGTCGGTGCAGCCGCGCTGTTCGGTTGAGAGGGTCGTGCCGTGGTGAAGGGAAGGTCGTTCTCATCCTAGTATGGACCAGGTGCCGGTGAACAGGTAGCCGAGATGCTCGCCGACACCGACCCCGTTCAGGCGATCTGCAGATGGGGTTGCGGCCGGCCAGGCTCTACACCTACCTCTCCTCAACAACGCCGGCTGTGAGAGTGCGGATGGCGTGCGGCCGGAGCACCAGGATTCGAGGATCGGCGATTGCCGTCGCACCGGAGTTCCACTGCGACGCGGTGGAGGCGTGGGTCGAGACACGAGCTCGCCCGCCGAGTTCCCAGCGGGTCGATAGGAGGTGAGGGGCAATGCTGAGATGGCTCTTGATCGGGTTCTTAATCGCGCACGGGCTCGTTCACCTGGCGATCTGGGCGCCGAAGTACGACCCGGAGAAGGCGTTCGATCCGTCGCATTCCTGGCTGATCGGTGATCAGCGCCCGCTCGCGCAGGTCCTCGCGTTCGCCGCGGGGGCGATCCTCATCGTTGCCGGGATCGCGCTCTGGGCCCACGGCGAGTGGTGGCGCCCGACCGCGATCGTCGGGCTGAGCGTGTCGACCATCCTGCTGCTCCAGGTGGAGAGCCCGGCTGCCCGCCAGGCCATCTGCAGATCGCCTGAACGTCGCCGCGGCCACGAGCGTGGCGGCGACCACGATGCCTGTGGATGCCAGAAGCCGGCGACGATCCCGACGAAGGCCGCCAGCTGGGCGATCGCGTGAGCGACGTTGACGGTGATGGACGTCGTTCGACGGCCACGGAACACCTCCTGTCGGTTGAGCATGATGAGCGCCGCCAGGAGCGGGATCGCCACGGCGAACGCGATGACGGATACCTCGGCGGAGGTATCGAGCGATGGTGCCACCAGGAACGGCTGCACCATGTACACGCCGACGAGGATCAAGCCGCCGTAGATCAATCCCAGTTGCCTGATCACCTCTTCCTTCATCTCGCCGGTGAGTGCCTCGGCGGCCATGCGCCTCGCTTCCTCCTCGGCCTTCGACCGCTTCTGGTCCGCCCTCGCCCGGGCCTCCTCGGCCCTGCGCCTCGCTTCCTCCTCGGCCATCTCTCGGGCCCGTTCGTGCTCCGGGTCGTCTCTCATGGTCAACCCCCTCGGTCAGGATGCCCATGAGTCTGCATGCGGGCGTGCCTTGCCTCATCTGTGCGCACGGATCCATAGCGCCCCGGATATGGACGGACCCTGCGACCTTTGCCACCCGCGCGTCAATTCGTCCTCCTAGTGCGGCTCGCCGTGGAAGAACGAACTTGGTTCGGGACCGCGCTTTGGCCCGCTGGCCAGTCCGCGGAGCCGATGTGAGCCAGGCCTTCCACGTCCTCGCAGCGGTATCGAAGGTGACGCCCGACACGCTGCGCTCGGTCCCACCCTTGTCTCCCCGGGGCAGTCCCTCTTCGTTTCGTGCAAGTGCGCGATAGAGCGAAATGCTGTGTACCGCCCATTCGAGCTGTTCCATGCGGGTTTCTCAACCCGGCGCAGGATACTGGCGCCGCCCAGTCGAGCCGCCCGTGCTAGCGTGTCGTCCGTGGGCAGGAAGCTCGCCGTCGTCGGGTTGGTCGCGTTGATCCTGTTACTGGTCATCCCGCTCGGCATCGGAATGGCGATGGCCCCCTGCCCAACATGTACGCCGGCGACGTCCTACGGCCTGTCGCTCTGCGTCGCGCTGTTGGTGTCGCTCTTGATCGCATCGTCGATGCTGACGATCCGGATCTCGCCATCGTCGCGACCGGTCCCGATCCTTCTTCTGTCCGTCCTCCTGGAACGACCTCCGCGCACCGTCTGATCCCGGGGTGACCGCGGCCTTGGCGCCGCGGCGTCTCAGGTTTGTGCGATCAGGGAGGTCACTCAGTCTTGGTGGTGTCAAGCATCGTCTTCGGGCCTCTGGCGTCACTCCCCACACCGCAGGCCTTGACGGTCAGCAATTGGTCCGTCGACGGGTCCTCGGGAACGGGAAACGCGCCGGCCCTCCCAGCGGAATGAACGGGCGAAGGGCCTTCGCGATCGGCGCGTGGGTGGTCATCGCCGTCCTCGCGGTGGTGGTGGGCGCCCTCGCTCTCTTCCAGTTGCGAACCCAAGGCACGTCGGCGGTCGGCGGCCTCGCCGTCGCGGACTATCAAGCGCAGGCCGAGGTCGAGAGCTCGCCGGCGCCCGACTTCGAGCTCGCCTCTCTCGAGAACGGGAAGCCGATCCGTCTCTCCTCGTTCCGCGGACACGTCCTCGTCCTCAACTTCTGGGCGTCGTGGTGTGCACCGTGCCGCCTCGAGGCTCCGGGTCTCCGCCGGGTCTCGGAGCGCTACCGCGATCAGGGCGTGCGGTTCCTCGGCGTGGACTATCGCGACGACGCCGCGGCGGCGCGTGCGTTCGTCGACGAGTTCCGCTGGGGGTATCCGTCCGTCTCCGATCCCTCGGGATCGCTCGCCTACGACTACGAGCTGATCGGGTTCCCCACGACGTTCATCATCGATCCGGCCGGCACCATGCGGTACCGCTTCGTGGGATATCTCGACGAGGCCGTACTGGAGAACGCTGTGAACGACGTCTTATCGAGCGGCACATCGTGAGCGTCCTTGCCCCGTTCGCGCTCGCGTTCGTCGCCGGACTGATTTCGTTCACGTCGCCGTGCTGCCTGCCGCTGATGCCGGGCTACGTGTCCTACGTGAGCGGTGTCGCGAGCGGGACGCCGAGCGAACACGAAGGAACGGTGGCGGTTCGGAGCAGGACGATGCTCGCGGCCGGCCTGTTCGTCGTCGGTTTCGCCACCACGTTCACGTTGATGGGCGCGGCAGCCTCCGAGCTGGGGACGCTAATCCTGAGGAACCGCCTCGTCCTCGGCAGGGTCGCCGGCCTGTTCGTGATCGTGATGGGCCTGACGACGACTGGGCTGCTTCGCGTGCCGTTCCTGTACCGGGAGCGCCGATTCGATCTGAGGCGGATCCGGCCGGGTCCGGCGGGCGCCGTCCCCTTCGGGATGGCCTTCGCCATCGGATGGACGCCGTGCATCGGGCCGGTGCTGGCCGGGATCCTCACCGCCGCCGCGACCGTAGAAGGGGCGTGGCGGGGAGCGGCCCTGCTGTTCGTGTACTCGCTCGGCCTCGGCGTCCCCTTCCTGCTGCTCGCCCTCGGCGTCGCGAGGACCGGACGCCTCTTCCGCTGGCTGCGTCGACACGGGCGAGCCATCGAGGTGGTGGGCGGCTCGGTCCTGATCCTCATGGGTGTGCTGATGATCACGGGGCGCTGGATCCAGCTGTTCGCCCCGTTGCTGCGGGTGTTCTCGCGAAGCGGGTGGCCGCCGCTGTGAGGCGACCGCTCCTTGCCGCCCTGCTGATCCTGATGGCCTTTCTGGTCACGGCCGCACCCGCATGGGCCCACGCTGGGTTCGTCTCCTCGAACCCCAAGCCCGGGGCGGAGCTCGGGTCGGCCCCCGGCGTCGTGACGCTCCGGTTCTCCGAGCCGCTGAACGAACGGCTGTCTCGCGCGGAGGTCCTGTCCCCCGACGGCAGACGATTCGAGGGCACGCCCGAGGACAGCGGCGACATCGTCGTCCGCCTGACCACGAACGCACAGGGGATCTACCGCGTCACGTGGAGGACCGTGAGCACCGTCGACGGCCACACGCTGGAGGGCTCCTTCGAGTTCGGGGTCGGCGTCCGGCCGTCCTCCACCGAGGGTCGCACGGGAACCTCCCCCCGGATCGTGGATGTCCTGATCGCGATCGCCCGCGCGGTCGAGGACGCGGCGTTGCTCGCGGCAGTCGGGCTCCTGCTCGTTCGGCGGCTCGGACGCGACCTCGACTGGCTACGCATGCCGATGGTGCCGGTGGTCGCCGCGGCATTCGTCGGCGGTCTCGCCGTCGTGTTGGGCGAGGCGTTCGCCGCCGCGGCTTCGCCATCGCTTTCGGCGATCGGCGCCTACCTCTTCTCCGGACTACCGGGGTTCGCGCGAACGGTGCGTGTCGTCCTCGAAGCGCTGGCCGTGCTGGTGGCCCTGCGCCGACCCGCGATGGTGGCGCTGCCCGTGGTCGGAGCCCTCGCCGCGCTCGCCGCGGCGGGACACGCCGCGGCGGTCGACCCTCGGTGGCTCGGGATCTTCGTCGAGGCCGTACACCTGCTCGCGGTCGCGGCCTGGACCGGCGGCATCATGGCCCTCGCGGTGCAGCGCCCGCCCGGTGGATGGTTCCGGGAACAAGGGGCGCTGTTGCTCAGGCGGTTCACGCCGGTGGCGCTCGTCGCGTTCGGCGTGACCGCGGCGACGGGGGTGGCCCGGGCGGCCCAGGAGCTCGGAGGGATCGGCGCCGTGTTCGGATCCGGGTACGGCCTGGTGCTCGTAGCCAAGACGCTGCTGGTGCTCATCATGGCGCAGCTCTCGATCCTGGCCTGGCGTCGCCTCGTGGTCGCCCCGCGTGCCGAAGCGTGGATCGCGGTCGGCGTGATCGCGGCCGCGGCGTTGCTCGCCGCGTTCCCACTCCCGCCGGCCCGCGTCCAGGAGTCGGAGGCCGAGGAGGTCTACGAAGCCGAGGCCACCGCCCTCCCGCGGGCCGGCGATCTCACGCTGGGTGGGCACGCCGGCGAGGTGCTGATCGGACTCACCGTGCGGCCCGAGAGCGGTGGCCCGGACCGGATCCTCCTGTACCTCCAGGACTTGGGCGACGAGACCACGACGGCCTCCCGGCCGGTGGACCTGAGGATCGACGGACGGGCGGTCGACGTCACGCTGTGCGGCCCGACCTGCCGGGAAGCCGTGGCCGAGCTCGACGGGAGCCAGCGAATCGAGGTCGGCGTCGGTGGCGACAACGGCGGAGTGGCCGGCTTCCGACTGCCCGATCTTCCGGCCCGGCCGGCCGATGGCATCGTCGCCGAGATGATGCAGCGGATGCACACGCTGCAGAGCTACCGCCTCGACGAGGACCTCACCTCCGGACTCGGGACGACCCTTCGGTCCCGCTACGAGTTCCTCGCCCCGGACAGCTACCGGACCGAGGTCGTCGAGCAGGGCACCGTCGTCTCGCAGACGATCGTGATCGGCACGACGCGGTACCTGCGAGACTCACCGAACGCGTCGTGGGAGAAGCAGGCCGGAGGTCCGGGGCTTTCGGTTCCCTCGTTCATCTGGGACTACTTCCGCCCGTTCGTCGACGCTCGGGTAGTCGACCGCGGACGCGTCGAGGGAACCCAGACGACCGTCGTCTCCTTCTTCGGGGGAGCGGAGCAGGGGACGCCGGTCTGGTTCCGCCTGTGGATCGACGACGACGGGCTTGTTCATCGCGCGGAGATGCGCGCGCAGGGCCACTTCATGGACCATCGGTACTTCGGCTTCGACGCACCGATCACGATCCGACCACCGGAAGGAGCGAGCGGATGAGATCACGCATCCTGTTTGGGGCGGCGATCGTCCTGGCGGTCATCGCGACGGCGTGCGCTCGGCAGGAGCCGACGACGCCTGCGCAGCAAGGTCCGGTCGAGGTCGGACAGCGGGCACCGGCGTTCTCGCTCGAATCGGCGAGCGGCGGCACGGTGTCGCTCTCGGACTACGCGGGCAGGCCGGTGCTCTTGTACTTCAGCATGGGGCCCGGGTGAAGCGGCTGCATGCAGCAGGTGGTCGACCTGCAAAGCGACAAGGCCTTCGGAGGCCTCGACGTCGAGCTGCTCGCGATCTCGCCGGACCCGCTCGACGCGTGGCAGGAAGAAGGAGGCTCGTACGGCATCACGGTGCCGATGCTCGCCGATCCGGAGAACGCGGCCTGGGACAGGTACGGGACCTCGGGCTGGATGATGGGGAGCGAGCCCGGTCACGCGTTCTTCCTCGTCGGAAGCGACGGGAGGGTCGCGTGGGTCCGCGACTACGCGGCGCCGGAGCACGGCGGTCTCATGTACGTACCGCCCGACGAAATCGCTTCACAGGTGCAAGAGGCGCTTGCCGGTACAGCAGCCTGAGGCGTTCGGCCCGAGACCGACGATCGATGACCGAGGCCCACATGGATGAGACGGATCGGGTTAGGGCGATCTTCGATGACTTCGCCCCGCGCTACGACCGCCTCATGGACTGGGCGGACCGGATCCTCTTCGCCGGCGGCCGGGAGTGGCTCGGGGTACAGGCAGCGGGCGAGGTACTCGACGTCGGCGTGGGAACCGGCCGCAGCCTCCCCTTCTACTCGCCGAGCCTCCGCCTCACGGGACTCGACATCAGCCCAGAAATGATCGACCGCGCCCGTCGGCGAGCGGCGATCCTCGGTCGGGCGGTCGACCTTCGGGTGGGCGACGCGCAGGCATTGCCGTTCGAGGATGACTCCTTCGACACCGTCATGTTCAGCCTCGCGCTGTGCTCGATCCCGGACGATCGCCGAGCGATTGCCGAGGCGCGGCGTGTCCTTCGGCCGGGCGGGCGCGTGGCGCTTCTCGAGCACGTCCGGAGCCCGAACGGCTTGGTCCGCGGCGTCCAGCAGCTGCTGAACCCGCTCGCCGTCCGCTTTCAGGGTGACCACCTGCTCCGTGAGCCGGCCGGGCTTCTACGCGCCGAGGGGTTCGTGCTCGAGGACCTGCACCGGTCGCGGTGGGGGTTCGTCGAACGGGCGGTCGCACGCAAAGGGACGCCATCGTGAGGGCCCGACAGAACCCAGACGTGTCCGCGACCGCGCCAAAGTGCGACGATCCGATACCGAGCGTAACGATCGGTACGAACCTGAAGGGCGGGAACCCGAGCCAGGGTTCCTCGGCCGCCGCGGCATTTTCCTCGCCGTCATTGTGGTTCCCGTGATCGCAAACGCGCCGGTCGGGGTTCCCCATCCGCGAATCCGGTAACGACCCTCTTTGTTCAGACCGTCTCTGGACCATCCCAGAGGACGAACGCCACGCTTGCCGGAGCCGCCCGTCCGCCCTTGCGCCGTCACATGCCCGGGGATAGACATGCAGTCGTCGAACTCGAACGGTGGCCACGGTGCAGATCACGGTCGGGACCTTCAACCTGAACAACCTCTTCTCGAGGTACAACTTCCAAGGCGAGATCCAGGCCATCGCAGCCGGCGATAGCATGGTCGAGGCCCGCTACGAGTTCACGGACCCCACCAGCTCCGTACGTTCATAGGCCGCCTGGTCAAGGGGCAAGGATCCGCAGGACACTGTGCGGGTCGCTTCAAGGATTGCCTCGATGGACCTCGACGTCATAGCGCTTCAAGAAGTCGAGGACATCGGCACTCTCAAGCGCTTCGTCATCGACAATCTGGGGAGCCTGTACCCGCACGCCGTGTTGGTGCAGGGGAACGACCCACGTCTGATCGACGTTGCGGTTCTTTCGAAGCTGCCACTCGGCGCCGTCACGAGCTGGCAGCGAGCCGTACATCCATTGGACCCGACTGAGGCGGTCTTCGGTCGTGATCTGCTCCAGGTGGAGATTCTGAACCCCTCGCGGAGCCGGCGCCTGTTCACGCTCTTCAACACGCACTTGAAGAGCCACTTCCTGTCGCCGGGTGAGACGGCCGCGGACGCCGACGGGAGGCGGCAGAGGCAAGCCGAGCTCGCCGCGAAGATCATCGAGGCGCAAACAAGACCGAACAGCTCGTACGTCGTCGTGTGTGACATGAACGACCCGCCGAGCTCCCAGTTCCTGGCCCCGCTCGTTGCCTCACCGGCGCTTCGCCTTGTCAACGGGCTGGCGAACCCAGCCGAGACGCGCTCAGCGCCGGCGGACACGCCGCCGCCTCCAGCGGTGGCCTGGACGCACCGATTCAAGCCGAGCGGTCAGCCGGCGGAGTACGAACTCTTCGACCAGGTCTGGCTGAGTCCTACCCTCGCGCCTAGGCAGACCGGATCTTTCATCGACCGGCGAACAAGAAGGACCGGCGATGGCAGCGACCACGACCCCGCTTGGGTCGTCCTCGACCTCTGAGGCGCGCTTCGCTCAAGCGAGACCTCAGGTGGCCGCATCGGACGAGAGCCACGCTTCCACGTCTTCCCAGCGGTATCGAAGGTGTCGCCCCACGCGATGCGCCTTGGGACCGACCCGCTTGTAGCGCCAGGTGTAAAGGGTCTTCACCGGCACCTGGAGGTAGCTGGCCACTTGAGAGGGGGTCGCTAGCCGTCGCACCCCGGTTCCCGCTCCCAGACCTCCGTCTCTTGATTCGCGCTGCATCCTGTCGGGATCGTAGCCCTGGCTTGTGACGCATCCCCGAGCAGGCGCCCACGACGAGGGCCCAGAACGTCGCCGGCGTGTCGCGTCAACTTTTCGTCAACTTCTGGGCCCCGAGCCACTGATTCGAGCGGCTCCCGTTCAAGAGAAAGGGCCCGTGACCAGGGCCTTTGCTGGTGGGCGCTAGAGGATTTGAACCTCTGACCTCTTCCGCGTCAAGCATGTCGGAGCCTCCTCCGAAGCCCCTGGTCAGAGGCTCGGATCTCAAGAACTGCAGGTCAGCACCCGTCTCTTGAGTTCAACGGATTCCATTGAGCGACGCCTCGTCCCGCCGTTCCGTCAACTTTTCGTCAACGCGGATGCTGCGGCCGCTCCTTCCGGCGATCCCTATCCCCTTCACTGTGCCAGTGCAGAGGGATCGGGACGGAGGGGTCGGAGTGACGGGGCGTTGACTCAGGCTCGCGCCCGTTCGACCACCGAGATGCACCATCCGGTGGGCTGGGAGGGTTCGCGCTTCCATCCCCCAGCGTTCGCGCAGCCGGAGGCCGGCGAAATTCGGCAATGAGATGGAGCTCGGATGGCCAGATGTAGCGGAGCTCCACCGGGAAGATCGAGATCCCGCCCCCGTCCTCGAGCGCGATCAGCTACACGCTGACCCGCAGGTTCTCCGGGTCGGCGAGCCGAAAGGTGTGCACGGACGTCCGGTTCACTCCGCCACATCGCTCATGTAGAAACATTCCATCGTGGCCCCAGACGCGATCTTCGGGCGAGACGGGGAGCTCGCCGCCATCACCCGCTTCTTGGAGGCTGAGCGCGCGGGGTCACGCGCGCTGGTGCTCGAGGGCGATGCCGGGATCGGCAAGACGACGCTGTGGCGCGAAGCCGTCCGGCTCGCGGAGAGCAGGAGCCTCATACTGTCGTCGCGGGCGTCCGAAGCCGAGGCGAGGATGTCGTTCACGGTACTTGGCGACCTGCTGGTTCCCGCCTTGGAAGGGCCGATGGCCGACCTGCCCGCCGGCCAGCGGAACGCCCTCGAGGCGGCCCTGTTGTTGGGGCGGCCGGCTCGCACCCGTCCAGATGCTCGAGCGGTCTCCCTCGCGGTCCTCGGCGTCCTGCGTGCTCTCGCGTCTGGCGCCCCGCTCACGATCGCGATCGACGATGTGCAGTGGGTCGACGCCCCATCCGCCCGCGCTCTCGCGTTCGCGCTGCGCCGGCTCGCGAACGAGCCGGTCACCGTCGTGGTCGCGAAGCGATCGGCAGTCGGCCCGCCCGACCCGCTCGACCTGGTGGCGTCGGTCGGGGCCGGCGTCGAGCGGCTCACGATCGGTCCGGTCGCTCCGATTCCGCTCGGGCGACTCGTGCGCCAGCGGTTGGATCGCGACTTCGCTCCCCCTCTCGTGCGACGGATCCACGAGGCGTCGGGAGGCAACCCGTTCTTCTCGCTCGAGATCGGACGGGCTCTCACGGGCGACGACGCGCTCCTGAACCCGGGGGAGCCGTTACCGGTGCCCTCGGACCTCCGCGATCTCCTGCGCCGGAGGCTGACGGCGCTCCCTCGATCCGCGCGCGTCGCTCTGCTCCTCGCGGCATCGGCCGCTCACCCGACCGTCTCGCTGGTCGAGGGAGTCGAGGAA